>Ga0070670_100000185_pt1 | contig 56690 bp, 50 predicted proteins | sample KBSS63metaG_FD_64665 | JGI IMG/M metagenome (GOLD analysis project Ga0070670, IMG submission 64665) | Switchgrass rhizosphere microbial communities from Kellogg Biological Station, Michigan, USA - KBS S6-3 metaG | ecosystem: Host-associated > Plants > Roots > Rhizosphere > Soil ... | reverse complement strand
GCGGCTAACGCTTTGATTTTTCGTCGGCGCCCGCGGGCTGTGTTTACACCTTGGGCGTTGATCCGATTAATTAAATCCCCGGTTACAAAACCGCTGCTCTACCAGCTGAGCTAATCCGGCTAATGGCGCATAAACAATGGCTTGGGTGATCTCCTCGCAACACCATGGCGGCGCGAGATCACGTATGAATCACGAACTGCAAGACTCGCCGTTCGAGAGGCCTACTTATCCGCTTGAGCCAAGCGCGCCTAGCCGCCACGAAGACGGGTGCGGCTTTCAGCATGGTTCAACCTCGGAGGGGTTGAACGGCTGATCAGGCTGAACTCGGTCAGCCGCGTTCCAACCGGCGCCATGCCGTCGGGCTGAGGCCGAATTCGGCGCTGAACCAGCGTGTGAAGGAGCTCAGCTGGCGGTAGCCCAACAGTCCCGCGACATAGGTCATGGATAGGCGGCGGTTCTCCAGGTGTCGCAGGACCACCTCGCGGCGGACGCTATTGAGCAGGTCGGAGAACTCCGCCTCTTCGGACGCAAGGCGCCGCTGCAAGGTGCGCACGTTGAGGCCCAGCGCCTGGGCCGTCTGAGCGATGGAGGCCCGACCTGACGGCAGCAGGTGATAGGCGGCCTTGCGAACCTCATCGCTGGTGGATGAGCCTTGGCCGGCTCCCAAGGTGTCCACATAGCGCCGAGCGTAGTTGGCCATCTTCGGGTCCGCCGATGGGTTCGCCCGATCCAGGTCCGCCCCCGAGATGACCACGCCGTTGAAGTCGCCGCCAAACATCACGTTGGGGCCAAACATCCGACGATGGACGCTGAGGTCGTCGGGCGGCGCGTGGGTGAAGGTCACCATCTGGGGCCGCCAGCGGGGGCCGAGCAGGGCGTTGCACATGCGGAACATGGCGCCGATCGCCAGTTCATAGGATTGCGCCGTCGGCACGACGTCCTCGACGATGAGTCCTTCGCGGATCACCACGATGTCGCCGAGGTCCTCGACCTCGATCGTCAACGCCGGGTTGATCATGTGCAGGTGGCGGATGGTCGTCTCCAGGCCTTCGCGCAGCGATCCCTGGTGGGCGATCAGCAAACTGACCGCGCCGAAGTCCGCGAGCCTTCGCGACTCCGCCATTCGCAGGCCGAAGTTGCGCCAGCCTGACGCGCGCGAGGCGCTTTCCAGCAAGGCGTAAACGGCGCTGGCGGGCACGCGCATGTCGGAGTCGGAGAGCGCGGCGGGATCGAGGCCCACCTCGCGCAACAGCGTACGTGGGTTGAGCCCCGCCTGTCTCGCCACTTCGGCGAAGTTCGACAGTGTCGCGGCGCGCAGCAGGACCGGCATCTCGTCCTCCCGAGAGAACGCTGGTCGTTGTCATGAAAAGAAAAGCCCGTGTCGTCAACGGGAAAACGACCCCGGCGCGGACCCTCTATCAAGCCCTCCGAACACACGTGGGCCCACGGCTCATCAAGGGGGAAACGTGAACCGGATCAAAGCTCTGCTCTTGTGCGCGACCTGTCTGACACTGGCGCCGACCACCGCTGCGCTGGCTGCGGCGGACGCCGCAGCGGACCCGTCGGCGACGCTCGAAGAGGTGGTCGTCACCGCTCAGAAGCGCGAACAAAACCTGCAAAAGGTGCCGCTGTCGGTCACCGCCGTGACCGCCGCCACGCTGAAGCAGGCTGGCGTCACCGATATGCGCGGGATCGCCACGCTGACGCCGTCGCTGTCGGTGGTTCAGACCATCGGCCCGGTGAACCAGAGCTACCGCATTCGCGGCATGGGCTCGGACGCCAACATCCCGACCTTCGAGCCCGACGTGGCGCTGTTCGTCGACGGCGTCTATATGCCCCGTTCCGGCCTTAGCGTCGACGACCTCGTCGACATCTCGCGGGTCGAGGTGCTTGAAGGCCCGCAGTCGACCCTCTACGGCAAGAACGCCACCGCCGGCGTCATCAACGTCGTCACCACCCCGCCGTCCAGCCACTGGGAAGGGTCGCTCGAGGGCTCGCTCTCGATGCTCGACTCCAGCCTCAACGCGCCGGTCTACCGGATCGCGGGCACGGTCTCTGGCCCGCTGAACGACAAGGTCCGCGTGCGCCTGACCGGCGTCAGCTACAATCAGGGTGACAGCTACAAGAACCTGGTCCCGGGCGCGCCCGACGCCAACAACCTGCACCGCTACTCGCTGCGCGGGCAGTTGGACTGGGATCTGTCCGCGGACACCCTGCTTCGCCTCGTCGTGGCGCGCTCGCAGCTCTACAACACACGGTCGAACGACGCCGACAATCTCTATTACACGTTCCCGCCGAGCGCGAACAACGCCTACCGGCTGGATAGCCTGCTGGGCCCGCGGTTCGGCCTGGGGATCTGCCCGGACAACGATCCGAACAACCGGGTCATCTGCACCACCTCGCCGTGGCGCAACTCGGCGCACAACAACCTGGCTTCGGCGACGCTGACCAAGCGCTTCGACGCCGGCACGCTGACCTCGATCACCGCCTTTTCCAACTACTGGGTGCGCGACACCAACGGCGACATCGCCCAGGTGTTGCTGCCGGTGCTCTCCTACGACGACACCCAGAAGGGCAAGAACTTCTCCCAGGAGATCCGCTTCACCTCGCCGGGCGGCGAGAAGCTGGAATGGCTGGCGGGCGGCTATTACGAGCACGCGAAATTCAACCGCGGCGCCGAGGGCGAGCGGCCGACCTTCGTGATCGGCGACGCCGGTCCGTTCGTGCCGCTGCCGGCGCCGCTGTCGACCTTCCGTGTCGGCGTGCCCGGCGATCAGGGCTTCCTGAACTCCGACATCAGCTCGAACTACATCGGGCTGTTCGGCCAGCTGACCTACCATTTCAACGACAAGTTCACGCTGACCGGCGGGCTGCGCGGGCAGAGCGAGTCCAAGAAGGCCACGCAGGACAATTCCTATGTGATCTCGCCGGCGACGCCGAACCTGCCGCTCGGCCCCTGCGGCGCCTTCCCGGTCAACCTGATCACGGTCAGCCTCTCGCCCACCGGCCTGCCGCGGTGCCCGGGAGTTCCGGTCAACGCCAAGTTCAAGCACACCTCCAGCTATCTGACCTGGAACATCACCGGCGAGTACCACCTCGATCCTAAGACGATGTTCTACGCGCGGGTCGCGCGGGGGGCGAAGTCGTTCGGCTACAACCTCGGCTTCGGCAACGCGCCGGCTTCGGTCCGTCCGTTCAAGGACGAGTTCGTCATGGACTACGAGCTGGGGGTGAAGACCACTCAGCTCGACGGACGCGCCCGCCTCTCTGCGGCGCTGTTCCGGTCTGACCTGAAGAACTACCAGAACGCCGGCTTCGTCGGCCTGCAGTTCCTGGTCAACAACGCCGAGAAGGTGATCGCCCAGGGCTTCGAAGCCACCGGCGAACTGGCGCTCGGTCATGGCCTGACCGCCAGCGGCGGGGTCAACTACGTCGACGCCCACTACGACGAGTACACCGGCGGCTCCTGCTACTTCGGGCGCGCGGCCAACAACGGGAACGGCGGCTGCAACCTGGCGGGCGAGCGCCTGCCGCTGACCCCGAATTGGCGCACCAACCTGGGCCTCCAGTACAAGCATGCGCTCAAGTCGGGTGAACTCTATAGCCGTGTCGACTGGACCTGGCAGTCCAGCATGCTGGCCAACACCAATCTCGACCCGCGCAGCCGGCAGGACGCCTATTCGCTCGTCAATCTTCGTCTCGGCGCGAAGATGGAAAGCGGTCTCGATGTCGCGCTGTGGGCCAACAACGTCTTCGACAAGTCCTACACCCAGGCCGACTACGTCTCGAACCTGTTCGGCGCAAACGACCCGGCCTTCCAGCGCTACCTGGGCCGGTCGCGCGAATTCGGCGTCACCGTCAGGAAGAACTTCTAGGCCCGGGGCCCCACCGGCCGATGGTCTTTGCGAGGAGCAAGCAGTGGAAAAGGCGGTTCGGTTTCACCAGACGGGCGGGCCCGAGGTCCTCGAATTCGAGGACGTCGAGGTCGGCGCGCCGGGTCACGGCGAGGCGCGGGTGCGCCACGTCGCCGTCGGCCTGAACTTCGCCGACACCTACTTCCGAACCGGCCTCTATCCCGTCGCGCCGCCTTGCGGCATCGGGGTGGAAGCCTCGGGCGTGGTCGAGGCGGTGGGCGAGGGGGTGACCAACGTCGCGCCCGGCGACCGCGTAGCCTACACCGGCAGCCCGCTCGGCGCCTACTCGACCTGCCGGGTGATGCCCGTCGACTCGCTCGTGCGACTGCCGGAAAGCATCGGCTTCGAGACGGCGGCGGCGATGATGATGCGCGGCCTGACCTCGGCCTACCTGATGCGCCGCATCTGCCCGACGCTGAAGAGCGGCGACACCATCCTGCTGCACGCCGCCGCCGGCGGCGTCGGCCTGATCGTCTCCCAGTGGGCCAAGCTGCTCGGCCTGACGGTGATCGGCACGGTCTCGACAGAGGCCAAGGCTCAGATCGCCCGCGAGCACGGCTGCGACCACGTCATTCTCTACGGCCAGGAAGACGTCGCCACCCGGGTGCGCGAGCTGACCGGCGGGCTGGGCGTGCCGGTGGTCTACGACAGCGTCGGCAAGGACACCTCCCAGGCTTCCATAAAGAGCCTCAGGCGCCGCGGCCTGTTCGTCAGCTTCGGCACGGCCTCCGGGCCGGTGCCGTCGTTCGACCTGCTGCAGCTGGCGATCAACGGCTCGCTCTACATCACCCGGCCGGCGCTCGCCGACTACATCGCCGACCCGGCCGAGCGGGCGGAGCTGGCCGCCGAGCTGTTCGACCACGTGGGCGCCGGCCGCATCCGCATCGAGGTGAACCAGCACTACGCGCTCTGCGACGCCGCCAAGGCTCACCAGGACCTCGAAGGCCGCAGGACCACCGGCTCCTCGATCTTCGTCATCTGATCCGCAGAGACCGCGAGGGAGAACCGCGATGGCTCAAGCATCCAACACCGCACCGGCCGGCGTGCGACCGACCTCGCTGGGCTCGGTGACGGCGGAGTCGCTGACCTGCTGGATCGGCGCCGAGCTGAAGAACGTCTCGCTGGCCGATGCGGCGCGCGACGCCGACCTGTTCGCCGAAATCCGCGGCCTGCTGCTGACACACCGGGTGCTGTTCCTGCGCGACCAGCAGATCGAAGCCGCCGACCATGTCGCCTTCGCCCGTCGTTTCGGCGAGCTGGAGGATCATCCTGTGGTCGGTAGCGACCCCGACCATCCGGGCCTGGTGCGCATCTACAAGGACCTGTCGAGCCCGCCCGAGCACTACGAGAACGGCTGGCACTGCGACGCCACCTGGCGGGAGGTTCCGCCGATGGGCGCGGTGCTGCGCTGCATCGAGGGCCCGGCGGTCGGCGGCGACACCATTTGGGCCAACATGGTCAAGGCCTACGAGGACCTGCCCGAGCATATCAAGGACCAGATCGCGCCGCTTCGCGCGCGCCACAGCATCGAGGCGACCTTCGGCGCGGCCATGCCGGTCGACAAGCGCCATGCGCTGAAGGCGCTGTATCCCGACGCCGAGCATCCGGTGGTGCGCATCCATCCGGAGACCGGCGAAAAGGTGCTGTTCGTCAGCGGCTTCGCCACGCACTTTGTCAACTTCCACACCCCCGCGAACGTCCGCTACGGCCAGGACTTCGCGCCGGGTTCCGCGGACCTGCTGCGCTACCTGATCGGCCGCGCCGCCATACCCGAATACCAGGTCCGCTGGCGCTGGACGCCCAACAGCTTCGCCATCTGGGACAACCGCGCGACCCAGCACTATGCGGTCCAGGATTACTGGCCCGCCGTCCGCAAGATGGAGCGCGCCGGGATCGTCGGCGACCGTCCGTACTGAGCCGGCTCGCGCTGCCCTCACCCATGACCCTTCAGGAGCAGGTTCGATGAACTTCCTCGACGACTCCCTTTTCCCCGAAAACCAGGAAGATCTGGTCATCACCGTCGCCCCCTATGGGCCGGAGTGGATGCCCGCCGACTTCCCGGAAGACCTGCCGGTTTCGATGGACGAGCACGTCCAGGCGGCGGTCGATTGCTACAACGCCGGCGCCACGGTGCTGCACCTGCACGTGCGCGAGGAGGACGGCCACGGCTCCAAGCGCCTGTCGAAGTTCAACGAACTGCTGGGCCGCCTGCGCGAGGCGGTTCCCGACATGATCCTGCAGGTCGGCGGCTCGATCTCCTTTGCGCCGGAGACCGAGGGCGAGGCCGCCAAGTGGCTGTCGGACGACACACGCCACATGCTGGCCGAGCTCTCGCCGCGGCCGGACCAGGTGACGGTCGCGATCAACACCAGCCAGTTCAACGTCGTCGAGATGATGCAGGCCGAGGACCTCGCCGGCACGACGCTCGGCGAGCCCGCGACCTACGAGGCCTATCGCGAGATGATCGTGCCGGCCGGTCCCGGCTGGGCCGAGGAGCATCTGCGGCGGCTGACCGCCAACGGCATCCAGTCGCACTTTCAGCTGGCCCACATCGCCCAGCTCGACACGCTCGAGCGGATGATCCGGCGGGGCAAGTACTACGGGCCGCTGAACATCACCTGGGTGGCCATCGGCGGCGGCTTCGACGCGCCCAACCCCTACACCCTGACGAACTTCATGCGGGCGGTCCCGGACGGAGCGACGCTGACGCTGGAGTCCTCCATGCGCAACGTCCTGCCGCTGAACACGATGGCAGTCGCCATGGGCCTGCATGTCCGCTGCGGCAACGAGGACAACCTCTGGACCCAGGACCGCAGCGCCAAGATGACCTCGGTGCAGCAGGTCGAGCAGTTGGTGCGGATCTCCCGCGAGCTCGGCCGCAAGGTCGCCACCGCCGACGAGGCGCGGCGGATCTATCGGATCGGCGAATTCTATCAGAGCACCGAGGAGACCCTGGCGCGCGCCGGTTACGCCCCGAACCGCGAGCGCGGCCGCAAGGGCTTCCTGCACCACGCCTGACCCAATCCGAAGGAGCGCGCCATGCCGCGATCGCCCCTCCTCTTCGTACCCGGCCTGCGCGATCACGTGGCCGAGCATTGGCAGACCGTGCTCGCCGCCGAGATCGACGGCGCGCGGACGGTCGCGCCGCTCGAACATGACAAGCTGAACTGTGCAGCGCGAGTCGAGGCGCTCGATCAGGCGATCGCCCAGTTCGACGCGCCGCCGATGCTGGTGGCGCACAGCGCCGGCGTGCTGATGGTGGCGCATTGGGCGCAGGTTCGCCGCCGGCCGATCAAGGGCGCGCTGCTGGCCACGCCACCCGACATCGATCGGCCGCTGCCTGCGGGTTATCCGACGCCGCAGGACCTGCAAGCCGGCGGCTGGCTGCCGGCGCCGCGTAGCCGGCTGCCGTTTCCGAGCATTCTCGCCGCCAGCGCCGACGATCCGCTCTGCGGCCCCGCCGCAGCGACCGAACTGGCCATCGCCTGGGGCAGCCGGCTCGTCCACCTGGGTGGGGTCGGGCATCTCAATCCGGCGGCGGGCTACGGGTCCTGGCCGATGGCGCACGACCTCATCCGCACGCTCGATGTCGGCGAAGGAGTCTTCTCATGATGCAGAACTCCGCCACCGATGCCGCCATGGCCGCACCGGCGGTCGGGGTCGATTCGCAAGCAGCGGCGCCGGCTCGCGCGTCCGCTTACGCCTGGCTGGTGTTGGCGCTGACCTTCGGCCTGCTGCTCTCCGACTACATGTCCCGGCAGCTGCTCAGCGCGGTGTTTCCGCTGCTGAAGGCGGACTGGAGCCTGACCGACAGCCAGCTCGGCGCGCTGGGCGGCGTCGTGCCCCTGGCGGTGGGCGTGCTGACCCTGCCGCTGTCCTACGTCGCCGACCGGGTCGGGCGGGTGCGCAGCATCGCTGCGATGGCCATCGTCTGGAGCGTGGCGACGATCGCCTGCGGGGTGTGCCAGCAGTACGGCCAGATGATGCTGGCGCGGCTGGCGGTGGGCGTCGGGGAAGCAGCCTACGGCAGCGTCGGCGTGGCCTTGGTGGTCAGCGTCTTCCCGGTGCGGATGCGGGCGGCCATCGTCGGCGCCTTTACCGCCGGCGGCCTGTTCGGCTCGGTGCTCGGCCTCACTTCGGGCGGCCTGATCGCGGCGCAGATGGGGTGGCGCTGGGCGTTCGTCATCGTCGGCGTCGCGGGGCTGGCGCTGGGCGCGGCCTATCCGTTGCTGGTCCGCGAACAGAAGATCGGCTTGGCCGGCCCGGCGATGGGCGCCGCCGGCAAGCACGGCGTCGCAGGCGTCCTGCGGAACCTGCGCGCAGCGATCTTCCCCAGCTGGGCCACCGTCTGGACCTATCTCGGCAGCGGGCTGCAGCTCTTCATCCCGGCGACGCTGATGGCCTGGGGACCGAGCTTCCTGAACCGCTACCACGGCATGGCGCTCAGCCAGGCGGCGGTGGTCTCGTCGGGCCTCGTGCTCGCCGGCGGGATCGGCATGATCGTCTGCGGCGCCCTGGCCGACCGGATCAGCCACGGCCGGCCGCAGATACAGCTGAAGGTGGCCGCGGGTTACAGTCTCGCGAGCGCAGCGCTCCTGGCGATCGCCCTGGCGCTGCCGCCCGGCGGCCCGCAGCTGGTCTTCCTCGCCTGCGCCATGTCGCTGGCGTCCGGCACCCTCGGTCCGGCCGGCGCCGTGGTGGCCGCTGACGCTCCGTTGGAGTCGCATGGCGCCGCCTTCGCCGCGCTCACCCTGGCCAACAACTTCCTCGGCCTGGCGCCGGGGCCGTACGTGACGGGCGCGGTCGCGGATCGCGTCGGCTTGCTGCACGCCCTGCAACTGGCCCCCCTGGCCGGGCTGCTCGCCGCCGGCGGTTTCGCCATGGCCCTGCGCCTCGGCCGCCGGCCTGGAGTCGCCTGACCCGATGTCCGCTACGCTCGACCCCGAAGCGCTCGCCACCCACGCCCAGTACGTCTCGCTGGAGGCGATGGAAGGGCTGGCGCCGCCGGAACCCGCATCGGCCCGCGTCTCCTGCCTCGCCCGGATCCGCGCGATCTATCCGGGCCTGCTGGCCGCCGTCGTCATCGGACTGGCCGCTGCGTGGCTGTCGCAGCACTACACCGCGCCGGTCATGCTGTTCGCGCTGCTGCTGGGCATGGCCTTCCACTTCCTGCACGAGGAAGGCCGCTGCGTGGCGGGAATCGAGTTCGCCTCCCGCCAGGTGCTGCGCGTGGGGGTGAGCCTGCTCGGCGCGCGGATCACCGCGGCGCAGATCCTGGACCTTGGGTTGATGCCTATCGCCACCGTGGTGGTCGGCGTCGCCAGCACGATCGGCTTCGGCGTGCTGGTCTCGAAGCGGCTTGGCCTGTCGCGCAGCTTCGGCGTGCTGTCTGGCGGCGCGGTCGGCATCTGCGGCGCGTCAGCGGCGCTGGCGGTCGCCTCGGTCCTGCCGCGGGACCGCGACAGCGAGCGCGACACCATCCTGGCGGTGGTCACCGTCACGGCGCTCTCCACCATCGCCATGATCACCTATCCGATGATCGCCGCAGCCTTCCACCTGGACCATGTGCGGGCGGGCATCTTCCTGGGCGGCACCATCCACGACGTCGCCCAGGTGGTGGGCGCCGGCTACACCATCTCGCCACAGACCGGCGACATCGCCACCTATGTGAAGCTGCTTCGCGTCACCCTGCTGCTGCCGGTGGTGTTCGCGATCGCCGTCCTGGTCCGCCGCGGCGCCAAGGGCGGGGAGGGGGCGGCGAAAGCGCCCATCCCCTGGTTCCTGGTGGGCTTCGCGGCCCTGGTCGCCGCCAACAGTTTCGGCCTGATCCCCAAAGCGGTCAGCGCGGCGGCCAACGATCTTTCCCGTGCGCTGCTGGTCACGGCCATCGCCGCGCTCGGCATGAAGACCTCTTTCGGCGAGCTGGCGAAGGTCGGTTGGCGCCCAGTGGCCCTGATGGTCCTCGAGACCGCATGGGTGGGCGGACTCGTGCTGCTCGCCGTCCTGTTCTGGAAGTAGTCTGAAAGAGGGACATCGATGCTGGGATTGATGCAGGACTGGCCGCTGACGGTCGACCGGATCCTGGAGCACGCGGCGACGTGGCACGGCGCCCGCCAAGTGGCCACGCGGATGGCGGAGGGACCGATCATCCGGATCACCTATGCCGAGCTTCATGAGCGGGCGCGGAGGCTCACGAACGCCCTGTCGGCCTTGGGGATAAAACCCGGGGACCGCGTCGCGACGCTCGCCTGGAACACGGCACGTCATATGGCGGCCTGGTACGCGATCATGGGCATGGGCGCGGTGTGCCATACCCTTAACCCCCGGCTGTACGTCGACCAGCTCTGCTGGATCATCAACCACGCCGAAGACCGGATCATCTTTGTGGACCGGGCCTTTCTGCCCGCGCTCACGGCCGTGCGCGATCAGTTGCCCAGCCTCGAGCATGTCGTCGTCATGGCCGACCGCGCGCACATGGCCGACGTCGCATGGCCGGGGGCCCTGTGCTTTGAGGACCTGATCGCCGAACACGGGCCGGACGCACCCTGGGGCGGCTTCGACGAGAACACCGCGGCCGGGCTTTGCTACACCTCAGGCACCAGTGGCGCGCCGAAAGGCGTCCTCTACTCGCACCGCTCCAACGTCCTGCATACCCTGATGACCTTGCAGCGGGACGCGATGGGGCTATCGGCGCGCGACGTCGTGCTGCCGATCGTGCCGATGTACCACGCCAACGCCTGGGGCCTGGCGTTCTCGGCGCCGGCCGCCGGCGCGAAACTGGTGATGCCGGGCGCGCAGATGGACGGCGCCTCGATCCACGAGTTGATCGAGACGGAACAGGTGACCTTCGCGGCCGCCGTGCCGACGGTCTGGCAGGGTCTGCTCGACCACCTGCGCGCCAGGCGCGCGCGGCTCAGCAGCCTCGAGCGGGTGGTGATCGGCGGCGCCGCCGCGCCCGAAGCGCTGGTGCGGGCCTTCCGAGACGAACAGGGGGTCGAGGTGCTGCATGCCTGGGGCATGACCGAGCTCTCGCCGGTGGGGACGATCGCCCAGCGCACGCCCGAGCTGGTGGAGCTGTCGCCGGAGGCGCAGTCCCGTGAAATGCTCAAGCAGGGCCGCGTCCCGTTCGGCGTCGAGATGCGGCTCACCGACGAAGGCGATAAGCCGCTGCCGCACGATGGGCGCACCTTTGGCCGGCTCAAGGTGCGCGGCCCCTGCGTGGCGCGGGAGTACTTCAGGGGGGACGGCGGAGCGCTCGACGCGGACGGCTACTTCGACACCGGCGACGTGGCCACCATCGACGTCCTGGGCTTCATGCAGATCACCGACCGGGCGAAGGACGTCATCAAGTCCGGCGGCGAATGGATCAGCTCGATCGAGCTCGAGAACCTCGCGGCCGGCCACCCGAAGACCGAGGTCGCCGCGGTGATCGGCGTCCCGCACCCGAAATGGGACGAGCGGCCGCTGCTGGTCGTGAAGCTCCGCGCCGGCGAGACGGCGACGGCCGCGGAGATGCTCGCCCACCTCGATGGCAAGGTCGCCTGTTGGTGGACGCCGGACGAAGTTCAGTTCGTCGATGAGATGCCGCTCGGAGCCACCGGCAAGATCGACAAGAAGAAGCTGCGCGAGCTCTATTCTAGGCCTCACGTCTAGGCCGCGCCGAGCTGCATCTCGCGCGAGCGCTCGCGGGCGCGCCGCGCTGTGGTCCGGCGTCGCCCGGGGCGCGGCCGCCAGCCTCGGCGTCCAGGAAGCCCAGGTAGTGGGCATGGAATATCACCCGGTGCCCCGATCCGGCTTGATCCATCTCGGCGCGGACGAGGCGCATGCGGGTCCAGTGTTGCTTGGGCCGGAAATGGTGCTCGGCGTGGAAGCCATTGTTGAGGAACATCAGATTGTAGACCGGCGCGTAGCTCGAGACCCCCATTTCCATCCGCGCCTCGGGGCGCGCGCCATAGTGCTCGTAATAGGCGATGAGGAAGGAGAACGACTGGCCGAGGTAGTAGAAGGGCGCAAGCGTCAGCACGAAGTCCCAACGCACCGCGAAAGCGGCCGCATAGACCGCGACCAGCACCCAGAATTCCGCGAGCGCCTCACGGGCCTCGGCCGGCCGCTTGGCGCGGATCGCGCGGGCGACGGTGAACGGCCCTTCGTCGCGCCAAAAGCCCATCAGCACATAACTGAGCATCGTCTCCGCCTGGCCGTCGCGGCCATGGCGATAGATCGAGATGGGGTCGACGGTTCGGCCCTGCGCGTCGCGGCGATCCGAGTTCCCCGCGTGATGCTGCATGTGCACGTAGGCGTACATCGTCTGCGGCGCGCCGTTCACCAGCGTCAGCGCATAGGCGGCCAGGCGGTTCAGCACCGGTGAGACGAAGAACCGGTTGTGGATGAAGTTGTGCGCAACGGAATCCTGGCTCCAGCCGATCGCCAGGGCGTAGAGCGCAGCACCCGCCAGCCGCGCCGGCCAGCTGAGGTGTGGCCAGGCGACGAAGAAGGCGATCAGCAGGGCGAGGTGCGCGGCGAGCAGGAGCGTTGGAACCGCATCCCATCGGGTGTAGCGGAACACGCGTCCGCCGCGCCGAGCCATCGGCCCCTCCGTCACGCGGCGAACGCCAGGGAGGCGTTGAGTCCGCCGAAGGCGAAGGCGTTGACCAGCGCCCGCCTGGCCCGGATCGGTCGCACCTGGCCCACAACGAGGTCGATCTCGCACTCGGGGTCGGGCTCGTCGCAGTTGAGGATCGGGGGGGCGAGGCCGGCGCGCAACGCCTGGAGGGCGATCACCGCCTGCAGCGCCGCCGAGCCGCCGATCAGGTGGCCGTGGGCGCTCTTGGTGGCGATCACCGGCCAGGCCGCGGCGGCGTCGCCGATCGCGGCGCGGATCGCGGCCGCCTCGTTGCGGTCGTTCAGCGGCGTGCCCGTGCCGTGAGCGGCGATCAGCACCTCCTCCTCGCCCTCCAGGCCGCCGGCCCGCATCGCCTGGCGGATCGCCGCGGCGCAGCCGTCAAGCGAGGGTTGAGTGATGTGGAAGGCGTCACTGCTCATGCCCGCGCCCAAGTATTCGCCGAGGACCGCCGCGCCGCGCGCCTCGGCGTGTTCATAGGATTCGAGCACCAGGACGGCGCCGCCCTCAGCCATCACCATGCCGTCGCGGTTCCTCGAGAACGGCCGGCAGGTCTCGTCGGCCAGCGCCTGGATCGCCTGCCAGGCGGCCATGCACCCCGGCGTGGCGATCGATTCCGATCCCCCGACGATGGCGATGTCGGCGAGGCCCGACTGCACCAGGCTGGCGCCCTGGATCACGGCGTGGGCGGACGAGGCGCAGGCGCTCGTGGTGGCGAACACCGGGCCGTGGACGCCGAACTGCATGGCCACCGCGCTGACGGCGCTTGAGGGCATGATCTTCGGCACGCTGGCCGGATGCATCCGCTGGGAGCGCAGGCCGAAGTAGCGCTCGTAGCACTTTTCCAGCGTCTCCTGTCCGCCCTGGCCATGGCCGAGCACGATGGCCGTGCGGTCGGAGAGCGCAGCGTGTCCGATCAGCCCGGCGGCGTGGAGCGCTTCGAACGCGGCGCTCAGCGCCAGGAGCGCGAAGCGGTCGAGACCTCCGGAGACCTTGCGCCCCATGCTGCGCTCCAGCGGCGCGGCGAAGCCGTCCTCGCAGAGGGCGACGGGCAGCGCGACCGGCTCAGGCGCATGGTCGCCGCCCTCGAAGGTGTGGCGGCCAATGCCCGAGCGGCCCTCGCGGACGGCCTCCCAGTTGGCGGCGGCGGTCTGGCCGAGGGCGGAGACCGCGCCCAGGCCGGTGACGGCGATGCGGCGGGGGCTCATGCGACCGGCTCGGCGTTGATGCGCGACAGCAGGAAGTCGACCAGTTCGCCCAGATTCGCCATCTGCGGCATCTCGGCCTCCTCGACGACGACGCCGTAGCGCTCCTCCAGCTCGAACAGCATGGTGATCAGGTCGAGCGAGGAGATGCCGAGATCGCCGAGCGCCGCCTCGCGCTTGAGCGTGGTGCGGTCGACGATCGCTTCTTCCGCGATCAGGTCCAGCAGCTCGGATTCCGAAACTTTCATGGCCGACGTCCTCTGAGGCCCGCCGACCACCGGTAGGTGAGGCCGAGCGAGGCGGTGAATATGTTGCGTGACGTGAAGAGCGGGCTGGCCGGCAGCTCGCCGATGATGCGGTCGGCCGAAAGCGCCAGGACCAGGCGGGTGTGCGACGTCAGCTCGCGGGCGGCGTCGAATTCCGCTCCCGCGCTGACGAAGTCCTCGTCGAGGAAGCGCGGCAAGCCGAAGCTGTGCGCCGCATGCGGGCGCAAGCCGAAGTATTCCTGCGTGAAGTTGGAGTCGGCCCAGGAGATGCGCGCCTGGCCGCCGAGCGTCAGTTTGGGTGTCACCGGCGCGCCCGTGGAGAAGCTGAGGTCGCCTGACCAGCCCTGATAGCCGTTCACCGCCCGGCGCAGCCGAACTTCGCCCAGGCCGATCGGCGTCATCAGTTCCCCGAACCCGCCCAGTTCGACGGCGTCGCTCATCCGGAACGCGCCCGGCGGCTGGTGATCGTTGAACGACTGGCGGTATTCGACGATCGGACCGAACCGCAAAGGTCCCTTAGTCAGGGCGCGCCACTTGGCCCCGTCGTCCAGGCTGACGCTGATCGCATCGCCGAAGGTGGCCTCGAGGATTGGCAGGGCCTCGACGACGTACTGGTTCGAGCCGAGGTGGGCGGGCCTGGTCCGCGCCGCCGCGCCGACCTCCACGGTCCAGTCCTGCGGCGCCGCCTGAGCGGAAGGGGCGGCGCCGAGCGCCGACAGGGCGAGTGCGGCCAGGGTGGCGCGGCGGCTCATCGCGCGTCCTCCGGCTCGCCGAGAAGCCAGACGCCGGCCAGGATCGCCACGGCGCCGGCCAGTTGGGCGGGGCGGACGGGCTCGCCGAAGCCGATCCATCCCAGAGCGACGACCAGCACATAGCCTGCCGCGGTCATCGGAAACGCCTTACTGAGCGCGGCGTCGGCCAGGACCGACATCCAGGCGGCGAAGGTCAGGATCTCGCAGGCGATCCAGGCGCGGACCCAGGGTGAGGCGGCGGCGCGGGCCAGCCAGTCGACGCCGAACGGCAGTCCCGCCAGCGCGCCCGCGGTTCGCTCGGCTAGGTACTGGTTGGCGACCGCGGCGCACAACACGACGCCCCAAAGGGCGGCGCTGCGGGCGCGGGTGTGCGGGAGCTCCAGCGTGCTCATGCGGCCCCCCGCTTGGGGACGGGATCGTCGGCGAGCAGCGGCGCGGCCCAGCGCAGCGCCTGATTCACGATCGGCTGACGGTGGCGGAAATACATCTGCGCGCCGATAAGCCGGCTGCCGAGTCGGAGCTTGTCGGCGTAGCCCGCCTGGCCGCTCTGGTAACGGGTCAGGCCGCGTTCCAGACAGAGCCGTACATTCAAGAACCAGCTGACGAAGTAGAGGTTGAACGCCGGGCCGCGCGCGGTCTCCATGCAGAAGAACTTGTCGAGCAGGGTGGTCTCGTCCTGCAATAGCAGGTTGAAGCCGATCAGGTCGGCTTCCGCCCAGTAGAGGACGCAGACGGCGCGCTCGCCCATGCGGCGAAGCACTTCGCGAAAATAGCCGCCGGTCAGTTCCTCGAACTGCAGGTCGGAACGCGCCCGGGTCTGCCGATAGAGCTCCAGCATGCGGGGCTCGAGCCCGCTGACGTCGCTCACCACCTCGACGCGCAGACGCTCCATCGCTCGGAGCTTGCGGCGCATGTCTTTGCGCGTGGCTGGGCTGAGGCCGGCGAGATAGGCGGCTTCGTCGGCGAACCCAATCGTCAGTTCGGCCGTCGGCATCCCGGGCGTGGCCCGATAGCCCCGTTCCGCCGCGACCAGGGACCAGATCTCGGCCTGGGTCGCGGGCGCGTCTTTGACCGCCAGCAGGCTGCAGTCGGTGGCGGCCGCAGCGGCCTCGAAGGCCTTCAGCAGAAGGGCCAGCGCATCGCTCCGCCGTTGCGGCGCAAGCTCGCGTGCGAAGCGGACGCCGGCGTCCTCGGTGCAGGGAGAGCCAAGGCAGGCCATGCGGACGATGAACGCCCGCGGGGCGAAGCGGCGGCAGGCGGCGACCGCCCGGCGTCCAAACTCGGACAAGGTGGTGTCGAGGGGGTAGTCGGTGACGAACATCGGCGCGGCGGCGATCGGGCGGCCCGCCGCCTCGATCACCAGATAGCGCCAGCGAAAGCCCGGAATGTCGGCGGCCTCGACAGCGGCGAGATAGTCGAAGCCCTCCAGGCCGCCCGCATCGCAGGCCTCCCACCGGCTGCGGCCGACCGCCCCGATGCTCTCGAAGACCCGCGCCTCAAGCATCGTTCGCCTCCACCAGGCGCAGCGGAGCAGGCCGGCGCGGTGGAGCGCCGAAAAAATCCGCCGTCAGGTCGCCGACCAGGCCACGTTGCCGGTCGACGTGAATCATGTGGTAGCAGTCGTCGAGCAGGCGCACGGTGGCGCCGCCGCCCAGCCGGCGTCGCAAGCGCTCGGCGTTGCGCGGGTGGCTCATGTCGTCGTCGCGCGCGTGCAGGATCAGGGTCGGGGTGCGCACCTGCGGCGCGATGCGGTCGAGGTGGGCGGCCAGCCTGTGCATCTCCGCCATGGCGCCCAGCGGTAGTCGATCGAGCGCGCCCGGGATGATCGCGTCGGGGGCGGAGGCCATCCCTTCGCGAAGCCGTTCGTCCTTCAGCCCGAAGGGATAGGGCTCGGCGAAGCTCACGCGGCGGATCAGCGGCAGGCCCGCGAAGGGCTCGGCGAACGGAGCGATAGCGCTGTACCAGCGCTTCATGTTCCAGCCGTCGTAGCGGTAGGTCATCGAGTAGACCGCGGCGCTGCAAACGCCCGGTTCCTCGGCGGCCAGCGCCAGGCCGAGCGCGCCGCCGACGCAGATCCCGGCGACGTGCACCTCATCGCCGCGGGCGCGAATGCGGGCGCAGGCTTGCCGCAAAGTCTGCAGCCAGTCGCGCCATCCGGTGGAGAGCAGGTGGGCCATGTCCTTGCCGTGGCCGGCCAGCAGCGGCGCCTCCACCGAGAAGCCTCGGCGGTGCAGGTGCTTGGCGAGGAACTTCATCTCGCCAGGCGCGCCGGTCATGCCGTGCACCAGCAGCGCCGTTTTCGGCAGCGCCCCCTTGAGGCTGAAGGCGAGGGGACGATCGTGGGCGGTCATGCCGGCTCAGGCCCCCGCCAGGCCGACGAGCGCGACGCCGGCGAAGATCAGCCCCGCGCCGGCCATCCGCCGGCCGCTAATCCGTTCGCCGAGCACCAGGACGCCGGCCAGCGGCACGGTGGCGTAGGTCAGCGTCATCAGCGGATAGGCGACGCTGAGCGGCAGGCGCTGCAGCACCAGCACCCAGGCGATGCTCTCGACCACCCAGAGGCCGAGCCCCGCCCAAATCAGGGGCTCCGCCAGAACCGCGAGTGGTCCGCCCGAGGCCTGATTGGCCCGCGCCGAGCCGAGCTTGAAGCTGAGCTGCTGGAGGGTCTCGGCGAAGATGCAGAAGGCCAGCAGGTCAGCTGCAGCGGGGGCCAGGGTCGAGACGTTCAAGCCGCGGCCTCCTGGAAGGCGTGCAGCAGACGCAGGTTGGCCGCTTCGTTGACGGCGTCCGCATGAGCTGTGTCCGGGCGGCGGCGCGGCTGGTCGAGCAGCGCCTCGCCGCGCTTCAGCCAGGCCGGCGGGCCGCGGCCATAGTCGGGCGCCGACCAGTCGCCGACGACGTCGGCGGCGACGAGGGTGCGCCCGGCCAGGAGCCGGTGCAGCGCAGCTTCGACGAATTCCAGGCTGGCTGCGCCTTGGTCCCAATTGGTGACCGCCTGCGCGGGCTGCAGCACGTCCTTGTCGATGGTGGCGTAGATAGCGCGGGTGCTCACCGTCGCGTCGAGCAGGTCCAGGAAGCGATCCTCGCCAAGCGCCGTGATCGCCGGCCAGGTTTGGCCGCCTAGGGAAAGCGCTTCGCGGCCGCCGGGCGCCGCCCACGGAAAGACGGCGAGGCGGCCTTCGGCGATCAGCGAGAGATCGCCCTCGCGGGACTTGCGGGGACCGACGTCGGTGCTGGTGACACCGATGGTGACGACCTGCCGTACCCCGCTCTGCCGGGCGGCGGCGGCGAGCCAGGAGCCGCAATGCGATCCCGCGGCGAACCGCGCCCAGTCCGGATGATTGTCGAAGTGGATCAAGGTGACGGGCTCGGAGACCTCCGCCAGCGCGCGTTCGAGGAGGAGCGGGGTGACGTGGTGAAAGTCGCCGGATCCGGCGAACACCACTTCCGGCTCGGCGTCCTTCGGCAAGGCGCCGGAGAGACGGCGACGCAGTTCAGCCAGATGCGCTCGCCGACTCCAGAGCCGCAGGTGCGGACCCAGGTCGCGGGCGCAAAGCATCCGGCCGCCGGCCGCGCGCGTCGCAGCGCACAGCAGGGGCTGGCGCTCCAGCGCGCCGTCGAGGTTAAGCAGCATCGGCCGCATGGCGCCCGCCTCTCAGCCCTGGGTGCAGCGCCGGAGGAGCTGGTCGAGCAGCTTCAGCGCCAGGTCGATTTCCTCGCGGCTGATATGCAGCGAGGGGGCCAGCGTGATGACGTTCTTGTGGTAGCCGCCGACGTCGAGGATCAGGCCGCAGCGGCGCGCGCCGTCGTCCAGGTCGCCCTTCATCCCCTCGTCGGCCATCCGGTCGAGCAGGGTCTTGTTGGGGGTCCAGCCGTCCGCCTCGCAGATCTCGGCGCGCAGCGCGAGGCCCAGCCCGTCGACGTCGCCGATCTGCGGCCAACGCCGTTGCAGGTCCTTCAGCCCATCGAGGAAGTAGGCGCCCTTCTCGGCGACCGAGGTCTCGTAGTCGCCCTCGGCCAGCATGCGCATGACCTCAAGGCCCACGGCGGTGCCCATGGGGTTGGCGTTGAAGGTCGAGTGGGTCGAGCCCGGCGGGAACACCTGCGGATTGATCAGCTGCTCGCGCGCCCAGAGGCCGGAAAGGGGATTAAGGCCGTTGGTCAGCGCCTTGCCGAACACCAGGATGTCCGGCTCGACGCCGAAGTGCTCGATCGACCACAGCTTGCCGGTGCGGAAGAAGCCCATCTGGACCTCGTCCACGACCAGCAGGATGCCGTAGCGGTCGAGCACCTTCTTCAGCTCGACGAAGAAGTTGCGCGGCGGGATGACATAGCCGCCGGTGCCCTGGATCGGCTCGACGTAGAAGGCCGCGAACTCCGCCTGGCCGGTCTTGGTGTCGAGCACGCCGTTGTATTCGGTCTCGAAAAGGCGGGCGAACTTCTCGACGCAATAAGAGCCGTACTCCTCCTTGCTCATGCCCTTGGGCCCGCGGAAGTGGTAGGGGAACTCGATGAACTGGGCCCGCTCGCCGAAGTGGCCGTAACGGCGGCGATAGCGGTAGGACGACGTGATCGCAGACGCGCCTAGCGTGCGGCCGTGGTAGCCGCCTTCGAAGGCGAACATCAGGCTCTTGCCGCCGCTGGCGTTGCGCACGAGCTTCAGCGAATCCTCGACCGCCTGAGCGCCGCCGACGTTGAAGTGCACCCGGCCCTTGCGGCCGAACTTCCGCTCCGCGTCCTGTGCGATCGCCGCGGCGAGCTCGACCTTCTCACGGTGAAGGTATTGTGAGGCGACCTGCGGCAGCACCTCCAGCTGGTGGGCGGCCACGGCGTTGAGGCGCGGATTGCGGTAGCCGAAGTTGACCGCCGAGTACCACATCTGCAGATCGAGGAAGCGGCCGCCTGCGGCGTCGTACATGAACGAGCCATTGCAGCCCGAGAAGAACTTCGGGTCCGGCAAGTAATGCACGGTGTCGCCGAAGGAGCAGTACTCCTCTTCGAGACGGCGAAGTTCGGCTTCATCGGCGAAGGGCGCGAGAGTTGCGTCGTACATGGCAGGCTTCCCTGTTCAGCTATTGCGCAGCCGCGCGGCGAGCCCGGGCGAGGGGCTGCAGAACCGCGAGCACGTCGTGGAAGGTCGAAAATGGGTGGTGGGACTGGCCGCGGCGCTCGGCGTAGTCGGCGAGAACGTCCTTGGCGAACAGCACATCGGCGCGCGCCGAGACGCAGAAGTCGCTGCGCCCGTCGCCGATGTAGACGAGCGCCGGACGGCCGCGACTGGGACCCTGCCGCCGCCGCGTAACCTCGCACTTGCAGACCCCGGCGCCGGCGGCGCAGCCGTCGCGGCGATGCGGTTGAGCCAGGCGCCGAGCGCCCGCACGCCCCGCGAGCTTGTTGGAGACCACCGGCAGGTCGGCCACGTCGTGACGCGCCAGGATCCTGCGGATGAAATAGTCGACGCCGTCGCTGACGATGGTCAGCGGGATCGCGCTGACCGCGCACCAGTCCACGAAGTCCCGGAAGCCGGGCGCAAGCCCGACCTCGTCGAGCACAGCGTCGAGCGCGGCGTTGTCGCCCTGCAGCAAGGCGATCTGCCCGCGCATGCATGAGGCGGCGTCCATGCGGCCGGCGCACCAGTCGGCCTCGAGTTCTTCCCAGGCCGGCGACGCCAAGCGGGTCAACACGTGGTCCGTGGTGTCGAGAGTGGTGATGGTGCCGTCGAAGTCGCAGAAGATCTGCATTGCGTGTCGTTCCTCCCCCGTGACCGAGGGCTTAGACCCGCAAGCTGATGCGAAACTGACGGCCGAGCCGGCGCTCTATGAAACGTTCGTAATCGGAAGGTCCACGATGACGCAGAGGCCTTGGCGGCCGTCGGCGCGGTCACGCAGGATCAGTCGGCCGTTGAGGACGCGCACGGCTTCAGCGACGATGGATAGGCCCAGGCCGGAGCCGTTGGGCCTGGCGGTCTCGCCCCGGTAAAACCGCTGAGTAGCCTTCGATCGCTCATGTGGCGGAATGCCTGGCCCGCCATCCTGGACCATCAGCCGATAGCCGGCCGGGCTGGGCTGCACGGAAACCTCGATCTCGCCTCGCGGCGGCGAATGGTCGAGCGCATTCTCGATCAGGTTCGCGGCGACCAGGCGCAGCAACGTGGGGTCGCCGCACGGCGCGGAGGCGGCGCCCTCGTAAGACAGGCCGACATGGGCGCGGGCGGCGGCCGGCGCCAAGTCAGCGAGCGCGGCCACCACCTCGGTGCGCAGGTCGCCGCAACGCTCCGCAGCTCCCGCGGTGCGCGCTTCGAGCCTGGCCAGGGTGAGCAGGCTGTCGGTCATCGCCGCCGCCCGGTCGACGCTCTCGGCGAGGCGGCGCGAAATCGCCGCGCGCTGCTGCGGGTCATCCTCGTCGGCGATCAGCTGTGTCTGCAGCTTGACGGAAGCCAACGGCGTACGGAGCTGGTGCGCGGCGCTGTCCAGGAAGCGCCGCTCCCGTTGCACGGCGCGATTGATCCTGCGGATCAGGCGGTTGATCGATTTGATCAGCGGATGCAGGTCGCGCGGCCACGGCTCCAGGGGCAGCGTCGAGAGATCGCGCATGCCGCGGCCGCTGAGCTCGGTCATGAGCAGGCGGAGCGCGCTCAGCCCGTCGCGCAGGCTGAACCACAAGAGGCCCGCGACAAGCGGCACGAGCAGCAGCAAGGGCAGCATCGTGCCGAAGGCGATGCTGCGCACCAACACTGCGCGAATGTCGGTGCGCTCGCCGACCTGTACGACGACGTCATGGCCCGGGACCTGCAAGGTGTAGATCCGCCAGCGGCGGTGATGCGGCGCACTCACCTCGGTGAAGCCTTCGCCGCGGTGCGGCGACGCCGCAGCGGGGCCGGTGTCGGAACGCAGCAGAAGAACATCGCCCCGCCAGATGCGGAACATGCGCCATTCGGCATAGTCGTCGAACGCCTTGCGATCCTCCGGGCTGAGGATGTCGGAATCGTCGATGGCCAGTGGAACGCCGCGGCCGTCCGCTTCGCGGATCTCGTCGGTCATCAATGCGCGCAGGACGTTGGCTCCGATGACCAGCTGGCCGTCATACACGTCGTTCACGCGGTCCTGGGCGGTGAAGAAGGCGATCACGCCGACCCCGAGGATGACCGCGACCAGCAGCAGGGCGACGCGCCCATAGAGCGCGCTGAGCAGCGACCGGCGGCGTTGACGCGGATGCTTCATCCGGGGCGCCTTGGAATGGTGTAACCCAGGCCGCGCGCGGTCAGAATCAACTCCGCGCCCAGCTTGCGGCGCACGCTGTAGATGGCGGCTTCGATCGTGTTGCTCTCGATCTCGGCGTCAGCGTCGTAGAGCGCCGACTCCAACTCGGCCTTGCTGACGAACTGGCCCTGGCGACGCATCAGGACGGTCAGGATCCTCAGCTCTCGCGCCGTCAGGCTCATCGGAGCGCCGTCACGCGTCACGGTGCGGGCGGCGAGGTCCAGGACGATCCCGTGCGCCTGCAGCTGGTCGCTGGAACGGCGTTCGCGGCTGCGGATCTGCGCGCGAATGCGGGCCAGCAATTCGCCGAGATCGAACGGCTTCACCACATAGTCGTCCGCTCCGCCGTCCAGGCCGTCGACCTTCTGCTCCGGCGCGTCCTGGGCGGTGAGTATGATGATGGGGACGGTCTGGCGCCGGTCGCGAAGTGTCCGCAGCACCTCCAGCCCCGGGATTTCGGGCAAACCCAGATCAAGCAGAATGAGGTCGTAGGTCTGGGCCGTGGCGGCGGCGAGCGCCTCTTCGCCGGTGACGACCGCGTCAGCCACATAGCCGCCACGCTCGAGCGCCCGCACCAGGCCCGCGCGCAGGAAAGGGTCGTCTTCAACGATGAGCACGCGCATGACGCCGACGCTCTCCGGAGGGTGATGCGCGAATGCATAGCGCATTCCGAGCCAGCTTCGGTAAACGTCCCGGCGGCCGGCGATCAGTCGCGGCGCTGGCGTTCCGGGGTCGCGCCGGCGTTGTCATTTTACTGGCCCGAGCCGTTCCGCGTAGGTCTCGATCTCGTGCTCATCCGGATCGGCTCCGACCACGGTGCGAACGTCCAGACCGGCTCGATGGCTCGGAAGGACCACACGGGCGCCGTTGTTGACGTAATTCGCCGAGAGGTAGGGCTGTGTGGCGACAACTTCGGCGAGGGAGAGGCCACTCTCGCGGGCGATCCCGCTCGCCAGGGCGAAGGCGTAGAGGGGATTGCGGCGCGCATGACCTGCAACGTCGGCGCGATGCTCCCCAAGGAAGACGTAAGGATCGTCGGCGATCACGTAGTTGGTCACACGGGCATCGGGTTGCGCCGCGAAGACGCCGTCCTCCGGCAACGCCCCTGGCGAGCCAAACGTCACCGCCCGATACTTGTCGTCGGCCAGGTGCTCGAACATGAACAGTTGCACGATTGCGCCGCCGAAACTGTGCCCGACCAGCAGAACGCTTCGGCCGGTTGCGGCGTAAAGCTCGATCGCCCGGATAAGCGGCCGGAATGCGCGATATGGCGCGTTGATGTTCCGCAGGTCTGCCAACCAGGTCGCTCGATCCTCGCTTCCCCCGAACGCGACGACGAGCACAGGCGCGCGGTCGATCTGGCCGGTCATGACCAGCGCGGTCGCCGCTGCATGGGTGTAGCGCCCGCCCGCAAGAGGCAGGCCAACCAGTTTGGCGGGAAGAAAGCCGCTCGGCGGCGCCATCGGCTGGTCGTGATACGCCGCCGCGGCGAACCTCGCGAGAGCCTGCAGGTCTGCGCAACCAGCCGGAACACGAGACGGAGAAGCCGTGCAGTTCGCCCTGTCGTCGGTCGCCCGGCGCGAAGCGATCCCATCGGCCGCACCGCCGACCGACAGCAAACTGCCCGCCAATATAGGAGCGAGCCAGGCTCTCATGTCGGCGCCCCGGACGGTCTCTGGTCCTATGAGGAGCCTGCCGGGCGCGCCTCGGAGCCCATATCGGGTGTACGCCCCGAGCTCGCCTCGTAAACCGGCGCGGCGAACATGTCACAGCACCCTAGGCGCCGCTGCCCAGCCTCGTCGCACGGAGCGAACAGCCGGCACAGTGGGTCGCCGAGACCAAGGCCTTCGGCGGGGCGCTATTCCTGGCGGATGAGGTGATCATCTTGCGGTGACGTCTCGATAGAAACATGCGGCACCTTTCGCCCGTCACGATCTGGCTAAGAGACCATGTCACGCGGCTGCGCCGCGTGATCATCGCCAACAAGCTACGGCGGGCTCTGCGGCAGCTTGAACGCGGCAGGTCCGCCGCACGGCGTCGATGAGCTCGCCGAAAGGCTTGGGCTGATCGGCGAGAGGACCGAATGCACGACGCAAGCAGAGACGCACCCACCAAGGTTCCCGCCGTCACACTCGGCTTCTGGATCATCAAGATCCTCTGCACGACGCTGGGCGAAACCGGCGGCGACACGGTCTCGATGACTTGGCTCGGGGAAACGACCGCCGAGGCGGGCGCATCGGGGTTGAACGGCTACCTTGTCGGGACTGCGATCTTCGGCGCCCTGCTGGGCGTGCTGGTCTGGGCGCAGCTACGCGCGCATCGATTCAACCCGTGGCTCTACTGGGCCACGATCGTCGCGTCGACGACCGCCGGCACCACCCTGGCGGACTTCTGCACCCGCTCGGTCGGCATAGGCTATGCTGGCGGCTCGCTCCTGCTGCTCGGGTGCGTGCTGCTCTCGCTCTTCACCTGGCGCCGGACGCTCGGCAGCGTGTCAGTGAACACCGTGGCGGGTCCGCGCGGAGAGCTGTTCTACTGGATCACGATCACCTTCTCACAAACACTCGGGACGGCGCTCGGCGACTGGGCTGCGGACGGCGGTCTTGGATATTCCGGCGGGGCGCTTGCGTTCGGGGCGGCCCTGGCGGTGCTGGCGGGCCTCTTTGCCTGGACGCGGTTGAACCGTGTCTTCCTGTTCTGGGCCGCGTTCATCCTGACGCGGCCTCTGGGCGCGACCATCGCCGACTTCTTGGACAAGCCTGTGGCCAGGGGTGGGCTAGATATCAGCCGGCCGGTGGCGTCGCTGGTGTTGGCGATCGCGATTGTCGCGCTGATCCTGTTCATGCCGCAACGGCCGGGCCAGCACCCGGCGTCCGAGCGGGCCTTGTGAGGCGCTGCGCTCCGCCGCGCGACTAGTCGCGCCTTGTTCCGCCGCGCATCGCTAGCCCCAACAGCAGCCCGAACGCGACGCCGGCCGCCACGCCGAGGAGCGGGTTGGCGCGCAGTTGGTCGATCGTGCTGTCATAGACGTCGCGCCCGCTCTCGCGGGTGCGGGTGAGCGCATCCCCGGCGCGGTCGCGGATCTCGCCATAGGTCCGCTGGGCGACGCCACGCGCCTGCTTGAGCTTTCCCTTCACCTGGGCGCGGCCATCGCCGGTGAGCTCGCCGAATGCGCTCTCCACGCGTCCGACGCCCTCGGTCGCCACGCCTTCGAATTGATCCTTCACCATGCCATCACCTCATACGGCCGTTTGCGAGCCTGATGACGCCAACGGCGACGCTTCGAAGTGGTTGCACGACCGCGCGCGCGCGCCGATAGATCTGCGAAGCTTTCAACCGCAAGAGGCTGGCTAGAGCGACCGCCATGGACACCGCCCCGGCCGAGTGCGACTTCCTGATCATCGGAGCAGGTTCGGCAGGGTGCGTCCTCGCCAACCGCCTGTCGGCCGATCCCACCTGTCGCGTAATCCTGGTCGAGGCTGGCGGGCGCGACCGCGACCCGACGCTTGGCATGCCGGCGGGTCAGGCGCGCAACCTCGCCAATCCTGCCTACAACTGGGGCTATTTCACCGAGCCGCAGGCTGCGCTCGGCGGCCGCGCCGTGTTCCTGCCGCGGGGCCGCGTGCTGGGCGGATCCAGCTCAATTAACGGGATGATCTACATCCGCGGCGATCGGCGCGACTATGATCAGTGGCGGCAACTGGGCTGCGCGGGCTGGGCGTTCGACGACGTGCTGCCCTATTTCAAGCGATCCGAGGACTATGCGTCGGGCGGACGGGACTGGCACGGCGTGGGCGGCCCGCTGAGCGTGCGCCGGGGCAGGGCCGGTACGCCGGTCTGCGAGGCCTTCGTCAAGGCGGCGGCCGGCGCCGGCTATCCCGTCTCCGACGACTTCAACGCCGCCTCGCAGGAGGGCTTCGGCTTCTTCGACGCCACCATCCGCAACGGGCGGCGGTGGAGCACGTCGGCCGCCTTCCTCGCGCCGGCTCGCCGGCGGCCGAACCTGCATGTGATCACCGGAGCGCTAGTGCGGCGCATCGTCGTCGAGGCCGGCGTCGCCATTGGCGCGGAGCTGGAGCTGTCGGGCGGGCGCACCATCATCCGGGCGCAGCGAGAGACGATCTGTTGCGGCGGGGCGATGAATTCGCCGCAGCTCCTGTTGCTGTCGGGGATCGGCCCCGGGGAACACCTGCAGTCGCTGGGTATCCCGGTCGCAGCCGCAGCGCCGGACGTCGGCGCCAACCTGCAGGACCACATCGCCGCGGCCTTCACCGTGGAGTGTCCGCTGCCCGTCACCGCCCACCGCTATGTCAAACCGACCGAGGCGGCGAAGGCCCTGATCGAGTACCTGGCGTTTCGGACGGGCGTAATGGCCAGCACCGCGCTGCCCACCGGCGGTTTCTTCCGGACGTCGGATCGGCTGGAGACCCCGGACATGCAGATCCACGTCATGATCGGCGTCACGCCCAAGGGCCTGCATCGCCCCAAGCCGCCGCGTGGGTTTCCGATGCCGGATCGGCATGGCTTCACCGTCATGGTCAACCAGGGCCGCCCGTTCAGCCGCGGCTCGATCTGGCTCAAGTCGCCCGACCCCACGCAACATCCCGCGATCGATCCGCAATATCTGGCCGATCCGGAAGACCGCCGCAGCCTTTACGAGGGCGCGCGCCAGACGCTTGCCGTGCTGCGCCGGCCAGAGCTCGCGCCTTACGTCAGCGCGATCGATCTGGACGAGCGCGCGCTCGTCGACCTCGACTCCTTCATGACCGCGCTGCCCCTGCGCGCCAGCAGCGCCCACCACGCGGTGGGCACCTGCCGCATGGGCGGCGACGACCGCTCGGTCGTCGACCCGCAGCTGCGGGTGCGCGGCGTCGGAAGCCTCCGGGTGGTCGACGCCTCGGTGATGCCGACCCTGATCAACGGCAACACCAATGCACCCACCATCATGATCGCCGAAAAGGCCGCCGACCTGATCCTTGGCAAGGCGGCGTAAGGGCCGACTCCGATAGGAGGTAGTCGGGTGTCCGGTGCGACTGAGCGTTCGAGACGTCCCGGTTCCGCGGGCGGTTCAGCGGCGTCGCTTCCAGCGTCGGGTCGGCGCCCAGCGCTGCGTAGAGGTCGACGAGGTTGCTGGCGCGGGCCAGGCGGGTCAGCGCCAGGGTCTGGCGCGAGGCGTAGTAGGTGCGCTGGGTGACCAGGGTCTCGAGGAACGGATCGACGCCCGCCCGGTAGCGGGCCAGCGACAGCTCGTAGCTCTGCCTTGATGCGGCTTCCAACGCGACCTGGGCGGCCAGCTGCTCGTTCATGGTGCCACGCCTCGCCAGCGCGTCGGCGACGTCGCGGAACGCCGACTGGATGGCGTTCTGATAGTCGGCGAGCGCCAGCTCGCGCTGCGCGCGCACGCCGTAGAGGCCGGCGAGGTTGGCGCCGCCGTTGAAGATCGGCAGGTTGGCCGCGCCTTCCGAGCGCCAGGTGAAGTTGCGCCCCGAGAACAGGCCGGAGAGCTGCGGGCTCGCATAGCCGGCGAGACCGGTCAGGCTGATCGTCGGAAAGAAGGCGGCGCGCGCGGCGCCGATCTGGGCGTTGGCGGCGCGCAGGCGATGCTCCGCCTCCAGCACGTCGGGGCGGCGCAGCAGGATCCGCGAGTCGAGGCCGGCGGGCGCCTCGCCCAGGCTCTGCTCCAGCTCATCGAGGCTGGCGGGGAGGGCGGAGTCGGCCACCGGCGCGCCGACCAGCAGCTCCAGCGCATTGCGGTCCTGGGCGACCTGGGTGGTGAAGCGCGCGCGGTCGGAGCGGGCCTGCTGCAGCACCGTCTGCGCCTGCGCGAGGGCGGTGCGGGCGTCGACGCCGCCGGTCAGCCGCGCCTGGGTGAGGTCGACGGTTCGCTGGCCGCTCGCCACCGTCTCCTCCGTGATCTCGAGCTGGGCGCGGTCGGAGGCGAGGGTGAGATAGGCGCGGGCCACCTCGGCCACCAATGTCAACCGGCCCGCCTCCGCGCCGGCCTCAGTGGCGAAGTACTGCTCCTGGGCGGCGTGGCTCAGGCTGCGCAGCTTGCCGAACAGGTCGATCTCGAAGGCCGCGCCGAGGTTGGCGGCGAAATCCCGCGTCACGTCGGCCGAGGCCGTGTCGCCGCGGCGGTCGCGGTTGGTGATCACCGAGCCCTGGGCGTCGAGGCTGGGCCACAGCTCGGCGCGTTGGATGCGGTACTGGGCGCGGGCGATGGCGACGTTGGCTACCGCCGCGCGCAGGTTCTGGTTCTGCACCAGCGACTGGTCGATCAGGGCGAGCAGCCTGGGGTCGCGGAACAGGTCGCGGTAGCCGACCGGCGCGGGCGGCTGCGGCGCGGCCTCGGGGTAGGCTGGACCGGTCGGCCAGGCCGGCGGGATCGCTGGCGCAGGGCGCTGATAGTGCGGCTCGAGCGTGCAGCCGCCGAGTGTGCTCGCACAGAGCGCCAGGACCAGGCGGCGCCTCACGCCGGCGCTCCCGCGTCGGTCGCCGGCGCCTCAGGATGACGCCGGCCGAACAGCTTGCGCACCAGCACGAAGAACAGCGGCACGAAGAAGATCGCCAGCCCCGTGGCGGTGAAGATGCCGCCGACCACGGCGGTGCCGATGGCGATGCGGCTGCCGGCGCCGGCGCCGGTCGCCAACGCCAGCGGCAGAACGCCGAACATGAAGGCGAAGCTGGTCATCAAAATGGGGCGCAGCCGCAACTGCGCCGCCTCCAGCGCCGCGTCCACGACGTTCACGCCGCGCTTTTCCCCCGCCTCGGCGAATTCGACGATCAGGATGGCGTTCTTCGCCGACAACCCCATGGTGGTCAGCAGGCCGACCTGGAAGAACACGTCGTTGGCCAGTCCGCGAAGCGCGACCGCGAGAGTGGCGCCCAGCAAGCCGAGGGGCACCACCATCAGCACCGCGATCGGGATCGACCAGCTTTCGTAAAGCGCCGCCAGGCACAGGAAGACCACCAGCAGCGAGACGGCGTAGAGCACCGGCGCCTGGTTGCGCGAAACCCGCTCCTGGTAGGACAGGCCGCTCCAGTCGACCGAGACGCCCGGCATCGCCGTGGCGAGCTCGGTGATGCGCTCCATGGCCTGGCCGCTGCTTTTCCCGGCGGCCGCCTCGCCCTGGATCTCGAAGGACGAGACGCCGTTGAAGCGCTGCACCGAGCGGGCCGCCTGGGTCCACGACGACGTGGCGAAGCTGGAGAAGGGCGCCATCGTCCCGCTGCTGGTGCGGACGAACCATTTGGCCAGGTCTTCCGGGCGGCTGCGGTAGGGCGCGTCGCCCTGCACGTAGACGCGTTTGACGCGCCCGCGGTCGATGAAGTCGTTGATGTACTGGCCGCCCCAGGCGGCGCTGAGCGTGCTGTTGATCTGCGCCTGGTCGACGCCGAGCGCGCCGGCTTTCGCGGTGTCGACGTCCACATGGAGCGCCGGCGCGTCTTCCAGCGAATTGGGGCGCACATTGGCGAGCGACGGGTCCGCCCGGGCGGCGGCGAGCAGCGCGTCGCGGCGCGCCTTGAACTCCGCCCGGCTCAAGCCCCCGGTGTTGAGAAGCTCCATGGTGAAGCCGCTCGACATCCCGAGCCCGCGAACCGGCGGCGGGTTGAGCGCCGCGAACTGGACATCGCGCAGGGTGGCCGAAAGCCTCTGCGTGGTGCGCCGGGCGATCGCTTGCGCCGAATTCGCCTTGCCTTTCCGCTCTTCGAAATCCTTCAGCAGCAGGAAGCCGCTGCCGTTACTTTGCGCCACCCCGGCTGGGCTGTTGCCGCTGTTGGTGAAGAGCGCGCGGACGTTCCGCGCCTCTTCCTTCAGGTAGTAGTCCTCGATCGCCTGGGCGGCGGCGAAGGTGCGCTCCAGCGAAGCGCCGGCGGGCAGGGTGAACATGATCATGCCGCGCCCCTGATCCTCTTGCGGCAGGAAGCTGGGAGGCAGAACGCCGAACACCGCGATCAGTAAGCCGACGACGGCGGCGTAGCCGACGAGCGCCACGCGGACGTGCGAGATCACCGATTGGACGGCGCGGCGGTAGCCGCTCGCCAGGCGGACGAACCAGGCGTTGAAACGCTCACCGAACCGCCCGAGCGCGCGATCCAGCACATTGCTGTCGTGCCGCTCCTCTCCCGGAGGCTTCAGCAGGGTTGCGGCCAGCGCCGGCGACAGCACCACCGCGACGATCACCGACAGGGTCATCGACGAGATGATGGTGATGGAGAACTGTTGGTAGATCACGCCCACCGAGCCGCCGAAGAAGGCCATCGGCAGGAAGACCGCCGACAAGACCAGGGCGATGGCGATCAGCGCGGTCTGCACCTGCTCCATCGAAATGATCGTCGCCTCGCGCGCCGACATGCCGGGGTTTTCGGCCATCACGCGTTCCACGTTCTCGACCACGACGATCGCGTCATCGACGAGCAGGCCGATCGACAGAACCATGCCGAACAGTGTCAGCGTGTTGATGCTGAAGCCGGCCGCGGCAAGGACGCCGAAGGTGCCGAGCAGCACGACCGGCACGGCGATCGCCGGAATGAGCGTCGCGCGCCAGCTGTGCAGGAAGACGAACATCACGATCACCACCAGCAGGATGGCTTCGATCAGCGTCTCGACGACTTCCTTGATCGAGATCTTGATGTAGGTCGCCGCCTCGTTCGGATAGTCGTAGCGGTAGCCGGGCGGGAAATTCCTCGCAGCTTTGGCGACGGTGGCGTGCAGCAGCTCTGAGGTCTGCAGGGCGTCGGCGCCGGGTGCGAGGTTGATCTGCAGGCCGGACGCGGGGTGGCGGTTCAGGCGATTCTTGAACGCATAGTTCTCGCTGCCCAGTTCGACGCGAGCGACCTGATCGAGCGTCACCCGGGAGCCGTCGCTCTGGGTCTTCAGGACGATCGCGCGAAACTGCTCCGGCGTGTTGAGCCGCGACTGGGCGGTGACCGTCGCGTTGAGCTGCTGGCCCGGCAAGGCGGGCAGCGCGCCCAGTTCGCCGGCGGCGACCTGAGTGTTCTGCGCTGCGAGCGCGGCGCTCACGTCGGCGGGCGTCAGGTTGAAGCTCGCCAGCTTGAAGGGGTCCAGCCAGATGCGCATGGCGTAGGGCGCGCCCTGCAGGTTTGCCTCGCCGACGCCGGGCAGGCGCGCGATTTCGTCCTGCAGGTTGTTGACGATGTAGTCGGCGATGTCCGCGCTCGAGCTGCGGTCGGAGAGGTCGTAGATCGCCAGCACCGCCAGCAGGTCGGGGTTCGACTTGAAGACCGTGACGCCCTGTCGCTGCACGTCCTGCGGCAACCGTGGGATCGCCTGCTGGACCTTGTTCTGCACCTGCACCTGGGCGATGTCGGGGTTGATCCCCTTCTCGAAGGTGACGACGATCGAGGCCTGGCCGTTCGAACTCGAGGTCGAGCTGAAATAGAGCATGCCTTCCAGGCCGGTCAGCTGCTGCTCGATGATCTGGGTGACGCTGGATTCCACGACTTCGGCCGAGGCGCCTGGATAGGTGGCGCGGATCTGCACGTTGGGCGGCGCGATATCCGGGTACTGCGCCACCGACAGGAAACGGATCCCGGCGATCCCCGCCATCATGATGACGATCGCGATGACCCAGGCGAAGACCGGTCGGTCGATGAAAAAGCGCGAGATCATGCCGGGCGGGCCGCGGGCGGACGCCGCGGCGGCGAGCCGGCGGGCACCGGGCGGACGGGGAGGCCGGGCCTCACCTTGCCGAGCCCCTCGGTGATGACACGGTCGCCCGGTTTGACGCCGTCGGTGACCAGCCACTTGTCGCCGATCGTCCGGTCGGCCTTGATCTTGCGCACCACCGCCTTGTTGTCGCGGCCGACGACCATCACCGTGGCTTCGCCGGTGGGCGTGCGCGACACCGCCTGCTGCGGAACGAGGATGGCGTCCGCCACGGTGGCCTGGGCGATGCGGGCGCGGACGTACATGCCCGGCAGCAGCAGGTTCTGCGGGTTGGGGAAGCGGGCGCGCAGCGTCACCGAACCGGTCGACGGGTCGACCAGCGGCTCGGTGAATTCGATGCGGCCCGGCAGCGGGTAGACGCCGCCGTCTTCGAGCACGAGCTGCACCGCGGCGCCGGAGGGCAGGGCGCCGGAGCCGGCGAGTTCGCGGCGCAAGGTCAGCAAGTCGGCGCTGGACTGCTGAATGTCGACCAGCATCGGGTCCAGCCGGGCGATGGTGGTGAGCGGGCTCGACTGGCCGCTGGTCACCAGCGCACCGGTGGTCATGATCGAGCGCCCGACGCGGCCGCTGATCGGCGCCGGCACGCGCGTGAAGCCGAGGTTGATCTGCGCGGTCTGCACCGCGGCGCGCGCCTGCGCCACCTGGGCGGCGGCCTGGCGCGACGTCGCCACGGCGTCGGTGTAGTCCTGCTGGCTGACCGCCTCGATCGCGACCAGCGGCTTGTAGCGATCCGCCTTGGCTTGGGCGGCCGCGCGCGTGGCCTCGGCGTTGGCGAGATTGGCCTGCGCTTGCGCCACCGCGGCGCGGTAGAGGCTGGGATCGATCTCGTAGAGGGTCTGCCCCTGGCGAACGATCGAACCCTCGGTGAACCGGCGCGCCTGCAGCACGCCGGAGACCTGCGGCCGCACTTCCGAGGTCTCGAACGCCGTCGTGCGGCCTGCGAGCTCGATCTCGATGTTCGCCGGTTGGGTCGCCAGCACCACGTAACCGACTTCCGGCGTGGGCTGGCGCCGGTTGGCGTCCTTCTGATGGCAGCCGCTCGTCAGCAGCAGGATAGCGACGGCGCACGCGGCCAGTATCTTGGGCGGCATAAACCCCTCAGTCCGCAGGACTCGGCGACTCAGCATGAGCAGGTGCAAAAAGCATCAGGAGGCAAGCCCTGCAAGGCGTCAGCCGCATCCTACACGCATTATTTGCCCAAGAGCCGCGGTCTTGCACCTTGTGCTTCTGCGTTGAAATATAACCTCGTTAGCGCGCCAACCTCTTCTAATGGCTTTGCGCACGGCGCGCATTACCAGAACATCATGACAGCATGTTTTGCTTCTACTTCGGGGGGTGGGACATGCGACTGCGGGTTGCGTTCACGCGTAAGTAATAACGCCGGAGGGGAGCCAAGTCGGTAATATGTGCATTCTGGTGCAAGATCGCCTAAGATGAGTGGTCGCCGGTGGGAGGAAGCCCGGTTTGTATAAGAAGGTCATCGTCGCCTACGACGGGTCGAGAGAGGGGCGCTCCGCCTTGCGGGAGGGCGCCCTGGTCGCACATCGCTTCGGGGCTGAGCTCTTCATTCTCGCCGTCGTTCCGGAAACCGTCGGCATGCGCGTCGCCGAAGGCACCTACGCCGGCTGCATGGCGCACCAGGACGACACCTACAAGGGGCTCCTGGAAGAGGCGGTCAGGGGCCTGACTCCGCATCTGAAGGTCAGGGGCAAGCTGGTCCGCGGCGAGCCTACGCAGGAGATCGCCGCCTATGCACGAGAGGTTCGCGCCGACGTGGTGGTGGTCGGACACCGCAAGCAGACGCTTCTGCAGCGATGGTGGTCGGGGTCCCAGGGCGCCTACCTCAGCGACCAGCTGAGTTGCAGCCTGCTGATCGCCCGCGCGGACGTCAGCATGGAAGCCTTCTCCGAGGCGCTCGGGATGCAGCCTGAAGTGGTAGCCTGATCCGAGTCGGCGGTTTCGGCGTTTGCTGCGCCGCGCCCGTCTTTCGAAAACAGGTTTCCGCATGCCCCCCAACTGGCTCGCCGTCGCGCCCGTACTCATGCTGCTGGCGTCGAACGTCTTCATGACCTTCGCCTGGTACGGACAGTTGAAAGTCGAGCATCGCCCGCTGTGGCTGATCGTGCTGATCGGCTGGGGGATCGCCTTCTTCGAATACTGTCTGGCGGTGCCGGCGAACCGGCTTGGTCGGCTGGTCTACCAACCGGCAGAGCTCAAGGCGATGCAGGAGGTCATCACGCTCGCCGTCTTCGCGGTGTTTTCCGTGCTCTGGCTCGGCGAGCGGCTGACCGCCAACCACATCGTCGGCTTCGTGCTGATCGGACTGGGCGCGGTGGTGGTGTTCAAGGGACCGTTCGGCTGATCTCTCACGTTGTAGGACGGGACGCTTTGGCTCGGCCGGCGCCACGGCTATAAGCGCCGGTCTTCCGTTCCAGCCTCAGGTCACCGATCTTCGTCCCATGTCCCGCATCCTGATCACCTCGGCCCTGCCTTACATCAACGGCATCAAGCACCTGGGGACGCTGGCGGGCTCCATGCTGCCGGCCGACGTCTACGCCCGCTTCCAGCGCGCCCGCGGCCGCGAGACGCTCTACATCTGCGCCACCGACGAGCACGGCACGCCGACGGAGCTGGCCGCCGCCCAGGCGGGCAAGGATCCGGCGAGCTTCTGCGCCGAGCAGCATGACGTTCAGCACGACCTCGGGCGCAAGTTCGGCCTCTCGTGGGATCACTTCGGCCGCTCATCCTCGCCGCACAATCATCGGCTCACCCAACGCTTCGCCCAGAAGCTCTGGGAGCAAGGGTTCATCGAGGAGCGGGTGACCAAGCAGGTCTACTCGAACGCCGACAAGCGCTTCCTGCCTGACCGCTACGTCATCGGCACGTGCCCGCACTGCGGCTACGAGGCGGCCCGCGGCGACCAGTGCGAGAACTGCACGCGCGTGCTGGACCCCGCCGACCTGCTGCACCCGCGTTCGGCGGTCTCCGGCTCGCCGGACATCGAGATCCGCGGCTCCAAGCACCTGTTCCTGCGCCAGAGCGTGTTCGCCGAGAAGCTGCGCGCTTGGATCGAGGCGAAGCGGGCGCATTGGCCGCTGCTGGTCACCTCGATCGCGCTGAAGTGGTTGGACGAGGGCTTGCAGGACCGCGGGATCACGCGCGACCTGGAGTGGGGCGTGCCGGTCAACGCCTTCGAGTGGGGTGCGAACCCGCAAGGCCAACTACCTGATATCGAAGGCCTTGCCGGCAAGGTCTTCTACGTATGGTTCGACGCGCCAATCGAATACATCGCCGCGACCTGGGAGTGGGCAGACCGCTGCGCGCAGGAAGAGGGGCGGAACGGCGCCGAGGACGCGGATTGGGAGCGCTGGTGGCGCGGCGAGGCGGCCGCGGACGTGACCTACGTGGAGTTCATGGGCAAGGACAACGTGCCCTTCCACACGGTGGGCTTCCCCTGCACCCTGATCGGGATCAACGAGCAACTGCGCAACGGGCGCTGGACCAGGGTCAACAACGCGCCCTGGAAGCTGGTCGACGAGCTGAAGGGCTTCAACTGGCTCGACTACTACGGCGGCAAGTTCTCCACCTCGCAGAAGCGCGGCGTCTTCATGGACCATGCGTTGGAGCTGCTGCCGGCGGACTACTGGCGGTGGTGGGTGATCGCCAATACGCCGGAAACCTCGGACTCGACCTTCGCCTGGGAGCCGTTCCAGGCCCAGGTCAACGCCGACCTTGCCGACGTGTTGGGCAACTTCGTCAACCGCATCCTGAAGTTCACCGAAAGCCGATTCGGCGGTGTCGTTCCCGAAGGCGGCGAGCCCGGCGCGCTGGAGGCCAAGCTCGAGGCCGACGTGCTGGCCAAGCTGCGCGAGCTGACCGGCTTCATGGAGGAGCGCGAGTTCCGCAAGTCGGCGACGGCGCTGCGCCAGCTCTGGGTGCTGGGCAACCAGTACCTCACCGAGGCCGCGCCCTGGACCGCGATCAAGACCGATCCGGATCGGGCTGCGGTGGCGGTGCGCTACGGCCTCAACCTTGTGGCCCTGTTCGCCAAGGCCAGCGCGCCCTTCATTCCCTTCGCCGCGGAGAAGATCGCGCTCGGCGTCGGCGAGTCGTTCCCAGGCCGCTGGCCGGCGCAGGATGGGGAGGGGCTGCTGGCCATCCTCGAGCCAGGCCGGCTGGTCAAGGCCCCGGACGTGCTGTTCCGCAAGGTCGAGGACGCCCAGGTCGCCGAATGGCGCGAACGCTTCGGCGGGCCCGACGCGGGATAAGACCCTTCGCCGCGCGGCGGGGGGAGCGTCTATCCCGGATTGTCCTTCAGCCAGCGGTCGACGTCGGCGAGCCAGCGTTGCGAGAATTCGCGGCGGTGGCGCACTTCGGACACCGCCTTCTTGACCTCGCTGCGGCTGGAGGCGGGCAGGGTGCGGCTGTAGGCCTCGAGCTTGTCGATCATCTCCTTGTCGCGCGAGCCTTGGCCCAGCCGGGCGAAATAGCCGCCGCGGCTGGTGGGCTCGAGCATGGCCTCGACCTTGGGGCGATGGGCCATGGCGAAGTCGAACGCCTTGTCCGGGAACAGCGCGCTGACCGCGGAGATGATGGCCGGCGCCGTGGTCGTCGGCGGCTCCTCGCTCAGCGCAAGTTGAAGCGCACGATCGGCGAGCGCGGCGTCCTTGGTCGAACCGAGCAGACGGTAGAGCCGGTTGCGCTCGCTGGTCGACGTCGCCTTGCGGGCCAGGACGTGCAGCTCGTCCCAATCGCGGGCGTCGGCGTGGCGGGCGACCACCGATTGCACGGTCTGCTCCAGCGCGCCCTGGAGCGCGCCCGGCTTGGCCAGGTTTGCATGGAAGCGCCGGCGCGCCTCTGCGCGGACGTCGGAGTCGTCGAGGTCGCTCAGGGCGCGGATCACGTCGTCGCGCAGCCCAGGCACATTGTCCCCTTCGCCCGGGCGGGGATCCCAGCCGAGGCGGTCGAGCACGGGATTGAGCCGCAGGCGTCCGTAGGCGCGGTAGCGTTCGCCCTCGCCGGAGCGATAGATCCGGCCGAGCGCCGACAGTTCGTTGGCGAGCGCCGACAGCACCACCGGCTCTTCGGCAGAGCGGGCCACCTTCGCCAGTTCCAGGAAGCGGCCGATCGGCTGCAGGCCAAAATCGGCCAGGGCGCGCGTGTCGTATATGAGGCCGAGCTGGTCGGCGGGCGGAAGGCTCGCGAAGAACCCTGGAATGGCCGCCCAGAGCTGGGGCGAGTAGCGAGTGCGGAAGTAGCCAGCCTGTCCGGCGTTGACGATCGGCACGTCCGTGATGGCGACGCCTCGCGGCTGGTCGCGGCTGATCAGCCCGATCCAGCTGGTCCCAGCGCCGCGCGGCGCGACCCGGACGGGGGTGAGCCAACGGGTCGCCGTGCGCGCGGTGGAGAACTGCGACTGGGCGAGCCGCACGCCGCCGGGCGCGGCGGCGGCGTCGATCAGCGGGATCCCGGATTGGCGGGTGAAGTCGTGGGCGACATCCGTCACCGAGCCCTTGGCGACGCGATCTAGCTCCGCCCAGAGTTGATCGGTGGTGGTGTTCGAATAGGCGTGCTTGGCGATGTAGTTGCGGATCGCGTCGCGGAACGCGGTCTCGCCGACGTAGGCTTCCAGCATGGCCACGACCGCGCTGCCCTTCTGATAGGTGATCGCGTCGAAGGCGCTGGATGCGGCGAAGACGTCTCGGATCGGCGTGATCACAGGGTGCGTGCCGGCGCCTGCGTCAAGCCGCATGGCCCGCTCGCGGCTCGCCAAGTCCTGTAGCGACATCTTCCACTCGGGGTGAAAGGCGTCGGACGCCTTGTTCTCCATCCAGGACGCGAAACCCTCATTAAGCCACAGGTCGTCCCACCATGCCATGGTCACGAGGTCGCCGAACCATTGGTGAGCCAGCTCGTGCGCGGTTGTGACGAACACCCGCTGGCGTTCCGCCGGCGTGGCGTTGGGCTGAAGCAGCACCACGCGCTCGAAGGAGAAGATCGCGCCCCAGTTTTCCATGGCGCTGAAGAACTGGCTCTGGCCGGGGCCGGCGATCAGGTCGAGCTTGGGGAGCGGATAGGGGGCGCCGAAATAGTCGTTGTAGAAGGGCAGCAGCTGGGCGGTCACGTCGAGCGCGTAGCGGCCCTTCTCGGCGTCGCCGCGCAGGGCGATCACGCCGACGTCTACGTCGCCTACCTGGCGGTGGATGCGCTCGAAGTCGCCGAGCGCCATGAACAGCAGGTAAGAGCTCATCTTGGGCGTGTCGGCGAAGGTGGTGGCGATGCGCTCGCCGGGCAGGGCCTCGGTTCGCAGCACCGGCATATTGGAAACCGCCATCTGCTCTTTCGGCCCTTCGACCGTCAGCGAGAAGACCGCCTTGAGCGCGGGCTCGTCCCACAGCGGCGCGAAACGCCGTGCGTCGGAATTCTCGAACTGGGAGAAGAAGGCTCGTCGGCGCGCGCCGCCGGCGTCGCTGTCCAATACGAAGAGGCCGGACGGTTGCTGATAGACCCGGCCCGTGTAGTCGATCTCCAGCAGCCGGGGGCCTGGCGGCAGTGTCGCCGGGAAGACGAAGGCGGCGGTCTGTTCGGTTTCGTCGAGCACCATCCGCGGCGGCGGCGCGCCGGAGAGGCTGGCGCTGGCGATCGTCAGGTCGGCGGCGTTGAGCACAATGCGGTCGGTGGCGCGCTTCACGTCGATGGCGATGCGGGCGTGGCCACGGAAAGTGAGCCGTTCGGGGTCGGGCGCCACGCGGATCTCGTAGCGCAATGGGGCGACCGCGTCCGGCAGGACGACCCGATCCCTCGCGGGCGCGAGGGCGGGAGGAGGGGCGGCCAGGGCTGGGGCGGCGGGGGCGGACAGCGCCAGCAGGGCGACGGCCAGCAGCGAGATCAATCTGGTCACGAACCGCACGCTAGAAGGCGGGCGGACGCTTCGCCACAACTTATGCGGCGGCGCGACCGCTCAACGCATCGCCGGCGTTCTGCGGCAGGCGCACGTACCAGGCGACCGAAATGAGGCTTGCGAAGGCGATCGCCGCGAACACCGGAATGACGTCCTGCCAGACCAGCTGCGTATCGCCCCGCATCTGCTGGATCTGGTGCAGCAGAAGGGCGGCGAAGCCGACGCCGATCACCTGCGCCAGCTGTTGGCCCATCGACGCCACCGTCGCGGCGCGGGACATCTGCCGGTGCTCGATGTCGGCGAAGGTGAGGCTGTTCAGGGCGGTGAATTGCAGCGACCGCAGGAAGCCGCCGACCGAGAGCAGGGCCATGATCAGCCAGTGCGGCATGCCGGGGTTCAGAAGCACATAGATCAGGTAGCTGGCGGCGCAGACGACGCCGTTGATCAGCACCACCCGACGGAAGCCGAACCGGCGCAGGATCGGCGGGGCCGCCGTCTTCATGATCAGCGCCCCGGCGCCGGAGAGGAAGATCATCACGCCGGCGGTGAAGGCGCTCATGCCGAAGCCGACCTGCAGCAGCATCGCCAGCAGGAAGGGGGTCGCGCCGACGGCCATCCGCGTGAACGCCCCGCCGACCACGCCGGCGTTGAAGCTCTGGATGCGGAAGACGCTGAGGTCGACGATGGCGTGCGGATTGCCGCGGGCGTGGCGCCAGTAGATGGTCAGGCTGCCCAGCGAGACGACGAACAGCCCAAGCACCTGCCAACCCGGCAGGAAGGCCTTGCCGAGGTTCTCCAGCCCAAACACCAGGCCGGCCAGGCCCACGCCGGTGAGGAAAACGCCGGTCCAGTCGAGCGGCGAGACCTCGCTCTCGGCGATGTCGGGCACGTAGGCGCGCACCAGGCCGACGCCGACGATGGCGACCGGCAGGTTGATGAAGAAGATCCAGCGCCAGTCGAGATAGGTGACGATGAAGCCGCCCAGCACCGGCCCCAGCACCGGAGCGACCAGCGCCGGCATGGTGTAAACCGAAAGCGCGCTGACCAGCTGATGCTTGGGCGTGGTGCGCAGCAGCAGCAGCCGGCCCACCGGCGCCATCATCGCCGCCGCTGCGCCTTGCAGTACGCGAGCGAGGATCAGCTGCGGCAGGTTCTGCGCGAAACCGCAGCCGGCCGAAGAGACGGCGAACAGCAGCATCGAAGCGATAAAGATCCGCTTGGCGCCGAACTTGTCGGCCACCCAGCCGCTGATCGGCAGAAACACCGCCGAGGCCAGCAGGAACATGGTGATGGCCATGTTCAGCCTGAGCGGCTCCTCGTGGAACGCGCGCGCCATCGAGGGCAGGGCGTTGGAGATGATGGTGGATTCCAGCGACTGCAGCAAAAGCGCCGAGCCGACGATCGCCGGCACGATCCAGTCTGGCCGCCCATCGCCGCGCGGTGGCTCGTCCGCCAGGAACGCCAGGCTCGGGTCGACGCTGTTCTGATTCATCAGTCCGCCTTCGCCAGCTTCAGCAGAGCGTCCGCAGCGGCGGCGAGCTGAGCGCGCTCGGCGGGGTCCAGCCTGGCCAGCCGCTTGGCCAGCCAGTTGTTTCGCTCGGCGCGGATTTGATCTAGCTTGCGGCGGCCCGCCGGGGTTAGCGCAAGCCCCGAGCGGCGGCCATCTTCCGCATCTGCGTCGCGGGCGACGAGGCCGCGCGCTTCCAGCCCCTTGACGTGGGCGCTCATGGTCGGGCGCGATGTCTGCTCGATGTCGGCCAAAGCCGACACGCCGATCCCCGGGCTCTTCTTGATGAGGCCCAGCACGACCATGTCCTGGGCGCTCAGCTCCGACTTCTGCCCCTCGTTGCGAATGCGCCGCGAGAGCCGCAGCACTGAGGGACGCAGCGCGTCGGCCAGCGCCACGACGCTCTCGGCGTTCGGAATGGTGTTTTCGACGACGCTCATGCGATTTGCAGGCCGAGATAGTTAGGTTTACGAACTATCTAGGTTATTCGGTGATGCGATGCAAGGGGTGCGCGGGCGGCACACGGCTCCCTTAGACGGGTCTCGGTGAAACCCCCGATTGCCACGTGAGCCGAGAGGCGTAGCGTCCCCCTGCAGCCCAAGATCGCGTCAGACCCGCCTCCTACGTGAGGAGGCGACGGAGTGAATCCGATAGAGCCTCATGTCGCCGTGCGGCCAAGGACGCGAGCGGCTGGTCATGCTTGAGAGGAGGTCGGAGATGCCGCCCATCGATGAAGCTTCGACGCTGCAGCCGAAGCCGCAGTCCAACGAGGTCAGGAAGCCGAAGCCCGGGACGCCCGCGCCGCGCGCGCTCGCGGTCGACCTCGTGGCGTTCACGGTGGACGCGGCGGGCGGCCGGATCGTCAGCATCGAGCGCGTGGACGAAGCTGGGGCCCGCCGCGAGCTCTCCGACGAGGATCGCGCCCGTCTGGCCAAGGCGGACCCTGGAGAGACGCTCCGGAGCTTGATCGAGCGGGCGTTCGAGGGCGGGATCGATTGCGTGCTCGGCGAGGCGGCTGGTGAGGCCGACGCGGAGACCAGCGAGGACGCCGAACTTGGCCGTCTGCTGCTGCAGTCCCTGATCGCGCGCAGTTCGGTGACCCAATTGCTGCAGGGCGAGGTCCTCCGACGCGCATTGGTCGGGACCCTGATCGAATACGCCGCAAACGGCGCCGGCGGCCCCCCGGAAGGCGCTGTGGCCCACTGATCGGCCGGCGTTTCCCGGTCGAAGCATCCCTCAACGAGCGAAGCAGGGAAGGAAACCCCATGACCCAGGCATCGACCTTCAATGGCGCCAGCAAATTCGGTGACGACGATCTCGTGCGGGTGCTGGCGGGCGGCAAGATCCTGCGCCGCAAGCGCTTGCGGCGGCTACTGGTGGCCCGGCTGTTGCGCGACCGGCGCGACGACGAGGAAGGCGAAGACATCGAGGGCGTCGAGGACGAGGAAGGCGGCGACGACGACCGCCGGCTGGCGGCGCTGTTGATCGGCGGCGCGGCCCGACGTCGGCGCCTTCGGCGGCTGGTGCTCGCCCGGCTCGCCCGCCAGCGTGGCGAGGCCGATGAGGATGAAGGCATCGAGGACGACGACGAAGAGGATGACGATCGTCAACTCGCCCGCTTCCTGGTCGGCGCCCGGATGGTGCGTCGCCGGCGCGGGCGTCGCGCGCTGCTCGCGCGGCATCTCCGCGAGTCCCGGATGGACGACGAGGACGACGACGAGATCGACGACGAGGAAGGCGGCGGCGACGATCGTCGGCTCGCGGCGCTGTTGATCGGCGGCGCAGCCAGGCGCCGGCGCCTGCGGCGTCTGGTGGTCGCTCGACTCATGCGTCAGCGCGGCGAAGCTGATGAAGAAGCGGGCGTCGAGGACGAAGACGATGAGGACGAGGATCGCCAACTCGCCCGCTTCCTGGTCGGCGCGCGGATGGTGCGGCGTCGGCGCAGCCGTCGCGCGCTCCTGGCGCGGAATCTCCGCGAGTCCCGCATGGATGATGAGGGCGACGAAGAGATCGACGACGAGGAAGGCGGCAGTGAAGGCCGCAGGCTTGCGGCGTTGTTGATCGGCGGCGCGGGCAAGCGGCGGCGCTTGCGGCGTCTGGTGCTCGCAGGCCTGCTGCGCCGGCGCGGAGAGTCCGAACTGGACGAAAGCCTCGAGGACGACGACGAAGGCGACGCCGACGAGGGACGCCTGATCCGTGCGATGGCCCTGCGCGGCGGCATGCGCCGCAAGGGCGTGCGCCGCGCGGCGCTGGCGCGTGCGCTTCGCGAGCAGGCCGCCTGAGGTTCGGGCGAGACTCGCAGCGCCCCATACAGTCGGGGCGCTGCGAGCGTTCGGCAGAGTTGCGCCTTAGCGCTCCGTCGGCCGTGCATCCCAGACGGACGGGGCGTCCGGAACCACCTTGACGTCTTCAACCGGCGGCGCGTCGCGGTCCGCGGCGTCGGCGCTCAGGTCGCCCTGGGGCGCGAGATCGGTCGGCCGCACCAGGTGGCTGGCGACCACGAGCTGGTTCGGATCGGGTTCGAAGTGAACCTCCGCGCGGCGATCGCCGGTGGCGATCGGTATCGGCTCGATATCAGGCGTATTGGCGCTCATCACGGCCTCCATGGGTGCGGAAGCCGTCGGAGCGCCCGAAAAGTTCCCCTCCCGCCGGGCAGGAGGGGGGCTTCGCCGCTAGAGGACTCCCAACATCTCCGCGACGAGCGGATGGCGGACGATGTCGCGTTCGACGAGGCGCACGACGGCGATGTTGGCCACCGCCTCGAGCTTCTCGGCGACCGGACCCAGCCCGGAAAGCTCCGGTAGCAAATCCGACTGGTTGGGGTCGCCGGTGATCACCATGGTCGAGTGCCAGCCGAGCCGGGTGAGCAGCATCTTCAGCTGCACGTAAGTGCAGTTCTGCGCCTCGTCGATCACCACGAAGGCGTTGTTGAGCGTGCGGCCGCGCATGAAGCCGACGGGCGCGATCTCAATGGCGCCCTCCGCCATCAGCGCGCGCACCCGTTTCATCGAGAGGCGATCCGAGAGCGCGTCGTAGAGCGGCCGCAGGTAGGGCGCGAGCTTGTCTTCCATCTCTCCCGGCAGGAAACCGATGGACTCGCCGGCTTCCACCGCGGGGCGCGACAGCACGATGCGGCCGACGCGGCCGCTCTCCAGCGCCTCGACCGCCTTGGCGATCGCCAGATAGGTCTTGCCTGTGCCGGCAGGGCCGAGCGCCAGGACGAGGTTCTTCTGATCGATGGCCTGCATGAGCTCCGACTGTCCGTCGGACTTGGCCTTGATGGTCTTCACATATGCCTGCTCGCGGTCGTCGTTGTGATGGGCCAGTGGTGACCAGCCACGATCGATCGGCAGCCGGCGAATTTTGTCATCCCCCTCGAATTGACCGGCGTCGAACGCGCCTTCGCGCAGTTGTCGCTTCATGGCTCGCTTAGTCATCAAGGCCTCCGTGGGGGCATGAAAAAAGGGCGTCTCCGGTGGGAGCGCCCTTCGCGGTCGATGGGGAAGAGAGGAAACGGCGTGCCGGGCCGGGCGGCCCGCTGGGTTGAACGCGATCGGGCGACAAAGCCCGGAAATAAGACCCACTCAGCGCCATCAACTCCGTCCAGCGCGATGTGCAAGGCCAGGCGGCCTCGCGGCGAATCGAGAAAGCCATCGCCCTCTCGAATCGCTCGACTAGAATGATCCTAACGTGCTTTCAGATCCGTTAAATCCACACGTCGATCAAGTTCTGAGGGGAATCGATGACCGTCTTTAGTCTCGGAAATATGACACCTGAGCTACCGAACGATGGCGAGTATTGGATAGCCCCAAGTGCATCCGTGATCGGGCGTGTTGTTCTTAAGAATAACGCGTCGGTCTGGTGGGGTGCGACACTTCGTGGCGACAACGATCCGATTGTCGTCGGCGAGAACAGCAACGTGCAGGACGGTGCGGTGCTGCACACCGATCCGGGCTCGCCGCTGATCATTGGCCGGAACGTCACCATCGGGCACCTCGCCATGCTGCACGGCTGCGAGATCGGCGATGGCTCGCTGATCGGAATCGGCGCGGTGGTGCTGAACCGGGCAAAGATCGGAAAGAACTGCCTCATCGGCGCCAAGGCGCTAATCCCCGAAGGCAAGGTGATCCCGGACAACTCGCTGGTGATGGGCGCGCCGGGCAAGGTTGTGCGCGAGCTCACCCCCGAACAGGCCGCAGGCCTGGCGATGAGCGCGGCCGGCTACGTCGCCAACTGGCGCCGGTTCAAGCGAGACGTGAAGGAACTGCCTCTCCCGTGAAGTCGGGAGAGGTGAGGTTGAGAGGAGCTAGGCGATCCGTCGCCCGAACAGGGTCGCCAGCCGCACCGGGCCGGTGTCCTCGTTGGCGGCGGGGCGGCGGAGCGCCCGCACCGAAAGCTCGCGGACGCGGCGGCCCTGCAGGCGGCTGACCATCGACAGCGGCTGGTAGAGGCCCAGATAGCGGTCGGGGCCCCCGTCGTGCGCCGTCAGCGGCGCGAAAAGGACTTCCATGTTCAGGCTGGGGCCGTCGGTGAGCGCCTCGGCCATGACCACCAGCGGCTGCGGGCTGAGGCGGATCTCCTCCAGCGCGCCTTGCAGTCGCAGCCGGTCGTGGGCGCACCAGAGCTCCAGCGCCTCGACATTGCGCAGGTCGCGGCCGTGCAGTTCGCTGACGAAGCCGCCGGCCAAGCGCATGGCGTAGGCGCCGCGGCCGCCGCGGCCGAGCACGAAGGCCTGCGGCATCAGCTGACGAAAGTCGGTCGGATCGACCGACGCCCGGCTGGGCGCTCGGCCAGGCTGAGCCCGCGCGGTCCAGTAGTCGATCAGCCGTTGTGTGCTGGCGTGGAACATGTGCGTGCGCCCGGCCGGCCCTTTGCGGCCGCACGGGGCTTGCAGGCAATCCGGCGCCAGCCGCTCCCGCGTTCCGAATCGGTACGCCGGCGCTAAGGTGCATCAGGCGAAAGTGGATGCCGGTTTCGCCGCCCACGCGCCCTAATCTTTTGAAGGGTCTAGGGCTTCTCCGGTCTCACGATCAACCTAAACGCCTTGTCCCGCGCCAGGAAAAGCCGCGCCGCGCGCTGCACGTCGCCAGCCGTCACCTGGGCGGAGCCGGGAATGATATCGCGCGTGAGCTGCATCCGACGCGGGTCCGGCTGGGCTCCGGAAAGCTCGTTCAGCCAATACTGGTTGGTGACGCGCGCGCGCTGCAGGTTCTCCAGGCGCGGCTGCTTGGCGCGGGCAAGCTCGTCGGCCTCGACTGGCTTGGCCTTCAGGTCGGCGGCGATCTTCTGCACGTCGTCGAAGAAGGCCTGCAGCTTGTCCGGCGGGACCTCGACGCTGGCGGACAGGTAGCCCCAGCCCTCCCAGACGAGGCTGTGATTGTAGCTTACGTTCGGGCTGTAGGTGACGCCCTCGGCTTCGCGCAGCTGGTCGGTCAGCCGGTTGCGCAGCACCTCGCCCAGAATATTGGTGGCGAAGGCCCGCTGGGGATCGGCCCACACGTCGCTGGTCGGCCAGGCGATGTAGCCGATCGCCTGGTCGGCGCGTCCCTTGTGAGTAAGGACAAGCGGCGCGGCGGTCGGCGCGGGCCACCCGGTGCGGCGGGCGTCGGCGGAGGCGAGCTGCGGAGCGGGCCGAGCGGGCAGGGCGCCGAAGGTGCGGGAAACCTCAGCGACAGCGGCCTCGAGGGTGACGTCGCCGACGATCACCACCTCGATCGGTCCCTGGGCCAGGGCGGGGGCGATCTGCGACTGCAGATCGGCGAGCCGGGCCTCGGCGATCTCGTCGCGCGAGGGGAAGGTCCAGCGTCGGTCGCCGCCGTGCAGCAGGCCTGAGAGGTCGCGTCCCAACACGCCGAAGTCGGTGGCTTCGTACTGATCGTGCAGCGTTTTGCCGCTCGCCTTGAGCCGCTGGAACGCTTCCTCGCGCCATCCGGGCTCGGCGATATAAGCGGTCATCACCTGCAGTTCGGTGGGCAGGTCTTCGGTTCGGGTAGCGCCCGACAGCACGAAGGCGTCGTCGCCGGCGCCGAAGCGCACGCCATAGACCTTGGCGGCGAGCACGCGTTCCATGTCGTCGCTGGAGATCTGCTTCAGGCCGCCTTCGATAAAGGCGCCTCCGGCCCAGGTCGGTGATTGCCGGTCACGGCTGAGGTCGATCAGGCCGCGGCCGATGTTGGCGCGCAGCAGCACCTCGTTGTCGCGGAACTTTGTCGGCTTCACGGTGAGCCGGACACCGTTCTCGAAGCGCACCAGGGTGGCGCCGAGATCGTCGACGGCCCGCTGCTCGACGACCTTGCCGAGCGTGCCGAAGCTTTCATAGGGCCAGGCCATGACCGCGGGCGCCGGCTGCGGCGTGACTGCGACCTTTCGCGATTGCGCGAGCGCCGTGCGCAATCCGCTTTCCCCACCGTCGATCGCCTTGGGCGAAGCAACGAAAAGAAGCGGCCCGGAGCCCGTGAATATCCGCTTCAGGCTTGCGGAAACCTCCTTGGCGGAGAGGCCCTTCACGATCTCCTCGAACAGGGCGAGGTCGCTGGCCGGGCTGGTCACGACCTCGCCGTCGGCGAGGGAGCCAACGATTTCGTCGGCGAGCTCCTGCGGGCGGCGGGTGGCCGCACCTTGCGCTGCGGTGATCAGGCGCGCCCGGACCTCGACGATCTCGCGGTCGAGCTCGTCCTGACGCACGCCGAAGCGGGCGGCGCGCCGCTGTTCCCGATCCGCCGCTTCCAGAGCGGCGCGCCAGCGATCCGGCTCGGCGGTCACGTTCAGCATGGTGAGCCCGACCGAGCGGTTCTGGTCGAACTTGCCGACTCCGGCGCTGATGAAGGGGGGATCGGGCGTACGCGCCAGCGCCGAGAGGCGGCGGTTCAGCACCGCCTGACCGAGCAACTCGACAAACTGTCGGCGCTGCTTGGCGCGGCTGTCTGGTGAGAAGTCCGGCGGAAAGGTCCAGACAAGCTGAAGGTTGAGCGCCGTGCCGGGCTCCACGACGAGCTTGACCGCCTCGCCGCGGTGCTTGACCGGGCCAAGATCGGGATCGGCCCCGGCCGGTCCTGCCGCCTGCCAGCCGCCGAACCGGGCGCGGATCTTGGCTTCCATGGCGGCGACGTCGAAGTCGCCGGCCGCGACCAGCACCGCGCGCTCGGGGCGGTAATAGTCGTGATAGAAGGCGGCGATCTCTGAAGCCGGCGCCGTGCGCAACACCTCCACCTTGCCGATCGGCAGGCGCTGCGGGAGCCGTTGGCCCTCCATCAGGAAGGCCAGCCGCTGTTTGAGCGTGCGGTATCCCGGCGTGTCGCGGGCGCGCTCCTCCGACAGCACGACGCCGCGCTCGCGATCGACGGCCTTGGCGTCCAGGGTGAGGTTGCCTGCGGTTTCACGGAGCAGCATCAGCGCGGTGTCGACGGTCTCGTCGTTGGTGCGCGGCAGGTCGAGTTTGTAGACCGTCTCGTCGAAGCTGGTCGAAGCGTTGGTGTCTGGCCCGAACGCCAGGCCCAGCCGCTCAAGGATGCGGATCATCTCACCTTCCGCGACGCCCTTGGACCCATTGAAGGCCATGTGCTCCAGAAAGTGGGCCAGGCCCTGCTGGGCGTCGGTCTCCTGCAGCGCGCCGGCGCCGATCCAGAGCCGCAGCGCCGCCTGGCCGGCCGGGATGGTCTGGCGGCGAATGGCGTAGCGCATGCCGTTGGGCAGCACGCCGAAGCGGACGTCCGGGTCAGGCTTGAGGTCCGAGGTCGCCTGCGGCCAGGCGCCGGGGGGCAGGGCGGGCGGAGGCGCGGCCGCCTGGGACAATGGCGCGAAAGAGACGACGGCGGCGGCGAGGCCCGCCGCGCCGGCCTTGAAAATGCGGATCATGGAAGCTGGGGCCCCGAAGGCGCGTACATTCGGCGCGCAACATCGCTGCGCCGGGCGTTCGCGGCAAGGCGCGAGGGGGTGAGGCTCGCGCCTGAGACGAAGAGCGCCTAAATGGTGGAGCGATGGCGGCTCTCCTCTTCCAGGACATGTCGAACGACCCGCGCCGCGGCTATCCTGGCGGACCGACGCCGGAGCGCCATCCCTCGCGCGAGCCGATCTTCAATGCGCCTTGGCCGGCGATGCTCCTCGTGATCCTGATCGTCGGCGGATACGCTCTGCAGTCTCGGCTTTCTCCCGGCTTGGTGGAGACCTGGGTTTTCACGCCCGCGAGCCTTGGCCAGGGGGAGTGGCGGACGGTGTTCACGGCCATCTTGCTGCATGGCAACTGGGCTCACGCTATCGCCAACGCCGCCATGGCGCTGGCCTTCGCCACGCCCCTTGCACGCTATTTTGGCGACGCGCCGCGCGGCGTATTCGCCTTCTTCGCCTTCTATCTGCTGACCGGCGCGCTCGGGAACCTCGGGTTTGCGGCGCTGCACCCGGGCAGTTCCGCCGGTATCGTCGGGGCGTCCGGAGCGGTCTCCGGGATGATGGGGGCGGTCGCCCGGCTGCTGGGCGGCGGCGGGCGGCTGGGGTCGCTGATCTCCCGACCTGTACTGGGGCTTGGCGGGGCGCTGCTTGCGGTCAACTTGCTGATCGCGGTGGTCGGGGGAGGCTGGGTGCCGGGGGCCGGCGGCGCGGGCATCGCCTGGGAGGCGCACCTGGCGGGGTTCCTCGCAGGCCTGCTGCTGATCCCGCCCTTCGCCCTGCTGGCCGGGCGGAGCTAAGCCGGCGCATCTCTCACGCCCGCGTGCGTTGATTTGCTTGTGAAATTGCGCAACGTTGTTCTCCCAACAGCCAAGGAGGCGGCGCACGGATGCTCGTTTCGCAGATCCTCAAGCGTAAAGGCGACCTGGTCTTCACCATCGAACCGACGGAGTCGCTCGGCGGCACAGCAGCCTTGCTGCACTCCCGCGGAGTCGGCGCTCTCGTGGTGCTCGACGCCGGACAGGTGGTCGGCATCGTCTCCGAGCGCGACATCGTGCGGGCGGTTGCGGAGGGCGGCGGCCAAGCGCTGAGCGCGCCGGTCTCGACCTGCATGACCCGCGACGTCCAGTTCGCCGCGCCCGGCGACACCATCGATGCGTTGCTCAGCCACATGACGGATCGCCGCGTTCGCCATCTGCCGGTGTGCCAGGCCGATCGGCTCGTGGGTCTGGTCTCCATCGGCGACCTGGTGAAATGGAAGATTTCCGAGGTCGAGGCCGAGGCGGAAGGACTGAAGTCCTACATCGCCGCGGGCTGATCTGCGCCATACCCTCCGAAAGGGGCTGAACGCCGGTCGCTCACCGGTAGGGCGGGGAAGGGGACTTTCCCGCCCGCTTCGTCGATGGGATCTGCCGTTAAACGGCGTCGGCGTCCTCGAGCCGACCCAGCGCGCCGGTGCGTGCGGCTTCAGCCAGGGTGTACCCCTCAAGCACGGTCGCGGTGGCGTCGCGGGCGCGCCGCAAGGCCTCCCGCAGCGAACACAGCGTCGGATCGTCTGGGCAGTCGTCGCACTTGCGAAAGCCCATGCGCTTGCTGACGCAGGGCGCCAGGGCCAGAGGACCGTCGATCACTCGGATCACCTCGGCGAAACTGACCTCCGCGGCATGCCTGGCCAGAGTGTAGCCGCCAAACTTGCCCCGCCGGCTCACCACCAGGTGGTTCCGGGAAAGCTCGAGCAGAATAGCCTCCAGGAACTTCCGTGGCGCGTCGGCGCGGGTCGCCAACTCTCCAGAGGTGAGCTGTGCGCCGTCGGCGCGCGCCAGTTCTACAAGCGCTCGCAGGGCGTAGCGGGCCTTTTGTGAAAGCATTCCAGTCTTTGGTCCTCCCCACCCTTAATAGGACCGCGAGCGAGTCATTGCGAGAGCGGGGTTAGGACGACTGCAGCCGATGGGGGTGGCTGAAGACCTCGAACCCATCGGATCTGGCCACCGCGATCAGTGTGATCCCGGCGGCTTCGGCCTCGCGCAGGGCGAGCGCCGTCGGGACCGAGACGGCGATCAGCGCCTCGGCGCCCAGGATCGCGGCCTTCTGAATCAGTTCGACGGAGACACGGCTGGTGAGCAGCAGCAGGCCGGGCTCGATGCGACCGCCGCGCAAGACCGCGCCGGCCAGCTTGTCCAGCGCGTTGTGCCGGCCGATGTCCTCGCGCACGGCGACCAGGCCTGAAGCCTTGGTCCACCAGGCGGCCGCGTGCACGCCGCGGGTCTTGGCGCCCAGCGCCTGTGCGGGCGCGAGCGCCGCCAGCGCCGCTCGGACGTCGTCGGCGCTGAAGCGGAGGTCGTCGCCGACCTTCAGCGCGGGCCGAACCGCCTGCTCCAGGCTTTCGACACCGCACAGTCCGCAGCCGCTCGGGCCGGCGATCTGCCGGCGGCGTTCGGCCAGCGCCGCGCCGCGGCCCGGCTTGAGCCAGACGCGGGCTTCGATGCCCAGTTCGCCCTCTACCGCCTCGACGCCGGCGATCGCGTCCACGCCGTCGATGAGCCGCTCGGTCAGGGTGAAGCCGATCGCGAGGTCTTCGAGGTCTGCCGGCGTCGCCATCATCACGGCGGTCGTCGAGGCGTCGTGCACCAGGGCCACGGCGGTCTCCTCAGGGATCTCACGGCTTCCGGCCTGCAACCCCGATGCGGTCCAGGCCGTGCGTGGCGCGGATCGGGAGACAGGCGGGGGCATCAGGCGAGCTTGCGGACAGCGGCCTGGGCTGTGGGCGTCAGGTCGGTCCCGCCGCCCGTGAGGTGGCCGACGATCATCTTGCGCATCGTCGGCGCCCAGAAGGACTTGATGTGCGCGGCCGTCAGGGTGGCCGGGTCGCCGCCCTGGGTGTCAAAGCTGGTGGCGATCTGGTTGGCCATCATAACCAGCTTGGCCATCTGCTCGGCGCTCATTCCGCCGGCTCCGCGGGCGTGCCCCGCCGGCTACGCTCGGCCTTCGCCTCGTAGTCCTCCTGCCAGGCGCTCAGGCCGTTGGAGGGGCTCACCTGCACCGCGGTCACCTTGTATTCGGGGCAGTTGGTGGCCCAGTCGGAGTACTCGGTGGTGACGACGTTGGCCTGGGTCAGCGGGTGGTGGAAGGTGGTGTAGACCACGCCCGGCGCGACCCGGTCCGAGATCTTCGCCCTCAGCGCCGTCCCGCCGGTGCGGCTGGCGAGGCGCACCATCTCGCCGTCGCGGATCCCGCGGTCCTCGGCGTCGTGGGCGTGGATCTCCAGCACGTCCTCGTCGTGCCAGACGACATTGGCGGTCCTCCGCGTCTGGGCGCCGACATTGTACTGCGACAGGATCCGCCCGGTGGTGAGCAGCAGTGGATAACGCGGCCCGACCTTCTCGTCGGTGGCCACATACTCGGTGAGCACGAACTTGCCCTTGCCGCGGGCGAAGGCCGACTCGTGCATCACCGGCGAGCCTTGCGGGTGCTCGGCGTTGCAGGGCCATTGCACCGAGCCCAGCGTCTCCAGCGCCTCGTAGGTCACGCCGGCGAACGTCGGGGTGAGGCGGGCGACCTCGTCCATGATCTGCGACGGGTGAGTGTAGCTCATCGGATAGCCCAGCGCATTGCTGAGCATCTGGGTGATCTCCCAATCCTCGAAACCGTTGAGCGGGCGCATCACCTTGCGGACCCGCTGGATGCGGCGCTCGGCGTTGGTGAAGGTGCCGTTCTTCTCCAGGAAGGTGGAGCCCGGCAGGAAGACGTGTGCGTAGGTGGCGGTCTCGTTGAGGAAGAGGTCGTGGACCACGACGCATTCCATGCCGGCGAGACCTGCCGCCACGTGGCGCGTGTTGGGGTCGGACTGCAGGATGTCCTCGCCCTGGATGTAGATGCCCTTGAAGGTCCCCTCGGCGCCGGCGTCCAGCATGTTGGGGATGCGCAGGCCGGGCTCGGGATCGAGCGGCACGCCCCAGGCGGCCTCGAAGATCGCCCGCACCGCCTCGTCAGAGACGTGGCGGTAGCCGGAGAATTCGTGGGGGAACGAGCCCATGTCGCACGCGCCCTGGACGTTGTTCTGCCCGCGCAGCGGGTTCACGCCGACGCCCGGCCGGCCGAAGTTGCCGGTCGCCATGGCGAGGTTGGCGATGGCCATCACCGAGGTGGAGCCCTGGCTGTGCTCGGTGACGCCGAGCCCGTAGTAGATCGCGGCGTTCCCGCCAGTGGCATAGAGGCGCGCGGCGGCGCGAAGGTCTGCGGCGGGGATGCCGGTCACGGATTCCGAGGCTTCCGGCGAATGCTCGGGGCGGCTGACGAACGCCGCCCAGTCGGCGAACTCGTCGGCCTCACACCGCTCGCGGACGAAGGCCTCGTTCACCAGGCCGTCGGTGACGATGACGTGGGCCAGCGCGGTCAGCGCCGCGACGTTGGTCCCGGGGCGCAGCTGCAGGTGATGTTGGGCCTGGATGTGCGGGGTGCGCACCAGGTCGATGCGGCGCGGGTCGATGACGATCAGCTTGGCGCCCTGGCGCAGCCGCCGCTTCAGCCGCGAGGCGAACACCGGGTGGCCGTCGGTTGGATTGGCGCCAATCACCAGCACCACGTCGGCGTGGTCGACGGAATCGAAGTCCTGGGTCCCGGCCGAGGTGCCGAGCGTGGTCTTCAGGCCGTAGCCGGTCGGCGAGTGGCAGACGCGCGCGCAGGTGTCGATGTTGTTGTTGCCGAAAGCCGTGCGGACCAGCTTCTGGACGAGGAAGATCTCCTCGTTGGTGCAGCGCGAGGAGCTGATGGCGCCGAGCGCCTGGCTCCCGTGCTCGGCGGCGATGCGCTTGAACTCCGAGGCGGTGTGCGCGATCGCCTCGTCCCAGCTCACCTCGCGCCAGGGATCCTGGATCGAGGCCCGGATCATGGGTTTGAGCACGCGTTCGCGGTGGGTGGCGTAACCCCAGGCGAAGCGCCCTTTCACACAGGAGTGGCCGTGGTTGGCCTTGCCGTCCTTGTGGGGGACCATCCGCACCAGCTGCTCGCCGCGCATCTCGGCCTTGAAGGCGCAGCCCACGCCGCAATAGGCGCAGGTGGTGATCAGCGAATGCTCCGGCTGTCCGATCTCAATGACGCTCTTCTCGGTGAGCGCGGCGGTCGGGCAGGCCTGGACGCAGGCGCCGCAGGAGACGCATTCCGACTGCAGGAAGGGCTCGGCCTGGCTGGCGGCGATTTTGGACGAGAAGCCGCGCTTCTCGACCGTCAGGGCCAGCGTGCCTTGCACTTCGTCGCAGGCGCGTACGCAGCGCGAGCAGACGATGCACTTGGCGGGATCGAAGTCGAAGTAAGGGTTGGACTCGTCGCAGGGGAGGTCGAGGTGGTTCTCGCCGGCGTAGCCGTAGCGAACGTCGCGCAGGCCGACCGCGCCTGCCATGTCCTGCAGCTCGCAATCGCCGTTCGCCGCGCAGGTCAGGCAATCCAGCGGGTGGTCGGAGATGTAGAGTTCCATGACGCCGCGGCGGAGCTTCGCCAGAGTCGGCGTCTGGGTGGTGACCTCCATGCCGTCTGTTGCCGGCGTGGTGCAGGAGGCCGGCGTGCCCGCGCGGCCGGCGACCTCGACCACGCAGAGCCGGCACGAGCCGAAGGCGTCGAGGCTGTCGGTCGCGCAGAGCTTGGGAATGTCGACGCCGGCGACCTGGGCGGCGCGCAGGATCGACGTGCCGGCGGGCACGGTGACCGGCCGACCATCGATGCTGACGGTCACCTCGGCTTCCGCCTCCGAGGGCGGGGTGCCGTAGTCGATGTCGCGAAGGCGGGCCATCAGATCGATCCTAAAGCGCCGGCTCGACCTGGCGGGCCAGGCCGAAGTCTTCCGGGAAATGGGTCAACGCGCTCATCACCGGATAGGGGGTGAAGCCGCCCAGCGCGCAGAGCGATCCGAGCTTCATCGTCTCGCAGAGGTCCTCGACCAGGGCGAGGTTGGCCGTGGCGTTCTGGCCCGCAACGATGCGGTCGATCACTTCGACGCCTCGCGTGGATCCGACGCGGCAGGGCGTACACTTGCCGCAACTCTCGATGGCGCAGAACTCGAAGGCGAAGCGGGCCTGCTGCATCAGGTCGACGCTGTCATTGAACACCACCACGCCGCCGTGACCGATCAGGCCGCCGCGCGCGGTGAAGGCCTCGTAGTCGAAGGGCGTGTCGAACAGGCGGCGCGGGAAATAGGCGCCGAGCGGGCCGCCCACCTGGACAGCGCGAACCGGCCGGCCGGAGAGCGTGCCGCCGCCGATGTCGTCGACGAGCGCACCGAGCGTAACGCCGAACGCCGTCTCGAAGAGGCCGCCGTTCCGGATGTCGCCGGCGAGCTGGATCGGCATGGTGCCGCGCGAGCGGCCCATGCCGAAGCTGGCGTAAGCCGCCGCGCCCTCCGCCAGGATGAAGGGGACGGCGGCGAAGGAGAGGACGTTGTTGATGACGGTCGGCTGGCCGAACAGGCCCCGGTGAGCGGGGAGGGGAGGCTTGGCTCGCACCTGGCCGCGCTTGCCCTCGATGGACTCTAAGAGCGCCGTCTCCTCGCCGCAGACATAAGCGCCTGCGCCGACGCGGATCTCCAGGTCGAAGCGGGTCTTGGAGCCCGCGACGCCTGAACCCAGCAGGCCGGCGGCGTAGCAGGCGTCGATCGCACGCTGCATCGCCGTGATTGCGAAGGGGTATTCGGAGCGGATGTAGAGGTAGCCCTTCTCGGCGCGCACCGCGAAGCCGGCGATGGCCATGCCCTCGATCAGCAGGAAGGGATCGCCCTCCATCAGCATGCGGTCGGCGAAGGTGCCGCTGTCGCCTTCGTCGGCGTTGCAGACGATATACTTGCGCGCGCCCGGCGCGGCGCGAACCGTCTCCCACTTGGGCCCGGTCGGAAATCCTGCGCCGCCGCGCCCGCGCAGGCCCGAGCGCTTCACCGCATCGACCACGGCGTCGGGGCCCAGGCTCAGCGCCGCCTCCAGGCCGCGCCAACCGCCGTGAGCCCGGTAGTCTTCGATCGAGGCCGGGTCGACCACGCCGCAGCGGGCGAAGGTCAGGCGCGTTTGGCGCTTCAGGAAGTCGAGCTGGTCGACATGACCGACGCAGGCGGGGTGACCGGGGCGGCCCTCGAACAGACCGGCGTCGGCTAGGGACGAGACCAGCCGCGCGCCCACGCGCGCGTAGCCGATGCGGCCGGCGGCGGTGTCGACCTCGACCAGCGGCTCCAACTCGAAGAGGCCGCGCGAGCCGGTGCGGATGATCGCGATGGTCACGCCGCGGGCCTGCGCCTCGCGGCGGATCGCCTCGGCGACGCGATCCCCGCCGACCGCGGCGGCGACCATGTCGCCGGGGATGAAGACACGCACCGTCATGCCGCTGTCTCATCGAACAAGGCCTCGAGGGCGTCGGGGGCGAGCCGTGCGACCGGCCGGTCCCCGACCATCGCCGAGGGCCCGCTGGCGCAGAGTCCCAGACAGTAGACGGCTTCCAAGCTCAGACCGCCGTCGGGCGTCGACTGTCCGAGGGGCACGCCCAGGCGCGCCTCGAGCGCGGCGGTGACAGCGCGCGCCCCGCGCGCCTGGCAGGCTTCGGCTTGGCAGAGCCTGATGACTTGGCGCCCCGGCGGCCTGTTGCGGAAGTCGTGGTAGAAGCTGACGGTCCCGTGCACCTCAGCGCGGGTCAGGTTGAGGCCATGTGCGATGTCGGCGATCGCCGCTTCCGGCACGTATCCAAGGGCGGCCTGCACATCGTGGAGGATCGGCAGCAGCGCGCCCTCGCGCGTTGCATGCCGGGCCAGGATCTCCCCGTACAACTCTGTGCTCCAGTTCGTGGCCGGCTTGTCGTTCATCCGCAATGCAACTCCGGACGTCGAAATTCTAATCCTTCGACATGCAGCCGGCCAGCGAACGCCTCGTGGGCGCTCTCGCTGGCCGGCTGCTCAATTCACATGTCCAGACGATCGACGTCTATAGACGATGGATTGCCCGCTCGGCGGCGTAGACAGCCCTCGGGCGAGGGAGCGTGAGGCGCGGCGGGACCCCTGCCTGTCGTCTGTGCACGGTTGACTCCCAGCGGGCGGAAGCCTAGAAGCCGCACCGCTTCGGACGGGTCGCCGCCGGACAATCTCAAATGCGAAAGCGCTTGATTTTCTCCGGTTCGCAGCTATTATCCCTAGCCTCAATCGAATCGCTACGGACACATGAGGGAAGCCCCTCGGCGGCCCGCAGTGATTTTTGCGCCCAAATCCTGACGGAGGCCGGCGCGAAAAAGTCGAAAACGACCGATTGACACCCAAGAGGTCGGCAACTAGATAGCCGCCTCCGCCGGCCGCCGGCGAAAAACAGCGGGGTCGGCGGTAAGTCGATCGGGTCTTTGACATTGTAGATTGGAAAGAGAAACGCAGGCGGCGGTGGTCTGGCGATGAGGTTATGTCTCATCAAAATGACTACTGACTGTGACTGCGGTCTCTTGAAGACACCATGAATACGGCCAGGCTTTGGTTTGGCTGGAATTTGTGGGAACTCGTCAAGATACTACGCAGACTAAAGCCGGCTGAACCTGTTGAGGGTTTGGTTTGTTTGGTCAGTTGGTCTTACTCAACCTGAGAGTTTGATCCTGGCTCAGAGCGAACGCTGGCGGCAGGCCTAACACATGCAAGTCGAACGCCCCTTCGGGGGAGTGGCGGACGGGTGAGTAACGCGTGGGAATGTGCCC
>Ga0070670_100000173_pt1 | contig 58127 bp, 61 predicted proteins | sample KBSS63metaG_FD_64665 | JGI IMG/M metagenome (GOLD analysis project Ga0070670, IMG submission 64665) | Switchgrass rhizosphere microbial communities from Kellogg Biological Station, Michigan, USA - KBS S6-3 metaG | ecosystem: Host-associated > Plants > Roots > Rhizosphere > Soil ... | reverse complement strand
GCCAATCCCTTGACCAAACCCTGATCAGAAAACCATACTCAGAGGTGGCTCACTTCTCGGTGGAAAAACCGGCTCAGTTCCGCGTGAAAACCAACATCTTCGCCGTCCTAACGCCATCGGTTGGCAGCGGCGTTTTCTTCATCATACCTGATAACATTGCTTGATGGTCAGCTAGGTTGTCTTCTATCCGTTGGCGTATTTTCGGCAACGTTGCGTAGGCTGTTTCTCGGGCGGATTCAGCAGCACCAGCGTCAGCAGAGATCGTCCGCAATATCCGCTCGACGGTTGCCTTTTTCTTCGCTTGACGATGGGTCGGGTGCAACTCTTCGTACCGGTCTAGGATCGCGTCTGTCCAGGCAGTCATTGCCCTCGACTTCAGGCCGAGCATAACTGGGTCGTGATAAGCTTCTCGTGTGACGTCCTGGACATAATGATCGAGCCAGTCGGCGCGTCTTTTATCTATCGCTCCGACTTCCGGCGCGTCGATACGATGAGCGAGGATTGCCGAATGTCCACCTGGCATGCCTGCGACATCCAGCACTTTACCAATGGTCCTTCGCAAATCATGAGGCGTCCACCAGGGAATGCCCAGTTGCTCGAAGAAGTCGACAAACCCTGCTTTCCGTTCTCCCTTTTCGTTTTTCGAAAGTGGATCGTTTGCGGCGAGGCGCTGGAGGCATTGGCGCACGCCGCTTCTCCCGACCGTTATATCTCCATCTTCTGATCCGCGTTCAGATGGGAAGAGCCATTCCGAATTTCCATGACTCTTGATCGCTTCGATCAGCGGAGCCATGAACGCTGCGGCTCGCGGCGGAATAGGCAGCACATGAGACTTGTTGGCTTTCATGACATCCTCGGACCAGATTGCCAGATGCCATCCGGTTTCCGGCCGCTCACAGTCTTTGAAATAGCCGATGTGCCGAATATGGAGGCCCGCGTATGTTCGTTGCGCTGTTATGACTAGCCACCACAATGCTGCGTAGACGTTGTCGCGAACACCATGCTTCCCGTCCGTACGGCCGGGTAGGGGCTTGTGCAAATATTCTTCAGCCAGGATAAGAGTTCGGACGATGTCATCAACTTCTGGCCTGCGAGTTTGTCGCACAGGCTTTCCAGCAGACTCTATCCGCTCCCACCACTTATCTCTATGGGATAAGCCCGACCTGAGTGACTGCTTACGCATGCAGTAATCGAGGCAACTCCGGATGTTGGAAATGGCTTTGTTCGCAGGGTCGCGACCGTTTTCTTTTACGATCTGGCTGCGTGGATCATCGAAGTGACCATAGTCCAGCAAGACAACCGGCTTGTTAAAAAGCTTTTGCAGCGGCTCGCGTCGTAGTGTCAACGACCATTCGGCGATTGCATGCGGACCGACCCGATCTTCCGGAGCGCAAGTTTCGCTTTGTCGATCCGTAATCATGAATTCAAGGCATTGCCGCAGCGTCCAAGTCGTAGGCTTCGAACGCATCTCGATGCGAGCTGATTTAACAGCATCGGCTTTCTTCTTATAGGTGTCACGTATCGCGTAATACTTGACGAGAAAGGGCTCCAGCAACTCGTCATTGTCATCCAGGATTTCCTTAGCGGCCTGTGCCAGCTCCCTCGCTTCGGTAACGGAAGTCACATGGCGCTTAGTGTCAGGATAGACATAGCCGAGCGTCTTACTCCAATCAGCATATCGAAGATTCCAGAAAGCTTGCTTGCCTTGGCACCGAATCTGCAGGCCGGTGACGCGATCATCGGCATAAGTCAGGAGCGGCTTGTTTTTCGCTTTGTCTGCTGCTCGCTCTGCGGCTGCCTTGATATGTGCCTCGCCGAGGATATCTCGAATTGTCGCCATAACAGTCCTCTCAAATCCATACCGGACCTATACCGACTTGTAATTGCCGTAGCCAGAAGGAATTTGAGGACGTAGCGGATCGTTGCAAAAAGTGAAATCGAGATAAAATGTTTAAAATCAATAATTTAATATGTTTTGCTTTGATTTGCGGGCGGCCCCAAGGGCGACGTTAATTCAGAGATTAGTTTTGTGGCACCTGAGGTCGGAGGTTCGAGACCCCCCAACCGTACCATTATTTCCACGATAAGACGTATCCCTTGAGTTTCAGGTGTCGGCGCAGGCTGCGGTCAGCCTTGCCAAATCCTACCCATCCGCCATCTCGCAACCTTCCCCATCCCCCTCGCTGCCCTTCTCCCCGCCCAGGGGCTTGGAAGACCGCTGGAACATGATATCGATAACGTCGGTACAGTGTGGAGGATTATGGATGTTTGGAGAGTTGGAAGGAAGCGGGTTCGAGGTTCTTGATCCGCGGTTCGAGGCTTGCTTTGTCGGGCATGCGCGGGTGGAGCGGCTGTGGACGGGTGGGCGCTGGCTCGAGGGGCCGGCCTGGTTTGCTGCCGGGCGATACCTGGTTTTCTCCGACATTCCCAACAACCGGATGATGCGCTTCGACGAGACCAGCGGTCAGACTTCGGTTTTCCGTTCGCCCTCGAACAATTCCAACGGCAACACGGTCGATAATGTCGGTCGGCTGGTCACCTGCGAGCACCTGACGCGGCGCGTCACGAGGACGGAGTTCGATGGCTCGGTCAGCGTCCTCACCGACAGCTTCGGCGGAAAGCGGCTCAATTCGCCGAACGACGTCGTCGTCAAATCCGACGGCTCGATCTGGTTCACCGATCCGAGCTACGGCATTCTTACGGATTATGAAGGCGACTATGGCGAGGCGGAACTCGACGGCTGCCATGTCTACCGCCACGATCCGGCGACCGGTACGACGAGGGTCGCATCGGATTTCGTCAAGCCGAACGGGCTGGCCTTCTCCCCGGACGAATCCATCCTCTACGTCGCCGACACCGGCGCCTCGCATGAGAAGGATGGGCCGCGCCATATTCGCAAGCTTTCCGTCGGCGAAAATGGCGCGCTTACAAACCGTGGCCTGTTCGCAGAGTGCACCGCCGGATTGTTCGACGGCTTCCGCGTCGATCAGAAGGGCCGTATCTGGTCGAGCGCCGCCGATGGGGTCCATGTCTTCGATCCGGACGGCACGCTGATCGGCAAGGTCCGCATCCCGGAGGGTGTCTCCAACCTGACGTTCGGCGGGCCGAAGCGGAACCGGCTGTTCATAACAGGCACGACCTCGCTCTATGCCGTCTATGTCACGGCCAACGGTAGCAAGCTGGGGTGAGCCGGCGCGGAGCCCGAAATAGAGGGCGCGGCAGCGCCGGGTCGCCGTTGTTGCCTCGCCTTGGCGCCAGCCATAAATTCAGCGCAGATGCCCAATAGCGACAGTCGCAGATCTCGAACCCATCATTTGCTCCGTAAAGGCCCCCATGCGTATCCTGCTCATCGAAGACGATCAGATCCTCGGCTCATCGCTGAAGAAGGCGCTGGAAAAGCATGCCTATGGCATCGACTGGCTGCGGGATGGCGAGTCCGGGCTGGCGGCGGCGGAATCCTCGGAATTCGCCGCGATCGTGCTCGATCTTAATCTGCCGAAGCTCAACGGCATCGGGGTTCTCAAGGCGCTTCGCAAGAAGGGCAACCATGTGCCGGTCCTGCTGCTGACCGCGCTCGACAGCGTGCTGCAGAAGGTCGATGGCCTTGACCAGGGTGCCGACGACTACATGGTCAAGCCCTTCGACCTCGACGAGTTGCTGGCACGGCTGCGCGCTCTCATCCGCCGTCGCGAGGGGCGGGTGGAAACGACGATCCGCTGCGGCGATGTCGAGATCGATCCCGCCGCCATGGTCGCGCGCCGCAACGGTGCGCCGGTTCCCCTGACGGCCAAGGAGTTTCATCTGCTGAAGCTGCTGATGGAGCGCAGCGGGCGCTATGTGACGAAGAACGATATCGAATATGCCCTCTACGATACCCAGAGCACCGTCGAGAGCAACACCACAGAAGTCACCATATACAATCTGCGCAAGAAGCTCGGGCCGGAATTCATCAAGTCGATCCGCGGTGTCGGGTACATGATCGAGCGATGACCCGGACAACGCTGAGCCGCAACCTCTATCTTCGCATCATCCCCGTCCTCCTCGTGGCCATCGGCCTCATCGGCCTGCTGGCGTTCAAGAGCGCCCGGCACGAGATCGACAATATCTACGATGCCCAGCTGATCAACGAGGCGAATGTCCTTTGGGGTCTGCTGGAGCGACCTTTGCTGCGGCAGGCCGACGATCCACCGCGCCGCATCGAGGACATCGATTTCAAAATGGACAACCAGCTGGCTTTCAACCAGGACGCCGACGATTATGCCGACGCCCACATGGTGCGGGCCTGGAAAAACGGCAAGATCGAGGTCTTCAGCAGCAATGCCTTCCAGGCCGATCTGCCGCAGCAGAAGGCAGGATTCCATACGATCAGCTACCAGAGCCAGCGCTGGCGGGTCTATTCCTTGCCCATCCCCAACACCGCGATCACCATGGAGGTCGGCGAGAAAATCGCGCTGCGCGACAAGTTGATTTTCAACATTGTCGAAAACTTGATCTTCCCGCTGTTCATTCTGCTGCCGATCATTGCCTTTCTCATCTGGCTCGGGATCAACAGCGGCCTTGCTCCGATGCGCGATTTCGTTCGCCATATTCGCCGACGCTCGCCGGACGACCTTTCCTCCATACCGATCGGCAAGCTGCCGCTCGATCTTCTGCCGCTCGGCAGCTCGATCAACCAGCTGCTCGAGAAGCTGGGCCATTCGCTGACCCTGGAGCGTCGATTTTCCGACCTCGTCGCCCACGAATTGCGCACCCCGCAGGCAGGCGTCAAGCTGCTGTTGCAGATGCTGCGCGACAGCGAGGATGGCAGGGAACGCGAGACGATCGTTGCGAACCTCGTCGCCAGCAACGATCGGGCCATGCATCTGATCGAACAGCTGCTGCGCCTGGCAAGAGTGAGCCACCATCCGCTGAATGTCGGCCCGGTGCCCCTCTATCACGTCGTCGCATCGATCGCCGCCGGCTTCGGCAACCGCATCACTGCAAAGAGGCTCGACCTGTCGTTGCGCGGCAGCGAGCAGGCTGAGGTGCTGACGGATGAATCGCTGCTGCAACTGATGATCAGCAACCTCATCGACAATGCGCTGAAATACACCCCCTCCGGCGGGCGGGTCGAAGTGTCGATCGAGCCGGAAGGCGAAGCCTGGCTGCTGACCATCGACGACACCGGACCGGGTATCCCGGAAGACCAGCGGCTCGCGGTTTTCCAGCGCTTTTACCGGGTAGACTCGCCCCAGGAGGAAGGCTCGGGGCTCGGTCTTGCCATCGTCGCCGACGTCGCTACGCGTCTTGGTGCGATCATCGATCTGTCGACGCCCGATTGGGGGCACGGTCTGCGCGTTGCCGTCCGCTTCGCCCCCGGCTGAGTGCGATCAGTTTGAGCTCATCTGTCTTTGCTAGCCGCACAAGCTTCTTCAAAGGAGAGGCACCCCGTGTCGCGTAAAACGGCCGTCATCATCGGCAATGGAAAGCTGGGGCGGGATCTGTCTCCGATGGTGGACGCCGCCGATTTCGTGCTGCGCTTCAACGAGCCCAAACTCTCCGTCGGCATGAGCGGGACCCGGACCGACCTGCTGATGCTTGCCACCTCCAGCAAGCCGATGCAGCGGCGCCTGAACGATCCGGATTTTTACGCCAGTCCGACTTTCCGGGCGGCAGGCGCCGTCATGCTCGTCTACCACCCGATCATCCTGCGCACATACCATCCCAAGCCGAATATTTTGTCGTGGCTGAAAGGCCGCCGTTCCGACTGGACGCAGCAGACGATCGAACGCGTTGGCGGCGCCGGAAAGGAAATCCGGATCATGCCACCGCAGTTCTATCGGGACGGCTGCGCGACGCTTGGTCTTTCCGAGGCGGAGATGCATCGCGTCTTTCCGAGCACGGGCTTTTTCGGCGTCTACCATTGCTTGGACCGCTTTCAGGCTGAAGAGTGGGACGTCAAGCTCTGCGGCTTCAGTTGGGAAGGCTGGAAGCGTCACAGCTGGGACGGCGAGCGCCGTTTTGTGGCGGATCATGTCGAAAGCGGCAGGCTGACGCTGATCGAGCCTTGAGGTGCGCAGGGGTGAAACGGCATTTCAGTTTCGGCTCATCCCTACCTAAGGCGTCCATCAGTTCTGACCTCTAGACCGTCCGGGAGTTCAATCCGAGGACGTCCGCATGCAGAATACCTATCACCTGGAGCAGCCGGGAACACTGGGCCTGCAGAAGCGGAAGGCGGGCTTCAGCGACATTTCGATGCTTGCCGCAGTCTCGGCCAAGCCGCAGACCGTCAAGGCCTTTATCATCCACCTTGGCCGAGCAACGCAGCGTGCAGCGCAGGTGGAGAGGTTGGTTGATACCCTGCCTGTGCCCGCCGAAGTTATCGATGCTGTCGATGGGTTGATGCTCAGCGACGCTGACCGCGACCGCGTCTATCGGCGTCGCCTGCACAAGCCCGCCTATCCGTTCACGTTGAGCAATTCCGAGATCGCCTGCTTCCTGTCGCATCGCAGGGCCTGGGCAGCCATCGTCGAGCAAGGGCTGGATGCCGGCTTTGTCATTGAAGACGATGTCGAGCTCACGGCGGATTTTCCGGCCGCCTTTGCGGCTGCGCTGAACTGCCTGACGCCGGGCGCCTTCGTGCGTTTCCCGTTCCGCGCAGATCGTGAGACGGGCGTCGAAGTCTTGTCGCAGGGCGCAACCCGGGTCATCCGCCCCCGGACGACGGGACTTGGAATGGTTGCCCAGCTCGTCAGCCGCGGTGCGGCCATCCGCCTTCTCCAGGCAACGGAAATCTTCGACCGGCCGGTGGATACGACGGTGCAGATGGAGTGGCTTTTGAACCTGTCGCCGCTTGCCGTGCTGCCCGGTGGCGTCGCGGAAATCTCGTCGACGCTCGGCGGCACCAGCATGAAGCGCCAAAGTAGCTTTTCGGAAAAACTCGCCCGGGAAATCCTGCGTCCGCTCTACAGGGCCAAGGTCGCCTTCCGTTCCAGATACGCAAGTTAAGGTTCGCTGATTGCCTGTTCCGATCCTAGTCTATCACCAGATTGCTATCCCGCCCGCCCGTCGTGCCCCGTTCCGGAGCATGGCCGTGCACCCGCATGCCTTTCGCCGGCAGATGCGGCTGTTAAAGCGGATCGGTTTCCAGGGACTGTCGCTGCGCGAAGCGCTTCCCTACGTCAACGGCCGGAAGACGGGCAAGGTTGTCGCCATCACCTTCGACGACAGCTACGCCAACGTCCATGAAAATGCTTTGCCCGTGCTGCGGGAATGCGGGTTCACGGCGACGAATTTTGTTGTCGCCAACCAGATCGGTGGCCGTAACGAGTGGGATCTGCCGCTCGGCGTCGCGCCGTCGCCGTGCATGGATCTGGCGCAGCTGCGCGACTGGATCGCCGCCGGAAACGAGGTGGGGTCGCATACGATGGATCATGCCCGGCTTCCCGAACTCTCGACGGAAGCGGCCTGGAACCAGATATTCCTGTCCAGGATGACGCTGGAGGATACCATCCAGTGCGAAGTTTCGGCCTTTTGTTTCCCCTATGGCGATCAGTTGCCGGTGCATCGCGATCTCGCTGTCGAGGCGGGCTACAGCGTCGCAACGACGACATCGCGCCGTCGGGCCATGAAACTGGATGATCCCTTCGGGCTGCCGCGCCTCACCATTCGTCGCAACGACACCTGGCTGCACTTTTTGAGGAAATGTCTTGTCGGTTAGGCCTGTCGCCTTACAATTAAAGACGTCCTGGCAGACGGCAACGGGCTGGCTCCTGACGGCTCTCTGGGTCGTCACTGCCTCGGCCACGCTCATCGAAAACGATGCGTACCGCTACAGCGGCATTGTCCTGATGATCTATGGCGGTGTGGCCTACTGCGCGATGCGCCCACGCCCACCCGTCAGTTGGCCGGCATGGCTCTGCATCGGCTGGGGCAGCTACGCGCTCGGCCGGTTCCTGCTGCAATATCTCCTTGAGGCAGGTCATCCGCAAGGGGATGGCGAATTGATGTACGCCATGCCCCTGGCCTTTCCGAGCCTTGCCTTCGCCTTGTATCTGGGCTGGTCGAGAATCCAGCAGATCGTCGCCACCTATTTCGGCGTAGCGCTGGCCATGCTTGTCTTCACCACCCATTACCGCGCGGTGATCGACGGCGAAACGGTTCGGCCGCTGATCCAGCACAATCAGATCCACGGAGCCGTCTGCTGTGGTGTCATCCTGATCATGGCGATCTTCTGGCTCATCCACTGCCGCACGTCTGCCAGTGCTTCAAACCGGATGCGGTCTTACGCCACCGTCGTCGCGCCGCTGATAGGCCTGCTTTGCCTGTTCTGCATCTATGGTGCCAAGTCGAAGGGGGTATGGCTGGCGCTGGTCTGCTGCGCGCCCTTCCTGCTGTTCTCGATTGTCGGATGGTTTCGTACGACGAGTGGCTTGATCGCCATCGGCTGCCTGATGCTGACGGCGACGATTGGGGGCTATGCGGTCCACCGCAATCTCGAAAAAACCGCAGGCCCGACCTTTGTCGCGACCTCGGGATTGTTCGGCGACATCATCTCGGGCGATCCCGTCGGCGCGGCGGTGGCGAGCCGCATCGACGACCGGACGACGCCTATTGCCATGGATGAACGGCTGCAGCTTTGGTCAAACGCTTACGAGCTGCTGTCCAGCGCGCCAATCTTTGGCCTTGGCAATGCCTGGGAGCCGCGCTGGCACCAGACGCACTACAGGGCGGTGGACTACGCCGCCATGCACAATGGCTATCTCGAGATATTGGTGCGTTACGGGGTTGCCGGCGCGCTGTTCCTGGCCGGTATGGCTTTTGCCTTTCTGCGCCGGGTCGAGAAGGCGGCGCAGATGGGGCTGATCCCCACGGCCGTCTCCCATGGCTATCTCATCGTGCAGATCTTCTTTGGCCTCACGCTTCTCAGCAACTCCAACAATCGCCTGGCCATCGGTGAGACCATCATCATGCTGAGCTTCACATTTGCCTTGACCTGCCACCTGCTGATCCGGGCAGCGTCTGCGCCCAGTCACCTTCCGGCCGGTCGCGACGCGTGATCCGCGGTCACGTCATCGCCGTTGCAGCAAAGACGTGAACCGCCAGCAATGGAGCGAGCGCGAGCAACAGGTAAAACCGGATCGCCGCCTGCTGGCCCGTAGCGATGCAGCCTAGCATCCCAAGGCTCAGCGAGGTCCAGAAGCCATGCTGAGTTTCGCCCATCCAGGCATAGGACACAAAGAACAGCGCTGCCCCGACCGTCGTCCGCCTGATGATGGCGCAGGGGTCGCCGGCTACATCGGTGACAGTGTCGCTGAACTCCATAAATTCCCCCTCATCGCCGTCTCAGACAGTGGCTGTGTCCCAGGGTCGGCTGGACATCAGAATGAGATGTCAGTCTTAAGGCTCGGTTAGAAATTTTGCGATGACGGTGGTTTTAAGCGATGCCGTTGATAAGGCAGAAGCGTCTTAGCCGCCGCCCGCCCGGATAATGGCCGGGCAACGCGGCATTTTCGATGGAACTGCGTACACCCCCATCACGTTTCTCTGGGTGAGGCAGACGCAAATGAGCAAAACTCTTCAGTACGGCGCCGCGAAGGTGCAGGGTGATACGGCTGTGTCGAGTCTGCAGCAGTTCCAGTGGAGGAGCCGCGTTCTGGTGATCTTTCCGGATGCCGACAATGCCAAGGCCAGCCGGCAGGAAAACCTGCTGATGGCCGAAAAACAGGGTTTGACCGAGCGTGACCTTGTGGTTTTGCGCGTCGCCTCTGGGGCTGTCGCGCCGTTGTTCGGCTCGTCCGAGGCGCTCGACGCAGAGAAACTTCAGGTCGATCTGGAGGCGCCTGAGGTCGGCGTTTTCGCCGCCATTCTCGTCGGTAAAGACGGCAGTGTGAAATTGCGGGCTGTCGAGCCCATGGCGAGCGACGAACTCTTTTCCACCATTGATGGAATGCCGATGCGGGCCGCCGAGGCGAGCCGCGACCGCGACCTTTAGCGTCACCCGTTCAATCCCCCGCAAGGAGAAAGCCATGTCTGTACCCCAGGAACCAAGCCAGCAGCCACCCATGCCGGCCCCCGGCTGGAAGCCCGAGCCGCCCATCGTGGAGCCGGAACCCGACAGCCTTCCCGACGAAACACCTCTGCCCAATCCCGATGAGACAAGAGAGCCTCCCATGCACGTGGTGACAGCTTAGAGGAACATGCTGCGCTCTGCGCCCACCAGTTCCTGAAGGTAGTCCACCACGGTTCGCACCCGGACCAGTTCGCGCGCCGACTCGTGATAGGTCGTCCAATAGGCGCGCCGGATGCTGATATCCGGCAGGATCCGCACAAGTTCCGGATACTGCCGGGCGATATAGTCGTGCAGGATGCCAATCCCTGCGCCTGAGCGCACCGCCTCTGTCTGGCCGATGGAGGTCGAGATCTCGAACGAGGCATCCCAGTTGCGCATAACCTCGTTGGTAAATGCCAGCGAGGCCGTGAAGATGAGGTCCTCGACATAGCCGATGCGCGGATGCGCCTTCATAGCGTCCACGCTGTCCGGCATCCCGGCGCGTCCGAGATAGGGCTCGGAGGCGTAGAGCCCGAGCGTGTAATCGGTGAGTTTCGCGGAGATGAGCCGTCCCTGTTCCGGCCGCTCGAGCGTGATGGCGATATCGGCCTCCCGCTGCGACAGCGAAAACGAGCGCGGAACCGGAACCAGTTGGATACGCAATTCGGGATGCCGCGCGATCAGCCTGCCAAGCCGTGGCGCAAGGAACGAGACGCCGAACCCGTCCGGCGCGCCGATCCGGACGGTGCCGGCAACCGTGCTGTCGAGATGGCCGACGCTTGCCTGCGCTTTCAGCATCTCCGCTTCCATCCGCTCGGCGGCATGAAGAAAGATCTCGCCCTCGGCCGTCAGCTCGCAGCCGTTGGTCCGGCGAACCAGCAGCCGTGTCTTCAGCCGTTCTTCCAGCGTCGTCACCCGGCGGCTCAGGGTCGCGTGGTTGACCCCCAGTCGTTTGGACGCGGCCAGGATCTGCCCGGTGCGCGCAACGGCCAGGAACATGCGCACATCATCCCAATCCATGAGAACACCTTATGTCGATAAATGCACAACGGTTGATTACAACAGGCAATTGATTTGTGCAAATTGAAGTGCGACTATCCAGTATCAACAAAACAAAGGTAGGAGCCATCATGCGCGAGATCGGTCATTTCATCGGCGGCAAGGCCGTTGCCGGCACCAGCGGCCGCACCAGCAACATCTTCAATCCGGCTACCGGCGAAATCCAGGCGACCGTGGCGTTGGCGAGCGTCGAGGAAATGCGCGCAGCCGTCGCCAACGCCAAGGCAGCGCAGCCGAAATGGGCTGCCACCAACCCGCAGCGCCGCGCCCGCGTCTTCTTCAAGTTCGTCGAACTGCTCAACAAGCACATGGACGAACTGGCCGAACTGCTGTCGCGCGAGCATGGCAAGACCATCGAGGATTCCAAGGGCGACATCGTGCGCGGCCTGGAAGTCTGCGAATTCGTCTGCGGCATCCCGCACCTGCAGAAGGGCGAGTTCACCGAGGGTGCAGGCCCGGCCATCGACATGTACTCCATGCGCCAGGCCGTCGGCATCGGCGCCGGCATCACGCCGTTCAACTTCCCGGCCATGATCCCGATGTGGATGTTCGCGCCGGCGATTGCCTGCGGCAATGCCTTCATCCTCAAGCCGTCCGAGCGCGATCCGTCCGTGCCGATGCGTCTGGCTGAGCTGATGATCGAAGCCGGTCTTCCGGCCGGCATTCTCAACGTCGTCAACGGCGACAAGGGCGCGGTCGACGCAATCCTCACCGATCCCGATATCGGCGCGGTCTCCTTCGTCGGCTCGACGCCGATCGCCCGTTACGTCTACGGCACGGCTGCGATGAACGGCAAGCGGGCGCAGTGCTTCGGCGGCGCCAAGAACCACATGATCATCATGCCCGACGCCGATCTCGACCAGGCCGCCAATGCCCTGATGGGCGCCGGCTACGGCTCGGCCGGCGAACGCTGCATGGCGATCTCGGTCGCCGTCCCCGTCGGCGAGGAAACCGCCAACCGGCTGATCGCCAAGCTGACGCCGATGGTCGAAGCGCTGCGCATCGGTCCTTATACCGACGAAAAGGCCGACCTTGGCCCGCTCGTCACCAAGGAAGCCCAGGCCCGCGTCACCGGCCTCATCGACCGTGGCGTCGAGGAGGGGGCAAAGCTCGTGGTCGACGGCCGCGGCTTCAAGCTGCAGGGCTATGAAGACGGCTACTTCGTCGGCGGCTGCCTGTTCGACAACGTCACCCCGGACATGGACATCTACAAGACCGAAATCTTCGGACCGGTTCTCTCCGTCGTTCGCGCCAAGAACTACGAGGAAGCCCTCGAGCTGCCGATGAAGCACGAATACGGCAATGGCGTCGCCATCTACACCCGCGACGGCGATGCCGCCCGCGATTTCGCCTCGCGCATCAACATCGGCATGATCGGCATCAACGTGCCGATCCCGGTGCCGCTCGCCTACCACTCCTTCGGCGGCTGGAAGGCCTCGAGCTTCGGCGACCTCAACCAGCACGGCACGGACTCGATCAAGTTCTGGACCAAAACCAAGACGATCACCGCCCGCTGGCCATCCGGCATCAAGGACGGCGCCGAGTTCGTCATGCCGACAATGAAGTAAGATCGTCGATCGATAACAGAATGGCGGGCTTCCGAAAGGGAGCCCGTTTGCATTTCACGTCCGATTTTGCCATCGTCTAAACGTGATCGAAATTTTCATCTTTTTGGAATTGTTCAAAACTGGCATTGGTCCTATATAGAGTCCGCAAGGCTGTGATTCAGGAGACTGGCATGCGTTTGACCAAACAGACCAACTATGCGGTTCGCATGCTGATGTACTGCGCTGCCAACGAAGGCTATCTCAGCCGCATTCCTGAGATCGCCAAGGCCTACGGCGTGTCCGAGCTTTTCCTCTTCAAAATCCTGCAGCCGCTGACCAAGGCCGGCCTGATCGACACCGTTCGTGGTCGCAACGGCGGCGTGCGCCTTGGCCGTGCTGCCGACAAGATAACGCTGTTCGATGTCGTCAAGGTCACCGAAGACAGCTTTGCCATGGCCGAATGCTTCGAGGACGGCGCCGTCGAGTGCCCGCTGGTCGATAGCTGCGGCCTGAACTCGGCGCTGCGCAAGGCACTGAATGCCTTCTTCGACGTGCTGACCGAGTATTCCATTGACGATCTCGTCAAGGCCCGCCCGCAGATCAACTTCCTGCTCGGCATTACCGATCGCGATCACAAGGCGCTGAACAAGCGCATCGCCATAGCGGCCCCTGCCGCCTGAGGCGCGCCTCCCTCGCTTCGTCGTTTGAGATGACAACGCCTTCGCCATTGCGGAGGCGGCGAGTTTGGCGTTGACACGGCCATGCTGTCGCATCTTCCTTGGGCCTGGCCAGAAGTACTTTAACCCGCTTCAATTCGGAATTATCTGTTCGACCTATCTAAAGCATGTAGGCAGATTTTGTTGTGTCTGCAGAAAGCATGAATAAAACATCTGCTAAACTTGACCATCCGGAAAATTTTTGCCTTTGACATGTTGCTTTCGCCGCACAAATGTCGTTCCATCGCCTCGCTCTGCGGATTGCATGGCCGCAAACACACAACTTCGAATAAGAACAAATTTGGGAAACGGCACCATGAAAAAGATCTCTGTTCTCCTGGCTGCGACGGCCCTGGCTTCGGTCATGGCAACGTCCGCCTGGTCTAAAACCCTGGTATACTGCTCGGAAGCATCGCCAGAGGGCTTCGACCCTGGCCTTTACACCGGCGGCCAGACTTTCGATGCGTCTTCCCGGACGGTTTATAACCGCCTGGTCGAGTTCAAGCATGGCGGCACCGAGATCGAGCCGGGTCTTGCCGAAAGCTGGACGATCTCTCCAGACGGCAAGGAATACACCTTCAAGCTGCGCCCGGGCGTCAAGTTCCAGACCACCGATTTCTTCACCCCGACCCGCGACCTGACCGCCGACGACGTTATCTTCTCGTTTAACCGCCAGCTGAAGTCTGACAACCCCTGGAACAAGTATGTCGAAGGCGCATCCTGGGAATATTCCGCCGGCATGGGCTTCCCCGATCTGGTCAAGTCAATCGACAAGGTCGACGACCACACCGTCAAGTTCGTGCTGAACAAGCCGGAAGCGCCGTTCCTCGCTGACCTCGCGATGGACTTCGCATCGATCCTGTCGAAGGAATATGCCGACAAGCTGCAGGCCGACGGCAAGATGCCGATGCTCAACCAGCAGCCGCTCGGCACCGGCCCCTTCACCTTCGTCGCCTACCAGCCCGACGCTGTCATCCGCTACAAGGCCAACGACACCTATTGGCATGGCAAGGAAAAGATCGACGATCTCGTCTTCGCCATCACCACGGACGCTGCCGTTCGCGCCCAGAAGATGAAGGCCGGCGAATGCCACGTCATGCCTTACCCGAATGCTGCTGACGTTCAGGACCTCAAGAAGGACCCGAACCTCAACGTGCTCGAGCAGCCTGGCCTGAACGTCTCGTTCCTCGCCTACAACACGATGGTCGCACCTTTCGACAAGCCGGAAGTGCGCCGCGCTCTCAACATGGCGATCAATAAGCAGGCCATCGTTGATGCGGTGTTCCAGGGTGCTGCTGCCGTTGCCAAGAACCCGATCCCGCCGACCATGTGGTCGTACAACGACGCCATAAAGGACGACAAGTACGATCCGGAAGCCGCCAAGAAGGCTCTCGAGGCCGCTGGCGTCAAGAACCTGAAGATGAAGATCTGGGCCATGCCCGTCTCGCGTCCCTACATGCTGAACGCCCGTCGTGCAGCTGAACTGATGCAGTCGGATCTTGCCAAGATCGGCGTCACCGTCGAAATCGTCTCCTACGAATGGGCCGAATACCTGAAGCTGTCGAAGGACAAGGCCCGTGATGGCGCCGCCATCCTCGGCTGGACCGGCGACAATGGCGATCCGGACAACTTCCTCGACACGCTGCTCGGCTGCGATGCCGTTGGCGGCAACAACCGCGCGCAGTGGTGCAATAAGGACTTCGACAAGCTGGTAAAGGCTGCCAAGCAGACCTCCGACCAGGCCGAACGCACCAAGCTCTACGAAGAGGCGCAGGTTGTCTTCAAGCGCGAAGCCCCATGGAACACGCTCGACCACTCCATCGCCTTTGCGCCGATCAGCAAGAAGGTCACGGGCTACTTCATGGACCCGCTTGGCATTCACCGCTTTGACGGCGTGGATATCGCTGAATAAGATAGCACCCTAAAATCCGGTTCCCGGGCTTCATCCGGCGGTCAGGTCTCCTGATCGCCGGTGAATTTTTTGGATATATACGCCATGTTGCGCTTTCTTCTCGGACGCATCGCCATTCTGATTCCGACATTTCTCGGCGTCTCGCTGATCGCGTTCTCCTTCATTCGCCTGCTTCCCGGCGATCCCGTCATGCTGATGTCCGGTGAACGGGTCATGTCTGACGCCCGCCATGCCCAGATCATGCATGATCTCGGCTTCGACCGGCCGATGTACATCCAGTATTTCGACTATCTCGGCGGTTTGCTGCACGGAGATTTCGGCACCTCGATCGTCACCAAGCGCTCGGTGCTCGGCGAATTCCTGACGCTGTTTCCAGCCACCCTCGAACTGTCGCTCTGCGCCATCATTCTGGCGGTCTGTCTTGGGGTGCCCGCCGGCGTGTTCGCAGCCGTCAAGCGTGGCACCTGGTACGACCAGTCGATCATGGGCGTGGCGCTGGTCGGCTATTCCATGCCGATCTTCTGGTGGGGCCTGCTGCTGATCATCTTCTTCTCGGGCTATCTGCACTGGACGCCCGTCTCCGGCCGCATCTCGCTGATGTATTTCTTCAAGCCGGTCACCGGCTTCATGCTGATCGACAGCCTGCTGTCTGGCCAGCCCGGTGCCTTCAAGTCGGCGGTGAGCTACCTCATCCTGCCGACCGTCGTGCTCGGCACGATCCCGCTCGCGGTCATCGCCCGCCAGACGCGCTCGGCCATGCTCGAAGTCCTCGGCGAAGACTATGTCCGCACCGCCCGTTCCAAGGGCCTGACGCCGTTCCGCGTCATCGGCGTGCACGCGCTGCGCAATGCCATGATCCCGGTCATCACCACCATTGGCCTGCAGATCGGCGTGCTCTTGGCCGGCGCCATTCTGACGGAGAGCATCTTCTCCTGGCCCGGTATCGGCAAATGGATGGTCGACTCGGTGTTCAAGCGCGACTACGCGGTCGTCCAGGGCGGCCTGCTGCTGATCGCCGGCGTCATCATGCTTGTCAATCTGCTGGTCGATGTCACCTATGGTTTCATCAACCCCCGCATTCGTCACTAGGAGAGGCTGCATGAGCTCGGTCAGCACCAACACCGGCCATCCCTCCGCTCTTTCGGAGTTCTGGTACTATTTTTCCCGCAACAAGGGCGCCGTCATCGGGCTTGCCGTGTTCCTCATCGTCCTTTTCCTGGCGATCTTCGCGCCGTTCGTGGCGCCACATGGCCCGAGCGACCAGATCCGCGAAAAGCTGCTGATGCCGCCGGCCTGGATGGCGGGCGGCGAGTGGTCCCATGTGCTCGGCACCGATGCCGTCGGTCGTGACATCCTGTCGCGACTGATCTTCGGCGCCCGCTTCTCGCTGTTCATCGGCCTGGTGGTGGTGACGCTGTCTGTTCTGACGGGCGTCGTCATCGGCCTGATCGCCGGCTTTTTCCGCGGCTGGCTCGACATCGCCATCATGCGGGTGATGGACATCATCCTGGCGTTCCCTTCGCTGCTTTTGGCCCTGGTGCTGGTCGCCGTCCTCGGCCCCGGCCTCGTCAATGCGATGATCGCCATCTCGCTCGTCAACCAGCCGCATTTCGTGCGCCTGGCGCGTGCCTCTGTCATGACCGAGCGTGAGAAGGAATATGTCATCGCCTCGCGGGTGGCCGGTGCCGGCACGATGCGGCTGATGTTCAAGACCATCCTTCCGAACTGTCTCGGGCCGCTGATTGTCCAGGCGACGCTCGCCTTCTCGGCGGCGATCCTCGATGCCGCCGCCCTCGGCTTCCTCGGCATGGGCGCCCAGCCGCCGACGCCGGAGTGGGGCACGATGCTCGCCGAGGCACGGGAGTTCATTCAGCGCGCCTGGTGGGTGGTGACCTTCCCGGGTCTTGCCATCCTGATCACGGTGCTTGCCATCAACCTGATGGGCGACGGCCTTCGCGATGCCCTCGATCCAAAATTGAAGAGGTCGTGATGTCCCTTCTCGATATCCAAAATCTGACCGTCGAATTCCAGACGTCATCAGGCGTGTTCCGCGCCGTCGACGGCGTGTCGCTCACCTGCGACAAGGGCGAGATCCTGTCGATCGTCGGCGAATCCGGTTCCGGCAAGTCGGTGGCGATGCTGGCCGTCATGGGCCTGCTGCCCTGGACGGCGAAAATCACGGCCGATCGCATGATGTTCGACGGCAACGACCTGCGCGGCATGTCCGGTCGCCAGCGCCGCAGCATCGTCGGCAAGGACATGGCGATGATCTTCCAGGAGCCGATGTCCAGCCTCAACCCGTGCTTCACGGTCGGCTTCCAGCTCGGCGAGACCCTGCGCGTCCATATGGGCCTCGATCGCAAGGCGCGCCGCGCCCGCTCCATCGAATTGCTGCAGCTGGTCGGCATTCCCGCGCCGGAAGAGCGCCTGTCCAACTTTCCGCACCAGATGTCCGGCGGCATGAGCCAGCGCGTGATGATCGCCATGGCGCTCGCCTGCGACCCGAAGCTTCTGATCGCCGACGAGCCGACGACTGCGCTCGACGTCACCATCCAGGCCCAGATCCTCGATCTGCTCGTGCGGCTGCAGCAGGAAAAGGGCATGGCCCTTGTGCTGATCACGCATGACATGGGCGTGGTGGCCGAGACCGCCGAGCGCGTCCAGGTGCAGTATGCCGGCCAGAAGGTCGAGGAGCAGCCGGTAAAGGCGCTTTTCCGCGATCCGCATCATCCCTATACCGCAGCGCTACTGTCGGCATTGCCCGAGAGGGCTATCGTCGGCCAGCGCCTGCCATCGATCCTGGGCGTCGTTCCCGGTCAGCATGACCGGCCGCCGGCCTGTCTGTTTGCGCCGCGCTGTTCGTTCAAGACGGACGCTTGCGACCGCGCGGTCGTCCGCCAGGGTGCCGATCTCGGCAACGCGCTGTGCAACTATCCATTGATCAAGGGCGTTCCGCAGGGTCACCCCGGCACGCTTGTCGCAGAATCCGCAGGAGACGTCCGATGACCGGCGCCGTTCTCGAAGGGCGCGATCTCGCCCGTTACTACACCGTCAATCGCGGCATGTTCAAACCGGAGGCGACCGTCAAGGCGCTGAACGGCGTCAGCTTCAGCCTCTATTCCGGCAAGACGCTGGCTGTCGTCGGCGAATCCGGCTGTGGCAAGTCGACGCTCGCCCGGCTGGTAACGATGATCGAGGATCCGACGGCCGGCGAATTGCTGATCGACGGCAAGCCCGCCCGCATCGGCGACCGCAGCCTGCGCAGCCAGGTTCAGATCGTTTTCCAGAACCCCTACGGCTCGCTCAATCCGCGCCAGAAGGTCGGTGCCATCCTCGAAGAGCCGCTGAAGATCAACACCTCGCAGGACGCTGCCACCCGCCGCGCCAAGGCCGAGGCGATGATGGAGCGCGTCGGATTGCGGCCGGAACATTACGACCGCTATCCGCACATGTTCTCCGGCGGCCAGCGCCAGCGCATCGCCATCGCCCGCTCGCTGATGCTGCAGCCGAAGGTGCTGGTTCTCGACGAACCGGTCTCGGCGCTCGACCTGTCGATCCAGGCGCAGGTGCTCAACCTTTTGATGGATCTGCAGAAGGAGATGGGGCTTGCCTACCTGTTCATCTCCCACGGCCTGTCGGTCGTGCGTCACATCGCCGATGAGGTGATGGTCATGTATCTCGGTCGGCCGGTCGAAACCGGCAGCGCCGCCGATGTTTTCGCCCATCCGCGCCATCCCTATACAGCGGCCCTCCTGTCGGCGACGCCGATCGCCGATCCGGAGCGCGAAAAGACCCGCATCCGCCTGCAAGGCGAGTTGCCATCGCCGCTCAATCCGCCGACCGGCTGCCACTTCAATCCCCGTTGCTGGAAGGCGCAGGACCTCTGTCGGAAGGTCGAGCCGGTGCTCGATCCTGCCGCCTCCCATGGCTTCGCCTGCCACTTTCCGCTAGATTGAGTCGGGTAAGCAGGAGGATTCGTGCGTGAGAACTGAAGCGGCCTATCCGCGCGCCATCGTTGTCATGGGCGTCAGCGGCAGCGGGAAGACGTCGATCGCCGAGGCAATAGCGGGTCGGCTCGCCTTGCATTTCATCGAAGGCGATGCCCTGCATCCGGTCGAAAACGTCGAAAAGATGAGCCACGGCATTCCGCTCAACGATGACGACCGCATGCCCTGGCTCGACCGGATCGGCGCCGAGATTGCCGCAGCTCTCGGGCGGGGCGAGGGGATCGTCGTGTCCTGCTCTGCCCTCAAGCGCAGCTATCGCGACCGGCTACGGCGCGAGGCCGGCGGTCCGCTGGCCTTCGTCTATCTAGAGGGCTCCAAGGAGCTGCTCACCAAACGCATGGGCGAGCGCAAGGGCCACTTCATGCCGACGTCGCTGCTGGAAAGCCAGCTGCAGACGCTGGAGGTGCCGACAGGCGAGCCTGGCGTCGTGACTGTGGATATCGACAACAGCATCGACGGGATCGTCGATGCTGCCGTACATGGCCTGGCGCTATAGTCGGATGGCTGATCAGCCATCCGCCCGGGACAGCACCTTTCTTTCGAAAAAGAAGTAGGGACGCAGCCTGACGCCGATGATGTTGCCGGCAAAGGCCGCAACGGCCCAGAGATAGCCATGCAGGCTGCCCGAGGCGATCCCGGAGAAATAGGCACCGATATTGCAGCCATAAGCGATCCGGGCCCCATAGCCGAGCAGCAGTCCGCCGACGACCGCAGCCAGGATCGAGCGCAGCGGAATGTCGAGGCTGGGTGCAAACCGGCCGGCGAGCGACGAGGCAAGCATGGCGCCAGCGATGATGCCGAAATCCATGACAGTCGTGACATCGGCAAAGATGCTGGTCTGCAGCGCCTTGGCGTTTGCCGGTGTCTGCCAATAGGCCCAGGCGGACGGGTCGAGGCCAATCACGGCGGCGCCCTTTGCGCCCCAGAGCGCGAAGGCGGATGTGATCCCCCATGGGCGCCCAGCGATCGACAGCGTCGCAAAGTTCAGGAGGGCAAGGGCCACGGCGCCGAGAACGAGCGGCCAGGGACCACGCAACAGCCGCTGCAGGCCTTGGCGCTTGGCCGGCGCCTCTGCTTCCAGCGTCCCGTGGCGGCGCTTTTCGATCAGCACCGTCAAAGCAGCGATCAGCGCGAAGATGGCCAATGACACGGCAATGCCGCCGACGGCGCCGAAGCTCTGCACGAGCGAGATCGGCGGCAGCGAAGGCAGGCTTGCCCACCAGTCGAAATTGACGGTGCCGAGCACCGAGCCGACGATGAAGAAGAACAATGTTACCAGCATCCGGGCATTGCCACCGCCGGCGGTAAACAACGTGCCGGAAGCGCAGCCGCCGCCGAGCTGCATGCCGATCCCGAACATGAAGGCACCGACGATGACGCCGACGCCGGCCGGCGAAACCGAGCCTTTGACCTCATGGCCGAACAGCGATCCGCTCGCCAGAAACGGAAAGAACAGAATGACGGCAAGGGCCAGCAGGATCATCTGCACGCGCAGCCCACGTCCCCGCCCGTCGACGATGAAAACCCGCCATGCGGAGGTGAAGCCGAAGGCGGCATGGTAGAGGGCGATCCCGAGCGCCCCGCCGACCAGAAACAGTGCTCCCTGCGCCGGCCCATAGAAATAGCCGAGGAGGAGGGTCCCCAAAACCAACACAGCGAGCGAGCCGACGCCCGGCGCGCCCAGCATCGGGTCTTTCGTTTCGGTGAAGGATGGCGAGGCGACGGACATGGCATGCTCCTGAATTCGAGAAGCATTTTTACGCCTGTTTCGCGGCGAGTAAGAGAAACGATATTCTCCAATTCACCGCGAAAGCGAACCAGCCTACCCAGTCCGTCGGCATAGAGAACATGCCTTGCCGGCGACTAGGGCCTGAAACGCTCCGGCGCATAGGCCGAGACATCGATGAATGGTGCCTCCCCGGTGATCATCTCGGCCAGCACGCGGCCGGTGACGGGGCCGAGCGTCAGGCCGTGATGGGCGTGGCCGAATCCGAACCAAAGCCCTTCGTGACGCGGCGCCTTGCCGATGACAGGCATCATATCAGGCGTGCATGGCCGGGCGCCCATCCAGGGCTCGGGGCTCAGCCGCTCTCCGAGCGGGAAGATGGTGCGGGCGACCGCTTCGGCGCGGTCGAGCTGGACCGGTGTCTTCGGCGCATCGCGCGAGGCGAATTCGGCGCCTGTCGTCAGGCGGATTCCCTGGTTCATCGGCGCCAGGAAATAGCCGCGCTCCTTGTCCAGCGTCCAGTTGTTGAGCACCGCATTGCCGGCGGTCGCATAGTGCATGTGGTAGCCGCGCTTGACGCCGAGGGGGAAGTTGTAGCCGAGGCGGTAGGTGGCGGTGTCGGCCCAGGGACCGAGCGCCAGCACGGCGTCATCGGCTTGCAGCGGACCCTCCGAGGTCATGATCCGCCAGCCCGAGCCAGCCTGGCCGAGCGAGGCGGCGTCGCCGCGCACGAAGCGGCCGCCGAGGCTCTCGAAATAGCGCATATAGGCGTTGGTAAGGCCGGCCGGATCGAGCACCGACCAAGGATCCTTCCAGCGCAGCCCGCCGACGAACTGGCCGATGATGTTCGGTTCTGCGCGGGCAACGTCCGCGGAAGTCATGCCTTCGAAATCGACGCCGAATTCGCGTTTCAGCCGCGCTGCCTCGGCAAATTCCGCATCGCGGACGGCCTCGGTGCGAAAGATCTCCATCCAGCCGTCCTTGCGGATCAGGTGCTCGGCGTCGGAAGCCTTGATCAGGTCCGCATGTTCCAGGATGGAGTTCTCGATGAGGGGCGCATAGGCCCTGGAAATCAACTCGTGGCGCTTGGCGTTGGAGTTCCACCAGTATTTGGCAAGGAATGCCAGCTGGCCGGGTAGGGCGCGTAAATGGTAATGCGCGTCGATGCGGTTGTTGAGCGCATATTTGAGCAGCAGCCCAAACTGCTGCGGGAAACCATAGGGCACGACGCCTTCGCGCTGGATCAGTCCGGCATTGCCAAAGGAAGTCTCCTGGCCGGGCTGCTTGCGGTCGATCAACGTCACCTGCCGACCGCGCCGTTGCAGATGGATGGCCGTCGATACGCCGACGATGCCGGCGCCAAGCACGATTGCGTCTTTTTTCATATTTCCCTGCGGTCGGTCAGCTTTTCAAAGTCGGAAATTGCCTGTCGAACCGCTGCGTTGCAAACGAAAAATGAGACATTGCAAGTCTAAAGCATCGCATCCCTCAAGGCTCTGTTCTCGGCCCTGATGCGCACCGTCAGCATGGCGGCGTTGAGGAGCGAAAAAACCAGCGCGAAGAGCGGCAGTCCGAAGGCCAGGGGGAGTGCTGCGATCTCGCCGACCACGATCACATAGTTCGGATGACTGAACAGGCGATAGGGGCCGGAGACGATCCTTGGTGCCTTCGGCAGCACGATGATCCGGGTCGTCCAGCGTCCGCCGAGCGTTGCCAGGACCCAGACGCGCAGCAGCTGCAGGATCATGAAGACACCGAACCAGAAGGGGTTGATCGGCTGGTTGAAGCCGAAGACCCACAGGCCGATGAGCCATGCCGCATGCATGACGACCATGAAGGGATAGTGCTCGGCGCCAACCTCGCGTCCGCCCTTGGCGAGCAATGCGCGGGTGTTGCGCTTGGCATGGACGAGCTCGGCAAGGCGCTGCAGCGTGACGAAGGTAAGAAGCGCAATGGCAGGCAACATCAGGCAACCCTCTTCAACGTGACGCAACTGGCGGTGAAGCCGGGGCCGAGTGCTGCCATGGCCGACCTCTCCGGTAGCCCCGCAGCGATGGCTCTCTGCAGCACGAACAGCACGGTCGGCGACGACATGTTACCGTATTCGGAGATGATCTCCCGCTCGTGGTCGAGCGATTCTGGTGCCAGACCAAAAGTTGATTCGAGTGCCGCCAGCACCTTGGTCCCGCCGGGATGGCATATGAAGCGGTCGACATCGGAAAGGCGGAGACCGGAGCGCGCCAGGATCGAAGCCATGGCCGGGCCGACCTCTTTTTCGGCAAATGGCGGGAGCGATTGTTCGAGGATGATGCCGAAGCCGACGTCGTCGATCTGCCAGCCCATGATACCGAGCGTATCCGGGAACAGGTGTTCGCCCGACGATTCCACCTCGGCAATCCCGCCGGGGCCGCAGCGCAACAGGCAGGCTGCCGCGCCGTCGCCGAAAAGGGCGGTGGCGATGATATTGGGCTTGGTCAGCTTATCCAGCCTGAAAGCCAGCGAGCAGAGCTCGATGGCGACAAACAGCACCAAGGCTCCGGGCCGCGCCTTTGCCATCCGGGCGGCGATGGCAAAGCCGGAAACGCCAGCGGCGCAGCCGAGCCCGAAGACGGGAACGCGCTCTATGTCGGCGCGAAAGCCCATCTGGCCGGCCAGCCGTGCCTCGAGGCTCGGCGTCGTGAAGCCGGTCGAGGAAACGGTAACGATGCAATCGACGTCGGAAGCCTTCAGCCCGGCATGATCGAGGGCTTTGGTCGCAGATTCGATGAACAGAGCACTGGCGACCTCGGCATAGGCTGCCATCCGATCCTCCCACGCATGCGGTTCTGAGAACCAGGACAGAGGCCGCGCCGCGTAGCGCTTGTTTATCCCGGCATTGTCGAAGACGCGCGACAGCGGTTTGAACTCGCGGTAGCGGTCGGAGAACAAGCGGGTTGCCATCTCCTTGGCTTCCGATTGCAGAATGACGTGTTCGGGCGTGGCAATGGCCAATCCCAGCAGCTTGGCATTTTCAGTCAATATAGGTCCTCCGGAGCTGTACGCGGCTCGAGGCGTGAACACGTCAAATGTTCGGATATTCATTTCGGATGATCACTTAGGTGTGATCTTCGAAAACGACCGAGCTGAAGAAATAGTTGCAGGGTCACCGAATAAACGAGCGGCATGGCGTGTTCTCCAATTGCAACGTTCATTTTGCCAAGGAGCCATCCCATGACGACCAACGCTATTCGCCTCGCCTCGATCGCGCTCGGCGCTTGCCTCACCCTCGGCGTCTTCACCGTTCCCGTGTTTGCGATCGGGGATGACGAGAGTGCGCCGCCGACCTGCAAGAAGGGCGAAGTCTACGACAAGAAGCAGAAGAAGTGCGTCAAGCAGTCGAGCGCCAACATCACCGACGAAAACCGCGCCGATTATGCCTATGCCCTCGCCAAGGAAGGGCGCTACGACGAAGCGCTCGCGATGCTCGACACCGTCAAGGACCAGAACAACGCCGAGGTGCTCAACTATCGCGGCTACGCGACCCGCAAGCTCGGCCGTACCGATGAAGGCATTTCCTACTACCTGAAGTCGGTCCAGCTGGATCCGAAATACGCCAAGGTCCGCGAATATCTCGGCGAAGCCTATGTCATCAAGGGCCAGATCGATCTCGCCCGGGATCAGCTGGCGACCATCCAGTCGCTGTGCGGCACCGGCTGCGAAGAGTATCAGGACCTGCACGAGGCCATCGAGCATCCAGCAAAGATCTGATGTCGCTCGGCCGACATGGGCGGGGCACTGGAAGATGAACGGCGTTTGCGAAAGGGCATCCGCGTGTCAGTGGTTCGTTTGACATTTCCCGCCTATAGTCAGGCAACAGCGCGGTCGCCGGTTACCCCGGCGATCAGCGCGATCAGGCCTGCGGAGGGTGCCATCGCCAGCGAAGACGACATCAGGACCGGCCTGTCGCAACATTTGAAACGCCTGTGGCGCTACGCCATGGTCCTTTCCCGCCAGCGCGACGTCGCCGACGACCTCGTCCAGGCGACCTGCGTGCGGGCGCTGGAGCGGACAGGGCAGTACAATCCGGGCACGCGGCTGGACCGCTGGCTGTTCTCGATCCTGCATTCCATCTGGCTGAACGAGATCCGTTCACGGCGGGTGCGACTGGGGCAGGGCTTCGTAGAGGCCGATGAAACGCTTGTCTTCGATGGTGCTGGGCAGGCGGAAACGCATCTCCTGGCATCGCAGGTGATGCGCAAGGTGCAGGACCTGCCGGAGGCGCAGCGCAGCGCGGTGTTTCTGGCCTATGTCGAAGGCCTCTCCTATCGCGAGGTGGCGACTGTGCTCGACGTGCCGATCGGCACCGTCATGAGCCGTCTTGCAGCCGCCCGCGCAAAGCTGGCGCAGGACATGGGGTCGCTAGAGGGCGGCGGACGATCGAATGGGGAACGACCATGACCATGCCAAACATCGACCAGATGCCCTTGGACGAAATGCTGACCGCCTTCATCGACGGGGAACTGGATGGCGAGGACGCTGCGAGGATTGAGGCGCTGATCGACAGCGACCCTTCGGTGGCTGCCCGCTTCGACCATTTGAGCCGTGCCGACCTTCCCTATGCCGAATCCTTCGAAACCCTTCTTGCCGCCGCCCCGGTGGATAGGCTCGAGAGCATGCTCGCAGCCATTCCGCCGCAGGCAAGGCAGCCCCGTTCCATCATGGGCCGGCGCGGCTTTCTGGCGGCCGCCGCAGCCTGCGTGATCGCTGGCATCGCCGCCGATCGCGCCTTCATTGGCATCGACCGCCGGCTGAAGCGGCCGGGCGAAGGCGAGGAGTGGCGGGCCGTCGTCGCCGAATATATCGAGCTTTATACGCCCGACACGCTGAGCGCGCCTGCCGGCGACAGGGCTGCGCAGATGGCCCAGCTCGATCTCGTCGGATCGAAGATCGGTCTGTCGCTCAGCCCAGAGGCCGTCGCCTTGCCGGGTGCTGACTTTCGCCGCGCCCAGGTGCTCGAATATGACGACGAGCCGTTGGCGCAGCTTGCCTATCTCGATCCTAAGGACGGCCCGATGGCGCTTTGCATCGTCAAATCGACGCGCGGCGCGGCGGGTCCGGAGATGGAGCGTCGGCGCGGCATGAATGTCGTCTATTGGTCGACAAGCGCCCACGCCTTCATGCTGATCGGCCACGCCGATGCCGACCGCATGAAGTCCGTTGCCAACGACGTGCGGGCCAGGCTTTTGGCTTGATCAATTGCGACGGCCTGATGGCTGTATTCAAAAAGAATTTGGCGAAAGCCACGCATGCTGGTATCCTGGTGCCAACGAAAATCAAATGAGTGCCTGCTGCATGCCATGATGGCCTTGCGCGGCGCGATGGAAAAAGCACGTGGAAGACCCCGACAGCGGCTCTAAGCCGCAAACAGGCGGGGCGTCGGTGGCAGAGCGCGGGAAAAAATCTTCCCGACGCGCAAGGCGAAAGCGTGGCGGACTTCCGCGCGATCTAGCCTCTTCTGCGGAACCAGGCCAGATCAGCAGCGCTGATCCCGCCAAACGCCCCCAGGATAGCAAAAACACACGTCCGCCCGGCAAGCGCAGGCGCCGCCGTCGCGCAAATGGTGGACACAATCCCGATCGACTGCAGACGTCCGCAGCGGATCAGCCAGCTGTCGCCCCGATGGCCGTGGTGGCGGATCTCGTGCCGCATCCGCCGGTCGTTGTGCCGAAGAGCGGCGCCGGACGGCGCAAGCATCGTGGCAAGCGTGGCCTCCAGGGTCGTCCGCTTGCGCAGGAAAAAGCGGCGCCTCTGGTTGCCCCAAACCATGGCACGCCGGCGGCGCGCAACGGGCCGCCGCATCACAGCCATGGCCGGCACGCGCCGCAGGTCCATGCCGACCCGAAACCGGCCGCCGACAGCATCGACCATCATCACCATCAGCCGGTCGATCTCTACGCTGCGCTCGATCTCGGGACGAACAATTGCCGGCTGCTGATCGCCCAGCCGACACGGCCTGGTCAGTTCCGGGTCATCGACGCCTTCTCCCGCATCGTCCGCCTGGGCGAGGGGCTCGGCGCCAGTGGGCGTCTCTCCGACGACGCAATGGACCGCGCCGTCGAGGCGCTGCGCATCTGCGCCTCCAAGCTCAAGGCGCGCGACATCCGCCGCATGCGCCTGATCGCCACCGAAGCCTGTCGGGCGGCCGAAAACGGCGAACTCTTCCTTAGCCGCGTGCTCGAGGAAACCGGCCTCGAGCTCGAGATCATCGACCGCGAGACCGAAGCCAAGCTCGCCGTCTCCGGCTGTTCCTCGCTCGTCGGCCCCGAGGCACGCTCCGTTGTGCTGTTCGACATCGGCGGCGGCTCCTCGGAGATCGCCGTCATTCGCATCGAAGACCATCGCTCCAGTCGCCTTGCCAATCACATCACCCATTGGACATCGCTTCCGGTTGGCGTCGTGACCCTGTCGGAGCGCCATGGTGGGCGAGACGTCAGCCCCCAGGTGTTCGAGGCGATGATCAACGAGGTCGAGGGCATGCTCGACAAGTTCGATTGCCCGCCTTCGCCCAATGCGATGCGCGACAGCACCGATTTCCACCTGATCGGTACCTCCGGCACGGTGACGACACTGGCCGGGGTCCATCTCGACCTGCCGCGCTACGACCGCCGCAAGGTCGATGGCGTCTGGCTCTCCGACGACGAGGTGACGGCCATGCAGGCCAAGCTCCTGTCCTGGGATTTCGCCGGTCGCGCCGCCAATCCGTGCATCGGCCCGGATCGCGCCGATCTGGTGCTGGCCGGTTGTGCCATTCTCGAGGCCATCAGGCGGCGCTGGCCGAGCCCGCGCATGCGCGTGGCCGACCGAGGATTGCGCGAAGGCCTGCTCACCGACATGATGGCGGAAGACGGGGTCTGGCGGCGCGGTCGCTCGCGCCGCAGCTACCGTCCGAACAATTGAAAGGGTCGCAGTCATGACCAAACCACCCGTCGGCGCCAATCGGACCGGCCGCAAGCTCGGACAGCGCGTCACCAAGAAGAAGATGAAGGCGTCGTCGCGCCAGTGGCTGCATCGTCATATCAACGATCCCTATGTGCAGCGCGCCCAGCTCGAGGGTTATCGTGCTCGCGCGGCCTTCAAGCTGCTGGAGATCGACGAGAAGCATCACATCCTCAAAGGCGCGCAGCGTATCATCGACCTCGGTGCTGCGCCGGGCAGCTGGTCGCAGATCGCCGCCAAGGTGACGGGTTCGACGGACGAAGACGTTCGCGTCGCGGCCATCGACTTCCTGGAGATGACACAGCTGCCTGGGGTAAAGATCCTGCAGCTCGACTTTCTCGATGAAAACGCACCCCGTCTCCTAATCGAGGCGGTGGGCGGCCAGCCGGATATCGTTCTTTCGGACATGGCAGCACCGACGACCGGCCACCACCGCACCGACCACCTGCGGACCATGCATCTTTGCGAGGTTGCAGCCTATTTCGCCATCGAAGTGCTGGCCGAAGGCGGACACTTCCTGGCGAAGACCTTCCAGGGCGGCGCAGAACGCGATCTGCTGACGCTGCTGAAGCAGAATTTCAAGCAGGTCGTGCATGTGAAACCAGCCTCATCGCGGCAAGAGTCCGTCGAGATGTTCTTGCTGGCCAAGGGCTTCAAGGGCCGCAAGGCAGAAGGCGAAGAAGAGACGGATTAAGCCTACTTTCTAATTTAATCGAAAGATGGGTATCAATGGTCAGTCTCTCTGATTAACCTGCCCCTATGCTTCTATACGTCACCCTCGGTACCAACGACATCCATCGCGCCGGCCATTTCTACGACGCGGTCCTGACAGGTCTCGGTTATCGGCGTCAGCGCGATTCCGAGGAAGAGATCGGCTATGCCGCAGATGGCGATACCCGCTGTCGGCTTTGGATAGTAACGCCCTTCAACCGGCGGGCCTCAAGCATCGGCAATGGCTCGATGGTGGCGCTGGAGGCCGTGAGCCGCGCCGCGGTGGATGCCTTCCATGAAGCCGCGCTTGCCCATGGCGGTATCGACGAGGGAGCTCCGGGCCTGCGCTCCTACCATGCAAACTTCTACGCCGCCTATGTTCGCGACCCAGACGGCAACAAGATCTGCGCGGTCTGCGAGCGGCCCTAAAGCCAGCATCGCTATTTGACGACAGGCGTTTCCGGCGCGGCGAGGACCTCCGCCTTGCTCGGTCGGTCAGCGTGACCGGACAGAACGGCACCGGCGTTGCGGTCCATGCGGATGAAGGGGATCGTCGCCACCACTGTCAGCACCGAGATCGCAAAGAAGGCGATGTGGAAATCTGCGACCTGCAGGCTCGTGCCGCTGAAATAGGTCGTCGTTTCGAGGATGGCTGCGGCAACGGCCACGCCCAGCGCCAGGCTGACCTGCTGCATCACGGAACTCATCGACGTCGCCTGGCTCGCCTCCCGGTCGTCGACATCGGCAAAGGCGAGGGCATTGATGCCGGTGAAGAAGAACGAGCGCGAGAATCCGCCCAGGAGGAGCACGCCGATGATGATGAGATGTGGTGTCGTTGGCTCGAAGAAGCCGATCGCAATCGTCGTCAGCGTCGTGACACCGGCAGCCCCCAGTAGGGCTGTCTTGAAGCCGAAGGCGGCAAAGACTCGCCTGGCGATGAACTTCGTGCTGATGGCGCCGATGGCTCCGGCAAAGGTGATCAGCCCCGACTGAAAGGCGTTGAGGCCGAAGCCCAGCTGCAGCATCAGCGGCATCAGGAACGGCATGGCGCCGATGCAGATGCGAAACAGCGTTCCGCCCGTTACCGATGCGCGAAAGGTCGGTTTACGCAAGAGTTCGAGGTTCAGGATCGGTGCGGGGTGGCTGCGCGCGTGCCTGATATAGAGAAAGCCGCAAACGAAACCGATGACGACGGCGGATATGCCGACATAGGACGGCAGCGCCGGAAGGCTGATGACCGACATGCCGAAGACGATGCCAGCCGCCGCAAACGATGTCAGCAGGAAGCCCGTGACATCAAGCTTCGGCGGCGCCATTGCCTCCATCTCCGGCAGGAAGATTGTCGCCAGGATCACGCCGATGATGCCGACCGGGACGTTGATCAGGAAGATCCAGTGCCAGGAGAAATAAGTGGTGATGAAGCCGCCGAGCGGCGGTCCGGCCAGGGGCCCGACCAGGGCTGGAATGCTGAGCAGCGCCATGGCGGACACGAGGTCGCTGCGCTTGGTGCTGCGCACCAGTACCAGGCGCCCGACCGGCGTCATCATCGAGCCGCCGACGCCCTGCAGGAAACGGGAACCGACGAATTCCAGCAGGCTGCCCGAGGCGGCGCAGAGGATCGAGCCAATGATGAAGACGCAGATGGCGATCCGGAAGATCCGCTTGGCGCCGAAGCGGTCGGCCATCCAGCCGCTGATCGGAATGAAGACCGCCAATGCGACCATGTAGGAGGTCAAGGCTAGCTTCAGCGTGATCGGCCCGACATGCAGATCGGCGGCAATGGACGGCAGCGCGGTGGCGATCACCGTAGAGTCCATCTGTTCCATAAATAGAGCGACGGCCAGGATCAGGGGGACGATGCGATTCATAGGCTGCTGCCTTGGATGGGATGCCATCTGGAAGATGCCACTGACGCGGCATCCGCTCTCTATTCCTCTGCGTCAGCTCTGCCAATTGCCGAAAATGCCCTCGGACGGCTCACGGGATCACGACTTCGTGAGGCTGCTTGTCACTGGGGTTGTTCAGGCAATTTGACACATGCTAACGGCATGAAAGTGCTGAACGCATGAAAGCCTCCCCGGTTCATGTCGCTGTCGATGCGATTGGAAATTCGTGAGGGGAAGCTAGCTGCGGGCAGACCGCGCGCGAGGAGAAGAGACTGAATGACTGTTTTGCCGCTACCGAATATCCAACAGTTCAAGCTTGGCGCCCTGAAGTTTACAGTCATCAAGGACGGCACCAGCATTCTCGAAAATCCGTGGGAGACTTTTGGTTCCAACCAGAAGCCGGAGACGGTCAAGGCGCTCCTGGCAGACAATTTCCTACCGACCGACCGCTTCGTGAACAGCTATTGCCCGGTCATCATCGATAGCGGCTCCGAGGTCATTCTCGTTGACACCGGTTTCGGCGCAGGCATGCGCGAGAAGGGCTGCGGACAACTCGCCGTCGGCATGAAGGCTGCCGGCTATGCGCCCGAGCAGATCACCCGCGTTGTTCTCACCCACCTGCACGGCGACCATGTCGGCGGATTGATCGAAGACGGCAAGCCCGCCTTCGTCAATGCCTTCTACACCGTTGGGCGCGTCGAATATGACTTTTGGACAGATTCGGCGCGGGCCGGAACTCCGCTCGAGGGCAACCAGAAGAGCGTGTTGGCCAACGTCGTGCCGCTTGCCGACAGGATAACTTTCATCGACGATGGCGATACCGTCGTCGATGGAATGACGGCGATGCTCGCACCTGGCCATACGCCCGGCCACATGGTGTTTCACATCCAGTCCGAGGGCGCGCAGATCGTGCTGACGGCCGACACCGCCAATCATTATGTGCTGTCGTTGCAGCAGCCAGAGTGGGAGGTTCGGTTCGATCTCGACAAGACGCAGGCGGCCCAGACGCGCCGCCGCATCTTCGATCTGATCGCCAAGGACAGGATACCTTTTCTCGGCTATCACATGCCGTTCCCGGCAGTGGGCTTCGTTGAGAAGATCGGCGCGGGCTTCCGCTTCGTGCCGAAAAGCTACCAGTACGATTTCTGAAGCGTTGCGATAGGGGTGGCGATCTTAGCGCGCATACATCTCGTCCGCGGCGTCCTTCAGGAGCGATACCATGCGGGCCTGGATCTCGTCGTCAAGCACAGCCACGCCCGCAGCATCGAAATCTGCGCGTAGGCGTCCGACCACGCCGTTGGGCTCGACGATATCGGCGACCATCATCTGCTCGGCATAGGCGGCCGCATTATCCCGCCCCATTGTGGCTGCCGCCCACAGGCCGATGAGCTTGTTGCGCCGGGCCTGTGCCTTGAACTTGAAATCCTGTTCGTAGGCGAAGTTGTTCTCGAAAGCGGAAGGCTTGCGCAGCAGTGCAGACATTGTATTCCCCATTTATCTAAGTGTTCTTGGTGACTTCCCATCGACAGGATGTCCTGAACCCGTTTTTAAACGAGGCTATTTGTCAAACGGTGTAGCACTTAGTTCAAATTTGCTGCAATGCGGCAAATACGTACTGGAAAGCCAAGCAGCGTTAAAGAATCGTAGCTGGAACTTTAAACGGATACTCACCAAGGCTGGCCGTTCGCTGTTCAGCGCATAGCTGGTTTGCAGCAAGCCAGCTGCGTTTTGCTATTTCCAATTCGCGACGGACGTGGTACCAGCCCTCGCCAACTTCTTAATCAATTCTTGCATCACCGCCGGGGCGGATAATCATTCCGGGGGTGCTCCGCATTTTCTTAAAGACGAAGGAATTGGCATGGCCCGCATCATTGAAACGGCAACCGGGCTCGAAGCCCTGACCTTTGACGACGTGCTTCTGCAGCCGGGGCATTCCGAGGTGATGCCTGGCCAGACCAACGTCGCCACCCGCATCGCTCAGGATATCGAACTCAACCTGCCGATCATCTCGGCAGCGATGGACACCGTGACCGAAGGCCGGCTGGCGATCGCCATGGCGCAGGCCGGCGGCATCGGCGTCATCCACCGTAATCTGACACCGATCGCCCAGGCCGAGCAGGTTCGCCAGGTGAAGAAGTTCGAAAGCGGTATGGTCGTCAATCCGGTGACCATCGGCCCCGACGCGACGCTTGCCGATGCGCTCGGCCTGATGAAGCACTACCACATTTCCGGCATCCCGGTCGTCGAAAGCCCCGGAAGCGACACCCAGAAGCCGGGTCGCCTGGTCGGTATCCTCACCAACCGCGATGTCCGCTTCGCCTCCGACCCGAACCAGAAAATCTATGAGCTGATGACCCGTGAGAACCTGATCACGGTCAAGGAAAACGTCAATCAGCAGGAAGCCAAGCGTCTCCTCCACTCGCACCGGATCGAGAAGCTGCTGGTCGTCGATGCCGAGGGTCGCTGCGTCGGCCTGATCACCGTCAAGGACATCGAGAAGTCCCAGCTGAACCCGAATGCCTCCAAGGACAGCCAGGGCCGCCTGCGCGCCGCCGCCGCCATCAATGTCGGTGACGATGGTTTCGAGCGGGCCGAACGGCTGATCGAGGCCGGCGTCGACCTGCTCGTGGTCGATACGGCCCATGGCCATTCGCAGCGCGTTCTCGACGCCGTCACCCGCGTCAAGCGCCTGTCCAATTCCGTTCGCGTCATGGCCGGCAACGTCGCCACCTATGACGGCACCCGCGCCTTGATCGATGCGGGCGCCGATGCCGTCAAGGTCGGTATCGGCCCGGGCTCGATCTGCACCACGCGTATCGTCGCCGGTGTGGGCGTGCCGCAGCTGGCCGCCATCATGTCGGCCGTCGAAGCGGCGAAGGCCCAGAATATCCCGATCATCGCCGATGGTGGCATCAAGTTCTCGGGCGATCTCGCCAAGGCCATCGCCTCAGGCGCGTCAGCCGTGATGATCGGCTCGCTGCTGGCCGGCACGGACGAAAGCCCCGGCGAGGTCTATCTCTACCAGGGTCGCTCCTTCAAGGCCTATCGCGGCATGGGCTCCGTCGGCGCCATGGCGCGCGGCTCGGCCGATCGCTATTTCCAGGCCGAAGTCCGCGACACGCTGAAGCTGGTGCCTGAGGGCATCGAAGGCCAGGTTCCCTACAAGGGCCCGGTCTCCGGCGTACTGCATCAGCTCGGCGGCGGCCTGAAGGCGGCCATGGGCTATGTCGGCGGCAAGGACATCGCTGATTTCCAGGAGAAGGCGACCTTTGTGCGCATCTCCAACGCCGGCCTGCGTGAAAGCCATACCCACGACGTGACGATCACCCGCGAAAGCCCGAATTATCCGGGCGTCGGCCTCTGATCGATGGTAGATGACACCAGGCCTTCGATGACGACGATCGCAGGCCTGGCCGCTGTCTGCGCAGCCCTTGCGACGTGGATCTATCTCGGCTTCGTCCTGCCGTTCCGTGCGGTAGCGGCTGGCCGTGAAATGCTGGCGATACGGATCGAGGGATACGAAAGTGCCGACGTGTACGCCGCGCTGGAGTTCCTGCGCGGCCATCCCGACGCGGCCAATATCCAGCATGCCTTGAGCTTTGGTCCGGCGCTCGTCTTCGCGGTGGCGTCGTCAGCCCTGCTGTTCCTGGTCCTGAAATGGGTGAAGCCGGGCGGCATCTTCTTCGGCAGGCCGATTCCTCCCGCCGGTGTCATGGCAATGTTCTGCCTGCCCATCCTCTACGGTCTGGCCGGTTGCGGCGAGATCGTTCTCGGCATGCTGATCTTCCCGCCGGCTATGCCATCCGAGCGGACCATAACGCTGGCTGCCGATGTGATGCCCGTCCTCGCAAAGCTGAAATTTCTGACGCTAGCGGTCACGGCGATCCTGCTCCTCCGCTTCGTGCTTCTCAGCCGCCGTCCTGAACAGGATTGATCGGCACAGCCCCTCTGGCCTTTACACCGCCACGGTCGCGCTTTTCCTCGCCCGACGTATCCGGCTGTTTGCCAAGCGTGGGCACGCACCGGTCGGTGGCCACACGGTATCCGCCGCGCGTTTGGCGGATACCCGTTGGGAGCGCTGGCAGGCTGAGTTTTTTTGGATTACAGCAACGCCATGTCCCGCCTTTGATGGAGTTGCTGCATGACAGGCTACGAGATGTTTTGGCCCCTGGTGGCGCAGTCCGTTTTGATATTGGTTCTCTACGGCCTGCTTGGCTTGCGCCGATCGGCAGCGGTAAAGGCCGGCAGGGCCAAGATCGAGCAGTTCCGCGAAAACCGCGACGAACCGTCGGAAAGCCTGGTGGTACGCAACGCGATCGCCAATCAGTTCGAACTGCCGGTCCTGTTCTACGCGGTGTCGATCATCCTGTTCATGACGCAGGCCGACAACCTGCCGGCGGTCATCATGGCATGGATCTTCGTCGCCGCCCGCTATGGCCATGCCTACGTTCACGTCACCAGCAACAATCTGCGCTATCGCAGCCCGCTGTTCGCGCTTGGCTTCCTGGCCCTTGCCGGCCTCTGGATCTGGCTCGGCGTCTGGCTGGCCTTCTCCTGATCAGGCCGGGAGCGGCACGGGACTGGCGGCAATGACGGCCTCCGCCAATGCCTGCATGTCCGGATCGCGCTGATTGTTGCGCCGCCAGGCAAGCCCGATCTGGCGGCTCGGCTGCGGCTCGGCGAAAGGCACGATGCGGATGCTGTTGCGCCCGGTTTCGGTCGCGACGGCCATCTCCGGGATCAGCGTCGTGCCCATGTCGTGCGCCACCATCTGCAGCAGCGTCGTCATCGAGGTTGCTCCGAAGTTGACGAGGCTCCGCTTGCCGGCGCCGCAGACGGATAGAGCCTGGTCGCGCAGGCAGTGTCCTTCTTCGAGCAGCAGCAGTCTCTCGACATCCACGTCGTTCTCGGTGAGCGGCGACATCAGCACATCGTCGCCGTTTTCGGCCACCGCCATGAAAAAACGGTCGGTGAACAGCGAGCGGGTGCGGATGCCGTCACCTTCCAGCGGCAGCGCCGCGATGACAGCGTCGAGCCGGCCCTCGTTGAGATCGGCAATCAGCCGGCTGGTCACCGCCTCCTTCAGTTCGATCTCGACATTGGGATAGGCGCGGCGAAGGTAGGGCACGAACTGCGGCACGAGATAGGGCGCGACGGTCGGAATGATGCCGATGCGGATCAGCCCGTCCAGCACGCCGCCCTGGCGCCTGACAGAGCGCTCCAGCCGATCCACTTCATGCAGGATGGTGTGGACGTGGCCGAGAACTTCTTCGCCCTTGCGGGTGAGGATGGTGCTGCCGCGGGTGCGCTCGACCAGCTTGGCGCCGAGATAGGTCTCCATCTCCATGATCTGGGTCGACAGCGCTGGCTGGCTGATATGCACGAGTTCGGCCGCCCGGCCGAAATGCCGGGTTGTTGCCAGGGCCTCGAAATAGCGCATCTGGCGCAAGGTTAGCATGATAGTTTTTCCCAATCGAAAATCGCAGCCATTACAGCTTCCAATTATCGAAAGTCAACGCTACCGTCCGGCGATGACCAGGGGCGGCAGCCGGTTTTACCAGCTCGGCAGAACCAGCGCGGCCTTGGAGCGCGGCAAGTAGCGATTGAGGTTCTTGGTATCGGCATCGCCATCGTCGCTGGTGCCGGCCGGCGTGATATTGTCGAGGCAGGCGGATATATGGGCGGTGATGGCGTTCATCAGCGATGCCGACACGCCGGGACGCTTCATGATGCCGATCTGTACCGGCGGCAGTGCAGGAAAGCCGTCTGCCTGGCTCAACACCTTCATCCCATTGCGCAACGCCGATTCCGGCATCACCGAAACCGCCATGCCGGCCAGCACGGCCGAAGCGATGACGGTGCAGGACCAGCTGGTAAAGAGCACCTGGTATTCGCGGCCCACGGCATCAAGCGCCGAGCAGCTGACCTGACGCCAGGGGCAGTCCCGCCGGCCGACGGCCAGGGGAACCGGCGCATCGTCGCGGAGCGGGTGGTTGGCTGAACTCACCCAGCAGAGCGGTTCGGTTCGCACCACGTCCGACACGCGTTCGCGCGGATTGTGGGTGACGAGGGCAATGTCGAGCTCTCCGCGCGCCATCTTTTCCGCCAGGTCGACCGAGGGTTCGCAGACGATGTAAAGTTCGACATTGGGATGGGTCTTGGCAAAGCGCCCGATGATTTCAGGCATGTAGCGGTCGGCGTAATCGTCCGGCGTGCCGATGCGCAGCGTGCCCTCAAGGCGATTGTCGTCGAAGGCGGCGATGGCCTCGTTATTGAGGCGGATGATGCGCCGCGCATAGTTCAGCAGCTTCTCGCCCTCGGCGGTCAGCCGGTTACCACGGCCGTCCTTGATGAACAGCTGCTTGCCGACGCGTTCCTCGAGACGGCGCATCTGCATCGAGACGGCCGACTGGGTCTTGAAGATGCGATCGGCCGCCTTAGTGAAGCTGCCGGAATCGACGATGGCGATAAAAGTTTGCAACTGGTCGATATCAAGCGGCGCGGCCATCGTCTCACCTATGAAAAGAGTTGATGACAAGCATTAGAAACATTCGTTGGACTGATCAATAGCCGTTTGACATCTTCGGGATGCAAATCGCATCGCAATCGAACGACCATGTTGTCCGCGCCCGATCAACACCATTGCTTCCCCCGGATCCTCGGCTGGGAGGGTGGTTTTTGCGTGCCCTCAGGAAGGATAGTCACATGAGCACGACGGAACTGAGAATGCCATCGAAGACTGCTGGACGGAGCCTGCCGGTGGCAGCCCTGGTGACCACGCTTTTCGCAATGCTGATCTCGGTGTACCGCGTGTTCCGCAACCGCACCCAGATCAACCGGTTGCATGATCTTGACGACAATCAGCTGCGCGATATCGGCCTGTCGCGGGGCGATCTCAATCGCGCTGTTCTGGGGTCGTCCTTCTTCGAGGACCCGTCGTCGCACCTGACCCAGTCAGCCCGCGATAGGGTTCGCAACCTCGGCAAGGACGGACTTTGTAACTGAAGCTTCAAGTTTCCCCGCAGGGTGTAGCCAAACCCCTGCCGCTTGCCCGGTGCTCGGCTCAGCCGACACCGGGTTTTTTCTTGCCCGTGACCAAGCCTCGACCCAGAATCAGTATTGGTACTCTTCGAAAACCGGTTCGACCGACTGGTTCCAGCGGCCATTGTAGAGCATCAGCAGGTCGTCGGAGAGGGTGGCTTTCTTGGCAAGCACTTCCTCGAGCGGTGCCAGGAAGAGGCTTTCGTCCTGACCTTCGCTGTTCAGCCGCGCGCGCGACTTCAGGCCGGTGCGCGAGATGTCCACCACGTCGCGGGCGATTTCCAGCAAGGGACGCCCGTCGAAGCTGGCGGCAAGACCCTGCGCCGGGACGGCATTGCGCAACGTCTCGACGGCTTCGTAACTCCAGCTCTTCGTCAGTTCATCGGCCGCTGCCAGCGCCGCATCGTCGTAGAGCAGGCCGACCCAGAAGGCCGGCAGCGCACAGATTCGCCGCCATGGTCCGCCATCGGCGCCCCGCATTTCGAGGAAGCGCTTCAGGCGCACGTCGGGGAACAGGGTCGAGAGATGGTTTGTCCAGTCGCCCATCGTCGGTTCGAACTCGGCGACTTCGCCCTTCAATGCGCCATTCATGAATTGCCGGAAGGTGACATGGGTACAGTCGTGATAGCTGCCGTCGCGGACGATGAAATACATCGGCACGTCGAGCGCCCATTCGACATATTGCTCGAAGCGGAAGTCGTTGCCGAAGGTAAAGGGCAGCAGGCCCGAGCGGTTGTTATCGGTGTCGCGCCAGATTTCGCCGCGCCAGGAAGAAAGACTGTTCGGCTTGCCTTCGGTGAACGGCGAAGCGGCAAACAGCGCTGTTGCCAGCGACTGCAGCTTCATCGAAACGCGCATCTTCTGGCGCATGTCGGCTTCGGAGGAGAAGTCGAGGTTCACCTGGATCGTGCAGGTGCGGTACATCATGTCGAGACCCTGGCTGCCGACCTTCGGCATGTAGCGGGTCATGATGTCGTAACGTGACTTCGGCATGCGCGGCGTTTCGGCCAGCGTCCACTTCGGGCTGCCGCCGATGCCGAGGAACCGGATGCCCATCGGCTCGGCGACTTCGCGCACGGTGGCCAGATGCTGGTTGGATTCCTTGCAGGTCTGGTGGATGGTTTCAACAGGCGCGCCCGAAAGCTCGAACTGGCCGCCCGGCTCGATCGAGATGGCGCCCATGCCAGCCGGTTCGGCAAGGCCGATGATATTGCCGGCATCGATGATCTCGTCCCAGCCTAGCTTGTCGCGCATGCCTTTCAGCAGCGCGGAGATGCTGGCTTCGCCGAAATAGGGGACTGGGCTGTTGTCGGCGCGGAAAAATGCGAACTTCTCGTGTTCGGTGCCGATGCGAAAGCTGTCCTTCGGCTTGCTGCCGGCATCCAGATATTCGCTCAGTTCCGAAACCGATGAGATCGGGGTCTGGTCGGTTGTGTCGCGGGCCATGAAGTTACCTTGATCTCGGAACGGCGCCTGGTCTGAACGCAGGCCTAGTGGAAGGCTGATAGGGCTGGAGTGAGGTACGGTGCAAGTGAATTTGTTTCAAGCCTCGTTCAAAAATATACGACCTCGACGGCCTTCAGATCAAGGCGCGGGCGTCGTTATTGCCAGTCGCCGATCGTTGCCTGGATAACCGCCATTGCCGCCACGGCAGCGGTGTCGGCCCTGAGAATGCGTGGGCCGAGGGGGATGGCGGTGACGAAATCATGCCCCCGAAGGCGCGCGCGTTCATCCTCGGAAAACCCGCCTTCCGGCCCGACCAGCAGCGCCAGCCGCCTCTCCTTGATCTCGCGCAGCAAGGGCAAGGGGTTCTGCCCCGCATCGCCTTCGTCGCAATAGATAATCCGCCGGTCGGTCGGCCAGCGATCGAGCAGATCGCCGAGCTTCACAGGCTCCGCCACGTCAGGAATGGCAAGTATGCCGCATTGCTCGGCCGCTTCGACGGCATTGGCGCGCAGCCGGTCGATATTGCCGATCTTGCCCTGAACATGCTGGGTCATGACCGGTTGCAGCACACCTGCACCCATTTCGACCGCCTTCTGGATCAGGTAGTCCAGCCGGCCGACCTTCAAGGGGGCAAAGAGATAGTGCAGGTCGGCAGGGATCGGCTGCGGCCTGGTCTGTTCTCGCGGGATCAGCAGCAGGCGCTTGCGGGTGGGGTAGGCGAGCGTCGCCTGCCACTCTCCGTCGCGGCCGTTGAAGATCAGGATTTCCGCGTCGCTCTCGAGCCGCAGCACGTTGCTCAGATAGTTGAACTGCTCGACGCTGACCGGAACGGCCTGGCCCTCGGAAATATCGGCGGCGACGAACAGCCGCTGCATTCGAAAATTGGCGCGCATGGGATCCCTAGGTCGTTACAGGAAGACGGCGACCATAACCAAATATACCGTCGCCGCAAGCGCAGCCGCAACCGGCACAGTGATGCCCCAGGCGCCGATTATGGTCAGGAAATGCGACCGGCGGACCAGGCGACGGCGGCTGACCTCGTCGGGATTGTGCTCGTCCGGTTTGTCCATGTCCCAATGATCGGCCTTCATGCGCATGTAGGACATCCGCCGTTGCGAGGTGCGGGTATACCATTCGCGGAAGAAGCCGACGCCGAACACTGCGCCGATGGCGACATGGGTGGAACTGACCGGCAGCCCAAACCAGGAGGCAACGATGACGGTCAAGGCTGCCGACAGGGCAACGCAGTAGCCCCGCATCGGGTTGAGCTTGGTGATCTGCTCGCCGACCAGCCGGATCAATCTCGGGCCGAACAGGAGAATCCCGACAGAGATGCCGCAGCCCCCGATCAGGATTACCCAGAAAGGCGCCGCTCCCGATGGTTCCGCAGCGCTCAGGCCGGCGGTGCGCACGATGGCCGCAAGCGGTCCGATGGCGTTGGCAATGTCGTTGGCACCATGGGCAAAGGAGAGGAGCGCCGCCGAGCAAATCAACGGCAGGCGGAAGAGGCTTCGCAGGGCGCTGTTCTTGTTTTCGAGACCCAACGACTGTCGGGCGACCAGCGGCCTTGCCAGAAGCCAGACGAACAGCCCGAGCGCCGCGCCCGCCGCAAGGACGATCACCGGTGGCAGCGGCGCGGCGCGGGTGAGCACCAGCAAGAGATAGGCGAAAAACGTCCCCGCCATGGTTCCGGTCAGAATCGGGATCCAGAAACGTGCGGCGCGGATCTTGTCTTCGCGGTAGATGATGAAGGTCTTGATCAGGTAGAGAAAGCCGGCGGCAATGGCACCGGCCAGCAGCGGCGTCACCATCCAGGTCAGCGAAATCGCCACGACCGTCCGCCAGTGGATCGTATCGACGCCGACGCTGGCAATGCCCGCGCCGATGACGGCACCGACGATTGCGTGCGTAGTCGAAACGGGCGCCTTCAGCCAAGTGGCAAGATTGATCCACACGGCGGCCGCCGTCAGGGCCGAAATCATGATCCAGGCGAGCAATCCACTATCGACGAACCGCGACGTGTCCACGATCGACGAGGATATGGTTTGGACCACCGGTCCGCCGGCGATCGTTGCCCCCAGAACCTCGAAGATCGCCGCCATCACCAGCGCATGGCGCATGCTGAGCGCGCGGGCCCCGACAGCCGCCCCCACGGTGTTGGCGACATCCTTGGCGCCGATGTTGAGTGCCATGTAGCCCGCGAGCGCTACGCCGGCAATCACCAATGTCGCACCCGGTCGGTCAAGCACATAGCTGCCGGCAAACAGCATGGCGATGCCGAGAAAGATCAGCGCATAGCCAGGGGCGATCAGCCAGTTGCCGACATGCTCGGCAGCGCCCTCGACATAGCTCAGCTTGTCGAGATCCTTGTCGAGCGTCGGCTTGGTCAATGGCGAGGGCTGGTTGGGCATGGTCTTCTCTCTCTGTCGGGAACCGCATCGAGCACCCTGGAAAGGAGGCTCTAACCTGTGCGGTTACGGCATCGAGCGCGCCGGGGGAGCGCCTGCGGCCAAGGCATCTGCCATCCGCGCCTGAAACATCAGGATGAGGTCGCGCAGTTCCGGTTCGTGGACCCGCTTGGCGGCTTCGCTAAAGGATATCCACTCAAGCTTGCGCTCGCCTCTTTCCTTGAAGTTCTTTGCCAGTTCGGTGACCGCAAGCGCATAGACCTGAACCCGGCATGGCACCTTGATGCCGTCCTTCAGAACCTTCGGATAGGTGAACGAGCCAAGCGCTTCCGTTTCCACCGTGCCGCGAACGCCGGCTTCCTCGAAAGCCTCAATGGCGGCGACCTCGTGCGACAGCTTGCCCGACATGGGCCAACCCTTGGGAATGACCCAGCGACCCGTATCGCGGCTGGTCATCAACAGCATTTCCGGCTCGCCCGTCTTCTTTTTGAAGCGATAGCACAGGGCCGCGTATTGCTGCCTCGGCGGGCGGCGAAACATCAGGCGCATATCTGCAGCCAATCGGTCGAGTAGCGTCAAGGGTCGTGTCACCTTTACAATTTCTGGTGGGAATCAGTCTTCGGCACCAGTTTACGTCAAACGCAACCAGAACCTACTGAGATAGCAAAATTCGATCCGATTTTACCGTGTTGATTACCAATAAATACACTGCTTCATCTTCAAAAAGCGTCGTCCGCCGTCCTGGAGACGACGAACCGCGACATACACGGACTGTTGATGTCTAGAATCTCTAATATATGTCGGAGACGACGCGTTTCAATTCCCGGCAAGTCGTCCAGACCAATGTTTTAAAATAGGGCAAAAATTAAAGAGTTTCCCTTACTGTTTGAGCATCACTGATGAGCGAACCGTGGGGGTTGCCAGCTCAAAATATAGGAATTGCCGACCATGTGGCATGGACGACTGCTCTCGATCGGCATCTGCCTATTGGCAACGCAAGGTCTGGCTGCCGAGCGCTATTATTGTGCAGTGGACGATGCCAACATCAAGCTCAGCATCGATGCTGGTTTTGTCGATGCGCCCGGCCGCAAGCTCAACCATTTTCGGGGAGCGCTGATCGCCAAATCGGCGCAGGTGCCGGACGATTTTCGCAAGTTGATGCTGGACTCCAGCCAGTTGAGCGAAAACTGGTCCTTCGGCGACGACCTACGCCTTGCGATCGTCGCCTACAATGGCAACGGCGACAACGCTGCCAGCGCCGAATTGGTGGTCCTAGCCTCCGGCAAGGGAAATGCTGCGCCGATGCAGGGGAGCTACACGCTCACTTTCGGCACGCCCGATAATGCCAAGCCCGTCAAGCTCACCGGACGCCTGACGTGCAACGCCCAGTAATCGGCTTCAGAATTTGAAAGACACACCAAAGTTGACGGCATTGGTGAAGACCCGCGTCTTCAGCGTGTCGCCGCTGTCGATGGAGACGTTGTCGACGAAGGAATAGTTGCCCTTGTACTCGACGAACGTCGCCCAGTGCTTGCTGATCTCGTAGCTGACACCGGCCTGCGCCTGCAGGGCCAGGCCGCCGAACTCATAGTCGAAAGTACGTCCGGAGGCGCGTGTCACTTCCACATGCGGCACGTTGATGCCGGCACCGGCGCCGACATAGGGCGTCCATTTGCGGGACGGGTCCTGAAAACGATAGAGCGCATTGGCGGTCAGAAGATTTAGACCGTCGGTGAATTCGAAGTGTGACCAGCCAGGCGTGTTTCCGAGGTCGCCATAGACCTTGGCATGGGTGTAGTCGAGCGAGACGCCCCAGTTGGGCGCGTTCAGCTCATCCAGCCACCAGGTGCCGCGAACGCCGTAATAGGGCGGGTTGCTGAAAGACTTGCCGGACCAGTTCGGGTCGAAGTCGGCGCCATCCGATGTAGTCACATTGCTGCCGGTCGCTTCCTGCACACCGCCATAGGCGGAAATCACCATGTCGGCGAAGGCGTCGTCGGCAATCGCCCAGACGGTGAGAAATGTCAGTGCGGCAAAGGCAGGCTGGCGAATGCTGTTGGCAAGATGCATGCGAGATCCCCCGAACTATTCAGGGATGTATTGATGTCCCGCTTTGATGACAGGGCTATTACAACACCCCCGCCAGGATCGTCCTTGGAGATGCAATGCCGTCAAAGACAAAAAAGGCGGCCCATTGGCCGCCCTCGCTGCTGGTCACCCAGGCACAATCAGCCGCCGAAGCCGCCGAACAATGTCCGAAGCACATCCATGCCGTGGTCCTTGTAGCTGACCTCGCCCTGCTTGTTGCCGGGGCCGACGACGATCACCTTGGTGCCGACAGGCACATGGCCGTAGAGGTCGGCGACATCGGCATTCATCATACGGATGCAGCCGGACGACAGGTTGAGCCCGATGGTCCAGGGCTGGTTGGTGCCGTGGATGCGGAAAATCGTGTCGTGGCCGTTCTGGTAAAGATACATGGCGCGCGCGCCGAGCGGATTGCTCTCGCCGCCGGGCACCGACGCCGGAAGCGGATGGCCCTCCCTGGCTTCGCGCACCCGCATTTCGGCCGGCGGCGTCCAGACAGGCCACTCGGCCTTGCGGCCGATGGTGACGATGCCCGACCAGCCGAAACCATCGCGGCCGACGCCGATCCCATAACGGGTGGCGCGGTTGTTGCCCTCGACGAGGTAGAGAAACTTGTTGTTGGTATCGACGATGATCGTGCCGGGTGCTTCATTGGTCACCAGCCGGACCAGACGCTTGTGGAACTGCGCGGGCACGGTCCGGTTCGGTTTGACGTTGCGAACCGCATCGTTGGCGGTCGTCATCGGCGCGGCGGCGGCCACGGCGAACATGCATGACAGCGCGACGGCGCTTGCCGCCATCAGCCGAATAACTTGCTTCATCCTCGATGTCCTCTGATCTAAAGTTCGAGAGGCTAATCAAACGGATTGGAATTTCAAGGTCGACGGATGGCGCTTGGGCCTTTTTGACCGATGGCGGCCGGCTTTTCCATCAGCCGGTCGCCACCCATTGCAAAATTACATCACTATGACGCGCGTACCGACCTTCACCCGGTCGAACAGGTCGCTGACGTCTTCGTTGCGAAGACGGATGCAGCCGGACGAAACGGCGCTGCCGATGGTCCAGGGCGCGTTGGTGCCGTGGATGCGATAAAGCGTCGATCCGAGATACATGGCGCGGGCGCCGAGGGGATTGCCGGTGCCGCCTTCCATGTGTGCCGGCAGGTAGTGGCCCTTGGCAGCTTCGCGCGTGATCATCTCCGATGGTGGCGTCCAGCCCGGCCATTCCTCCTTGCGGGTAATGGTGTGGGCGCCAGCCCATTCGAAGCCCGGCTTGCCGACGCCGACGCCATAGCGCCGCGCCTTTCCACCGTCCATGACGAGGTAGAGGAAGCGGTTGTTGGTATCGATGACGATCGTGCCCGGGCGTTCCTTGGTCTGGTAATCGACCATCTGCGGAAAATATTGCGGATCGAGCGTCGAGCGGATGACGGGAAGGTTTGGCCGCACATTGGCCACCGTCTGCACCGGCCTGCCACCAAACAGCGGCCGCGAGGCGCGCTGCTGGAACAAGCCGCGCGGCTGGGGAGCCACTGGCCGCGGATAGACGACGGGCTGCACAGTGCTGCCGCCGAGCTGCATCACCCACGGAGCGCTGAGATCGGAGCTGATGATGACGGGCGGGCGGGTTTGGTAGCGGTCGGTGGCAAGGGCAGGGGCGGCCAAAAGGGTGGCAACACCGAGGCCAAGCAAAATAGACTGTTTCATCATCGGACGGACTCTCTACAATGGACCGAGGATCGGGCGTTATCGCGCACGGTTCGACGATCATCGTGACATCAGCCGGCCAGCGAATGGTAAACGGCGGTTCACGAAAATGCCGCTGATCTGGTAAACCTTTCGTCAGGGTTACCGGTTGGTTTGGAAATACGGTTTGCAAATCGTAAACTTGGGAAGGAACGCATTCCGCGATGACTGCAACGGGACTGATTACGGGAGAGGATGGCCGGGAGCGCTGCTTCTGGCACGGCAATCTGCCGGAATATCTGCGCTATCACGACGAGGAGTGGGGCCGTCCCGTCACCGACGATGTGAGGCTGTTCGAGAAGATCTGCCTCGAGGGGTTCCAGTCCGGTCTCTCCTGGCTGACGATCCTGCGCAAGCGCGACAATTTCCGCGCCGCCTTCGCAGGCTTCGATTTCAACCGGGTCGCGCTGTTCGATGACGCCGATATCGAGCGCTGCGTGGCCGATGCAGGGATCATTCGTCATCGCGGCAAGATCGTTTCGACCATCAACAACGCTCGACGCGCCATCGAGCTCAAGGCAGAGTTCGGTTCGCTCGCCCGCTACTTCTGGAGCCATGAGCCCAAACCCGAGGAGCGCCCTCCAGTCGTCGACCGCGCGACGCTCTCGGCCAATCCGACCACGGCTGCGTCCGTGCGTTTCTCCAAGGACCTGAAGAAACGTGGCTGGACTTTTGTCGGCCCAACGACGATCTATGCTTTCATGCAGGCCATGGGTCTGGTCAACGATCATCTTGAGGGCTGCTATTGCCGGGACAGTGTGGAAAAGATGCGCAACGCCCTGGTGCGGCCATGAGGCCGCTGCTCCTGGCGGTTAGCGTATGGCTCGCCATCACGGCTTCCATGATCCCGGTTCACGCCGAGGACAGCAAGGCGCCGCCCCTGCAGGTGCCCGAACTCGACCGTGGCGAAGAGCTGGAAAAGCTCGGCTTCCCGGCCGTCACCGAGAAACTGACCGGCTGGACCAAATTCGGCAAGGGCAAGGTCTACACCCTGCCGATCAAGGCCGGGCAACATGTCAGGATCACCTTCGCCTCGAAAAGCCGCTACGCGTTCATGGCGATCTTCGACCTGACCTCGAGCGCCGACGAGGCTTTCTTCGGCACCGACGAGGATGGCATGACCGCCGACGTCACCGTCAGCGCCGATACCACCTGGTTCATCAAGCCCTATTATTCCCGCGTCACCCGCCGCCGGGGCCTCGGTGCGCCCTATTCGATCCTGATCGAGCCGCTGCCGCCAGGACCACCACAGCAGTCGGCACCGGCATCCGAGCCGGAAAAGGCCCCGTCGCTATTCCCGCCGAAGCCAGGGGCTCCCGCCGCCGACAAGCCATCGCTGTTCCGGCCGTAGCAGGCGTCGGCAGTCAGCTTGTCTCCAGCCCCTCGATCAGCGCCCTGAGCTCCCCGAGATCAGCGATCTTGCGAAACCGGGGTGCATCCTTCGGCTCCTCGACATGCTCGTAGACCCAGGTGAGCGCATGCGGCACGAAGACGCCGTAGCTGCCGGCGGCGATTGCCGGCACGATGTCGGACTTCAGCGAGTTGCCGACCATCATAGCCCGCTCCGGCCCGTCGCCGAGCTTGGAGAAAATGCGGCGATAGGTGGTTGCCGTCTTGTCCGAGACGATCTCCACCGCGTCGAAGAAATCGCCGAGCCCGGATTGCGCCAGCTTGCGCTCCTGGTCGAATAGGTCACCCTTGGTGATCAGCACCAGCAGGTAATGCCCGGCCAGCGCCTCCAAGGTCTCGCGGGCATGGGGCAGGGTCTCTACCGGATGCGACAGCAAATCCCTGCCGATGTCGAGAATGTCGGCAATGACTTTGGCGGGCACCGTGCATTCGGTGATTTCGATCGCGGTCTCGATCATCGACAGGGTAAAGCCCTTGATGCCGAACCCATAATGGGCGAGGTTGCGGCGTTCGGCAGCCAGTAGCCGTTCGGACACCCTGTCGCCCTCGGCATAATCGGCAAGAAGTTCGGTGAAGTGCTTTTCTGTGAGCTGGTAGAATTGCTCGTTCTGCCAAAGCGTATCGTCGGCATCGAAGCCGATGGTCGTCAGCGGACGGAGGGCCATGGCCATCTTCCTCGTCGGTTTGCAGAGCCCGATCTTATCGGGTCCACGCGCAGAGACAAGATGTTTGGCTGGCATCACGGATGCGTGAGTGCATCCTGGCCCTTCGTTGCAATCCGGTCCTCCCGCGTTATGTCCGGGAGGCAATGCGCTGGTGTTGCGGCCCGTGGCGGCCCCACCGCCGAAGATTTATGAAAATTCATGAGATTTAGATCCTGCGGCCGAATAAGAGGAAATCCACATGCGCTATAATCAGCTTGGCAATACAGGCCTGTTCGTCTCCGAACTCTGCCTCGGCACCATGACCTTCGGCGAAGCCGGCGGTGGCAGCACCTGGGGTGCGATCGCCGATGTCGACCAGGACGCGGCCGACAAGATCGTCGAGAAATCGCTCGCCGCCGGCGTCAACTTCATCGATACCGCCGACGTCTATTCTTTCGGCGTCTCCGAGACCATCCTTGGGCAGGCGCTGCAGAACCTCGAAGTGCCGCGCAAGGACGTGGTGATCGCCACCAAGGTGTTCGGCGTCATGGGTGAGAAGCCCAACGACCGCGGCGCCTCGCGCGGCCACATCATGGATTCGGTCGAGGCCAGCCTCGAGCGGCTGCAGGTCGATCATATCGATCTCTACCAGATCCATGCGACCGACTCGGTCACCCCGATCGACGAGACGCTGCGCGCCCTCGACGATCTCGTCTCGGGCGGCCTGGTGCGCTATGTCGGCGTCTCCAACTGGCAGGCCTGGCGCATCGAAAAGGCGCTCGGCATTTCCGAGCGGCGCGGCTTTGCCCGCTTCGAGACCGTGCAGGCCTATTATTCGATCGCCGGCCGCGACATCGAGCGCGAGATCGTGCCGATGATGGCGGAGGAAAAGATGGGCCTGATGGTCTGGTCGCCGCTGGCCGGCGGGCTGCTGTCCGGCAAATATGGTCCGGGCGCACCCGGCAATGGAGAAGGCCGCCGCGCCAGCTTCGACTTTCCGCCCGTCGACAAGGACCGCGCCTGGGCCTGCGTCGCCGCCATGCGCGACGTCGCTGCCAAGCACGATGCCAGCGTTGCCGAAGTGGCTCTCGCCTGGATCCTCGCCAAGCCCTTCGTCACCAGCGTGATCATCGGAGCCAAGCGCGTCGAGCAGCTCGACCAGAACCTTAACGCCGTCGACCTGAAGCTCGATGCGGAAGACATGGGCATGCTCGACGAGATCAGCGCGCTCGATGCCGAATATCCGGGCTGGATGATGCCGCGCCAGAACGCCGGCCGTCGCCCGCAGCCCTTCGATCCGAAGGCCTGATGGTTCGCCGCCGCCGCTCCGGTTTGCCGGGGCGGCGCTTATCTTCAGGAACGTCTCCGAAAACGGTGCGGCGGGTCGCAGGAAGCCGGTAAATCGGGCGCTACTTTTTATGCGCCTTCAGCCAGGCTTCCATGTCCTTGATTTCCTTTTCCTGCGCGGCGATCACGGCCTTGGCCAGCTTGCGCAGCTCCGGATCCTTGCCATATTGCAGCTCGACCTTGGCCATGGCGATCGCGCCCTGATGGTGGGGTATCATGCCGCGCACGAAATCCGTATCGGCATCGCCGCTGTAGGTCAGCGCCATGTCCTTGTGCATCTTGGCATTGGCATCCGCATAGGCGCGGCTCGAAGGCCCCTGGTCCCCCATCGGCTTGCTCATATCCATATTGGCCATGTCATCGGCAAAGGCTGCCGAGGAGCCGAGCATGACGGCGAAGGCGACGAAGAGAGTTTTCATGGGCGGGGCTTCCTTGTTCGATAGGGAGTTGTCGGGTGGAAACAAGCGGCTCGGCATAACGCCGCTCAGATCTTGGCCGCCTTGCGCAGCGCATCGTTGATGCGGCCCTGCCAGCCCTTGCCGGTGGCCTTGAAGGCATCGATGACATCGGGATCGAGCCGCAGCGAGATCTGCCGCTTCGGCGCTTCCACCGCAGGTCGGCCTCGGGCACGCCGGATGCTTTCGGCGAGATCCGGAAAAACCTCGGCGAATGGCCTCGCGTTCTTGAAGTCTTCCTCTGTCCATTCCGGATTGTCGCAGACGTCGTCCCAGTCCTGCCGTGAATACCCCCGGCCTTCCTGGAACTTGCTTGGCATTTCAGGTTTTCTTGGCATTGAGCAGGCTCCTTTCGGCTTTCTGCGCCGGGCGCATGGAAATGATGGATATTCCCTCACGTCCCAATCGGGCAAAGATTACCACGATTGCAACGTCTCGCCTAAGTCCGACCGCCATGAATCGTCCGAGTTTCGCCGGTCGCAAGACAGCGTTGAGAAAAAAATCGGCATCGATGTCGGCGAAATCGAGACCGTGCTTGTCGAGATTCGCCAAGCGCTTGAGTTCGTCCCAGATGATCTTCATCGCGATCATACCTGCTTCATGAATACCTGTCGATAATAAAAGTGCTACATTAAAACAGTCCGGGGCCCGATGTCATCGGGGCGATAGCCGGGAGGCTATGACGTCGTGGACGATCTGGTAGTCCTTGCTTTCCTCGCCGAGCGGCGCCACCGGCCAGGTCCATCGGTCGATGGCCGCAGGCGGGGAGATGCCGAGCAGCAGGTCAGATCTCTCGTGCGTCCGCCCGGTGCGGTCGATGACGGCATAGGCGATATCGGTGACGAGGCATGTGCGGCAGGGGAGGGCGGAAAGACCCCGGAGATGGGCTTCGACCAGCACAGCGGCGGTATCGTCCGGCATGCGGCCCTTGGGCTCCGCCGCCAGCCGTCTCTGCACACCGCGTCCGATCTGCGACAGCAGGTTGGCAGAGACGACGAAATCCAGATAGGGAACCTGCCTGAGGAAGCCGAGCGGCTCCAGCGGTTCCCCAGCCTCGATCTGGTCATAGCCGGAGACGTCGCGCTCGATCAGCCTGACAGCGCCGAGGCGCCGGGCCTTCAGCGAAAGCCTCACCGAAGCCAGATGCACGAGATCGATGAGCACCACGGTGTCGAAGGCCTCCACCAACGCCTTGATCGGCACGTCACGCAACAGCCCGGAGCCGAGCACCACGGCAGTTCGCCGCTGTTTCAGATCGGCTATTGCCTCCAGCATCGCCTTCTGGCTCCGCATCTCGTGTTCCGCCCAGGCCTTGCGGCAGCGCCTGGCGCGCGACCAGAGGCTGACGGACGAGCGGATGAACCGCCTGTGCGATGGTGAAGTGAGGGGCAGCGTGGCGAGGTGCAGGAGGGCCTCGGCGATCATCGGCGATGGTCGCGCTCAGTTGGAAGCGCGCCTTCAGCCCGAAGTCTGATGTCTTCCAAATGCCGCCAAGCGACTCGCTTTCTCATTCTCACCGCCTCGACGCATCTTATATCGGTGAAACTGGCATTTTTCGCAGGCAACCGCCAGCCGCCGAATTCCGAGCCCAACCCTTGCCGCAATCGGCCCGATCCGCTAGGAAACCGCCACTGTCACAGGACCGGAATGCAGCGCCATGAACGACAAGCAGAAGAAGCCCCAGAAGCTGAGAGCCCGCCTGCCGCGCGGCTTTGGTGATCGCACTGCCACCGATATCCATGCCACCAACGAGATGATCGCGAAAATCCGCGAGGTCTACGAGCGCTACGGTTTCGACCCGATCGAGACGCCGCAGTTCGAATATACCGATGCCCTCGGCAAGTTCCTGCCCGACAGCGACCGCCCGAACGAAGGCGTGTTCTCGCTGCAGGACGACGACGAGCAGTGGATGAGCCTGCGCTACGACCTGACCGCGCCGCTCGCCCGCCATGTCGCCGAGAATTTCAACGAGATCCAGCTGCCCTACCGCACCTATCGCCAGGGCTACGTCTTCCGCAACGAAAAGCCCGGCCCCGGCCGCTTCCGCCAGTTCATGCAGTTCGACGCCGACACGGTGGGCGCGCCGGGCGTGCAGGCCGATGCCGAGATGTGCATGATGATGGCGGATACGCTGGAGGCGCTCGGGATCAAGCGCGGCGACTACGTGATCCGGGTGAATAATCGCAAGGTTCTGGACGGCGTGCTGGATAATGTCGGTCTTGTGGGAAGCGAAAATGCGACACACCGTCTCAATGTACTGCGAGCGATGGATAAGCTCGATAAGTTCGGTATTGAAGGCGTCAAGCTCCTGCTGGGGCCAGGTCGGAAAGACGAAAGCGGCGACTTCACCAAGGGTGTTGGACTCAACAGTGAACAAATCGGAGAAATCGTTCAGTTTTTAAGCTGGCGTTCAGCGGAGCAAAAGACAACGAATGTAGGTGGTACTGCCTACGCTGAATTTGCAGAAAATAAGTCATCTACAAATGAGTTCGTTGTTGATGGCTTCGCGCTCGCGTTCGCCAGTCAAAGTGCCCTCTTGAATGAGGGAATTGAAGAGCTTCGGACGATTGCCAAGTTGACGGCTCAGGCAGGTTACGGGCGGGACCGTATTTGCATCGACCCCTCCGTCGTCCGCGGCCTCGAGTACTACACCGGCCCTGTCTACGAAGCCGAGCTCACCTTCGACGTCACCAATGAAAAAGGCGAAAAGGTCGTCTTTGGCTCGGTCGGCGGCGGCGGTCGCTATGATGGGCTCGTCTCTCGCTTCATGGGCCAGCCGGTGCCGGCGACAGGCTTTTCCATAGGCGTCTCGCGCCTGATGACCGCCCTGAAGAATCTCGGCAAGCTCGGCCAGGACGAGGTGCTTGCGCCCGTCCTCGTCACCGTCATGGATGGCGATGTCGACAGCATGGGGCGCTACCAGCGCTTCACGCAGGATCTCCGCAATGCCGGCATCCGCGCCGAAATGTACCAGGGCAACTGGAAGAAATTCGGCAACCAGCTGAAATATGCCGACCGTCGCGGCTGCCCGATCGCCATCATCCAGGGTGGCGACGAGCGCGCCGAGGGTGTTGTTCAGATCAAGGACCTGATCGAGGGCAAGCGGCTCTCGGGCGAGATCGAGGACAATGTCGCCTGGCGCGAAGCGCGGGTTGCGCAGGAAACGGTGCCGGAAGCCGATCTCGTCGCCAAGGTGCGCGAGATCCTCGCCGCCCAGGCCGAAGACCGCAAGCAGGCCGGGCAGGGCCGATGAGCGCAGCGACAGTCAATCGCCTCGAAATCGCCGTCTCCATGGCGGTCCTGCAGGAGGCAGCACCTTGCCGTTGATCGACCTTCCCGCCTTCGCGCCCGATCTGCTCTCCGAGTTTGCGGCGCGCCGCACCACGCGGGTCGATACGCCCGTGATCCAGCCGGCCGAGCCGTTTCTCGACATGGCCGGCGAGGACCTGCGGCGCCGAATTTTCATGACCGAGAGCGAGACCGGCGAAAGCCTCTGCCTGCGCCCGGAATTCACCATTCCTGTCTGCCTGCGCCACATCGAAACGGCGACAGGCACGCCGAAGCGCTATTCCTATCTCGGCGAGGTGTTTCGCCAGCGCCGCGACGGTAGCCATGAATTCTACCAGGCCGGTATCGAGGACCTCGGCGATATCAGCATCTCCAGCGCCGACGCGCGGGCGATCGGCGATGCGACCGGCATCCTGACCCGTCTGCTTCCGGGTCGCCGCCTTCAGGTAACCCTAGGCGACCAGGCGGTGTTCGAAGCCGTCGTTCAGGCCCTTGGCCTGCCGCTCGGCTGGCAGAAGCGGCTCATCCATGCCTTCGGCAATACCGAACAGTTGCAGGCCCTGCTCGCCCGGCTGGTCAGCCCGCAATTCGTCACCGACATCGATGACGATGTCGCCCGGCTGGTCGGCGCCGATGACGAGACGGCCCTGATCGCCCATATCGACAACACCATGCAGGCGACCGGCTATTCGACCAATGCCAGCCGCTCGCCGGCCGAGATCGCACGGCGCCTGAAGGAAAAGCTGGTGCTCTCCGAAACCAGGCTCGACGATGCGGCTTACGGTGTTCTCGAGGAGTTCCTGTCGCTGAAAGTGCCGCTGTTCAACGCATCGGCAGCCTTGGCCGGCTTTGCCGATGCCGCAGGTCTGCGCCTCGGAAACGCCCTGTCGCGTTTCGACGGCCGTGTCGCGGCGCTTGCCAATGCCGGGGTAGACCTTACCACCATCGAATACCGCGCCGCTTTCGGGCGGCCGCTCGATTATTATACCGGCCTCGTCTTCGAGGTCACGGCGGAGGGATCAACGGCGGTGCTGGCCGGCGGCGGCCGCTTCGACCGGCTGATGGCGCTGCTCGGCGCGCAGAACCGCATTCCGGCCGTGGGCTTTGCGCTCTGGCTCGATCGGATACAGAGCGAGAGGGCACCGGCATGACCATCACCATAGCCCTACCGTCCAAGGGCCGCATGAAGGACGATGCCTCCGATATTTTCGCCCGTGCGGGACTGCCGATCGTCGCCGTCGGCAACGATCGCTCCTATCGCGGCCGCATCGAGGGCCGGGATGGTATCGAAATCGCATTCCTCTCCGCCTCGGAAATCTCGCGCGAGATCGGCAATGGCAGCGTCGATTTCGGCGTCACCGGCGAGGACCTCATCCGCGAAGGGCTGGCGCAAGCTGACCGTCGCGTCGAGTTCTGCGCCCGGCTCGGCTTCGGCAAGGCGGATGTCGTCGTTGCCGTGCCGGAGATCTGGCTCGATGTCGACACCATGGCCGACCTCGGCGATGTTGCTGCCGATTTCCGCAGCCGTCGCGGCCGTCGCCTGACCATTGCCACGAAATACGGGCGCCTGACCCAGCAGTTCTTCTCCAGCCAGCATGGCATCCAGCTCTATCGGATCGTCGAAAGCCTGGGCGCTACAGAGGGTGCGCCTGCCTCCGGTTCGGCCGATATCATCGTCGACATCACTTCGACCGGATCGACCCTCCGGGCCAATCATCTGAAGGTCTTGTCTGACGGCATCATCCTGCGCTCCGAGGCCTGCCTGGTCCGGGCCCGAAAGGATGGCCACGCGGACGATCCGCAGGTGGCCGAAATCATTGCGGCGGTGAGCGGCGCCCTTTCCGTTTAAGTCGACTGACAATGCAAACAGCCCGCCGTGCGAACGGCGGGCTGTTTGGTCAGAAGAATGTTCCGGCCTTAGGCGGCGACGGCGTAGGAGCCGCGGCGGGCGTCGAGGGAGTAGAGGCCGGGGCCGAAGGTAGCGAGCATGATGTAGGCGCCGGCCAGCGTGAAGTTCTTCATCACCATGATCTGGTTCAGCGCGTTGATCCAGCCGAGTGCTGCATCCGGAAAGCCCGGGACGCTGACGGTGGGAAGATGGAACACCAGGGCGGTGAAGATGCAGAAGGCGGCCAGCGCCCAGCCAACGATGCGTGTCTGGAAGCCCACCAGCACGCAGACGCCGGTGACCAGTTCAAACAGGCCCGCAAGGTAGGTCAGAAGCGTGGCCGCAGGCATGCCGGCGCCGGCGATCATGCCCGATGTTCCAGCCGGGTCGGCAAGCTTGCCGAAGCCGGCAAAGATGAACATGAATGCCAGCAGGATGCGGGCGACGAGAATAACAATATGATTGGTGTTGGACATCGGTGGCTCCAAATTCCATTGCCGAACGCGGCAATTCCTGGGAGCGATATTGGCCATTTTTCGCTGGCTGAATAGATGAACGGTAAGAGACATATCGTTCACTAAAGATGAACAACCTGCAGATCATCTGCCTTTTGCTTTTCGAGACAACGCACTATCATCTCGCCTGTCATTTCACTTTTACCGATAGGGCAATCCGATGGCCGATCTCTCCTCGTTTCCAATTACCCAGCGCTGGCCCGCCAGCAATTCCGATATCATCCAGCTCTATTCGCTGCCGACGCCGAACGGCGTCAAGGTGTCGATCGCGCTTGAGGAACTGGGACTCCCCTACGAGCCACATCTCGTTTCCTTCGGCACAAACGATCAGAAAACGCCGGAATTTCTGTCGCTGAACCCCAACGGGCGCATCCCGGCGATGATCGATCCGAACGGACCGGATAGCAAACCCATTGGCCTGTTCGAATCGGGCGCCATCCTCGTCTATCTCGCAGAGAAGACGGGCAAACTTATGCCGACGGACGCAGCGGGGCGATACGAAGTGCTGCAGTGGGTGTTTTTCCAGATGGGCGGCATCGGCCCGATGTTCGGTCAGTTCGGCCACTTCTTCAAGTTCGCAGCCGACAAGGTGGCCAACAACAGTTATCCGGTCGAACGCTATCGCGATGAAAGCAAGCGGCTATTGGGTGTCCTCGAAGATCGGCTGAAGGACCGCCAGTGGCTGATGGGAGATCTCTACTCCATCGCCGACATAGCGAGTTTCCCCTGGGTGAGGGGCGTCGACGTCTTCTATGGTGGCAAGGACGTGCTCGAGCTCGAAAGTTTCCCACGGGTGATGGATTGGGTCGCCCGCGCCGCCGCCCGCCCAGCCAGTCAGAAGGGCCTGAATATCCCCAAGCGTGATTGATGCTGCTGTCGCGCGGCTACCGGTGCACTCTCGCCGGTAGCCGTGGATTCGAAAGACTTACTGACGGCTGACGAGCCTGTCGGATTCGCCGAGCTTGAAGCGTGGGAACAGAAAGACGCCGACCATGCTGCCGGAATGCTGCTCCTCCGTGCCGATCGATTCGCCAACGCAGAAGATTGGCTGGCGCTGGTAGCCTTGGGTGAGCACGGTCGTGGAAAAGCAAAAGGACGAGGATGCTGTCGCTGCTTGCTCGAACAATTGGAGGATGCGCGCGTGATCATGACTGTCGTAGCAGCGCATCAGTTTCAGCAGGCCGCATTCCGTCGATGACAGGCCATGCAGGATCGAGCTCAAGTGGCCCATCTTGATGACGCCGTTGGCGAGGTCCCCGATCCACCCCTCGGAAACGCAGAATTGAGCAAGGAGTTCCTGGTCGCCACTTTCCATCTCGAGCGATCCCGATATGAAAGGTGCAGCAAGATTGGCTTTGGCAATCTTAAACAAACGTTCCTCGCTCCCGTCCGATTAACTGGTAACCACTTACACCATCAGATTGCAATTTGCCGTTCAGACCTGTTGTCGTGCCGGAGCCATCAAACATCATCTCGGCAACTTTTGCCACCAGCAGCCGTCTCAACGCTGACAAGCGATGGTCGTGTCGTCCACACTTCAGTGGTCGCGGGCTTTTCACGCATCCTCGTTGCCGAAGGTCATCCTCCGACGACCGGGTGCATTTCCATCCCCTGTAACCACACGCAAAAATTTTATAGAAGATTTATGAAAAACAGCAATACAATTTAAATGAAATATTGTTTATATTCGCTTTAACGAATATATTTACTGTATTGGAGCTAGCTCTCTCTAAAAATGCCAAAATCGAAGTTTTGCTATTCTAGCGGAGTGCTTGAAAACACATTCAGATAAGCGACGGCGTCCATATGGGGTGAAAAGAAATCCGCTGTGAACTATTCAATCGCACCAGTGAGACATAATGTTCCGATCCTTTGCCACTTTCAATCGATACGCTATCGCTATGGCGGAGCGTACCGCAAACGGGGTGTTCAATACCAGCCCGTGGCGGCGGCGTCAAATCTGAACTGGCGACTCCAGTACATGTGAATATCCGGAGTACCCCGTAAAAATTCAATTTCTGATAGAGTGCGATGCTGCTCAAATTGCGGGCCGCTGGCATCTCAACAAAAAAGGGCGACCCGAAGGCCGCCCTTTCAATCGTTCAGCGGTGATCCGATTGGATCACATCATGTCCATGCCGCCCATGCCGCCCATGCCGCCGCCCATTCCGCCGCCCATGCCGCCAGCCGATTCCTTCTTAGGAGCTTCGGCAATCATGGCTTCAGTGGTGATCAGGAGCGAGGCAACCGAGGCTGCGTTCTGCAGAGCCGTACGGACAACCTTGACCGGATCGACGATACCCATGGCGATCATGTCGCCATATTCGCCGGTCTGGGCATTGTAGCCGTAGTTGTCGGTGTTGCTTTCGAGGATCTTGCCGACGATGATCGAGCCTTCGTCACCAGCGTTTTCTGCGATCTGGCGAACCAGCGACTGCAGGGACTTGCGGATGATGTTGATGCCGGCCGTCTGGTCGTCGTTGGCGCCCTTGATGTTGAGGACGACAGAAGCGCGCAGAAGTGCGGTACCGCCGCCGGGGACGATGCCTTCCTGTACGGCAGCGCGCGTTGCGTTCAGCGCGTCGTCGATACGGTCCTTCTTTTCCTTGACTTCAACTTCCGTTGCACCGCCGACGCGGATAACGGCAACGCCGCCAGCGAGCTTGGCAAGACGTTCCTGCAGCTTTTCGCGGTCGTAGTCAGAGGTGGTTTCTTCGATCTGAGCCTTGATCTGCGCGACGCGGCCTTCGATGTCGGACTTCTGGCCCGAACCGTCGACGATCGTCGTGTTTTCCTTGGTGATCGACACCTTCTTGGCGCGGCCGAGCATTTCGAGCGTAACCGACTCAAGCTTGATGCCGATGTCTTCGGAGATGACAGTGCCGCCCGTGAGGATAGCGATGTCTTCCAGCATGGCCTTGCGGCGATCGCCGAAGCCAGGAGCCTTGACGGCAGCAATCTTCAGGCCGCCACGCAGCTTGTTGACGACGAGCGTTGCAAGAGCTTCGCCTTCGACGTCTTCAGAGATGATGAGGAGCGGCTTGCCGGTCTGAACGACGGCTTCGAGAACCGGCAGCATAGCCTGCAGGTTGGAGAGCTTCTTCTCGTGAAGGAGAATGTAAGCGTCTTCCAGTTCGGCAACCATCTTTTCAGGGTTGGTTACGAAGTAAGGCGAGAGGTAGCCGCGGTCGAACTGCATGCCTTCGACGACTTCGAGTTCGGTTTCGGCGGTCTTGGCTTCTTCAACCGTGATGACGCCTTCGTTGCCGACCTTCTGCATGGC
>Ga0070670_100000171_pt1 | contig 58676 bp, 93 predicted proteins | sample KBSS63metaG_FD_64665 | JGI IMG/M metagenome (GOLD analysis project Ga0070670, IMG submission 64665) | Switchgrass rhizosphere microbial communities from Kellogg Biological Station, Michigan, USA - KBS S6-3 metaG | ecosystem: Host-associated > Plants > Roots > Rhizosphere > Soil ... | reverse complement strand
GACGGTCGGGGAATGCCACCGTGCTAGACGGTGGCCACCCCGATCAGGCTGAACTACGTGCCGTTACCGTGACCTTCGGTTCAAACCCGTACAGGTTCATAACCGCCACCTTCAACTGGGTTCGGGCTTCTTTCGAGTCGTACGACTCACGGGCATTCTCGCCAGCCTGCTTGCGGTCCGCCCCGAATCCGTATTCGTCGGCCCATTCCTGGTTGTCGACTTCTACCGTCACGGTGTAAACGATCATTGCCATTGTGGTTCTCCTTCTCTCCCATCCGATCCTGATATCGGATGTTCGGGGAATGCCGCCATACGAGATGGCGGCCACCCCGATCAACTGCTGATTGCTTGACGTGACCCGGTTACCCGATGTCCGCCAAGGTCGGCCATCGACCCTGCCTGCCGGCCAGCACTGGTGCCTGCCGCGCTAGTCACCCGGGCCTGCGGAATCGTGTGGATCCGGGGGAACTCCTGCTGGAATCGATCCCTAACCTGTACCGCCTTGTCGCGCAACACCAGCGCATTCCCAGGGGTCTTGTTGCTTTCCTCCTGAGAGTGCTTGCGGATCTCCTTCAGCCGATCCGCGATCCTCGCCGCGTAGGCCATCCGGAATCCGTGGTTGAACGTCTTAGCGTGCTCCCAATAAGGCTTGTCAGTCTTAACCAGGTAGCGTTCCCGCTGAACAATCAGCGATGCAACTAGGGCCTTGACGTATTCGATGTCATCGTGGAACCCCACCAGCCAAGCAGTTGTTCTCTGCTGGGAGTTGATAAGCATCTTGACGTCTCGGCTGAGTGCTGCGTGGTACCACAGGTTACGGTTACCGTTGCTCACGCCGACTTCAATCACCACTTTCTCGATTTTGTCGCGGTCCTGTTCGGGCAAGCTGGCACGGGCAATGTCGTGCTTGACCATCAATTCCTCAGCTTTCGCGAGGAACGCCGCTGCCTCATGCTCGAACTCAGTCGCTTCCGCCTTAGCGAGTAGCGCTTGGACGATAGCCGCGAAGTCCATGTTTCCTCCTTCTCTTTTGCCTCTCCTGATAGAGGCAACACCGTCCCCGGCGGACCGGGGGCGATGCAACCTTTACCGGTTTCGGTTTGACCGGACCTTTAAATGTGTCCAGCCGCACCAGCTAGCGCAAACCCCAGCCGCTATGGTCAGGAACGGATGATGGGTGACCGCGAAGATCACCACCAGTCCGACGCTGACTAAGGCCAGGATTTTTAGGACCGCGAGAATAGGTCCTGTCGCCATAGTTGCCTCCTTCTCTGTTGACCCGCCTGACGGGTTCGTGCCCCTGGCCAGATTCGGACTGGCCTACCCTTCGGTCTTACATCTCAGTGGTCGATATGACTGCCGATAGCTGCACACCTGCGGGGCATTACCGGGTTTGTGCGCTACCCGGCGAGCGTTTTTGTCCTCCCACCCCTGTCGCGTTTCACGGCTTGCCAGTCTCGCGCGATCGTTTTCGGTTCCCGTTGCGGTTACCTTCGCTCGCCTTTAGCCTGGGGCGGTGTGACTCGGGGTTCATTTACTTGTCCTTCTACCTTTAATTGTACTCCCTTGACGCAACTTGTCAAGCGTCCTGGGTAGAATTCTTCTGTCAAGTTCTTGACAGTTGGTGTTAGGCAGTTTCTCCGTCGATTACCCGGGCTGAGCGTTCGGCGAGATCAGCCAGAACGCGGCGGGTCATTTCTTCCCGGGACTCGCCAGCCTCAACGGTGATCTGAAGACTGGGGGCAGTCTCAATGCCGTGTAGCCGCATGTAGCGGTCGAGCCAGCCTTGGGCCACCCCGTGGGCCTTCAGCATCTGGTCCACGGTGACATCGGCCATGCCGGTAGCCAACACGAAAGCGTGGTTGAATAGCCGTTCGGCGCGTTCCAACGCGATGATGCGGGCTTCGTCGGTGTTCCATCGGGCTTCCTCGGCGCGGCGTTCCAACACCCGGCGGGTCAGCCCGATCACCCCGCTACGGGACATGCTCAGGGCGTCGGCTATCTGCTGGTAGGAAGCTCCCGCAACCAGTAGGTCCATGGCGCGGGCTTCCCGTTCGGCCAGCTGCGTTTTGGATGGCTTACCCAACCCGGCGGGTCTGGCCCGGCGGGTGGTGATGTCGGTAACCGGCGACTTAGGCGGTTGGGGTTTGCGTGGCAACTTCAGTTTCCGAAATCAGACCCGAGATACTGGCACTCCACGTCTTTTCCCATTCGGCATCTACTTCCATGCCCATGGACATTACCTGTTCAATGTTGAGTTTCAACATTTCAGCTGACGCGAATTCGCGGTCGTAGACGTTCAATGCCCAATTGAGTGCATCGCCAAACTCAGCTAGCTTGCCGATCGTTACTTGGACGTGGCGTTCTTCTTTGCTCATTGTATCCCCCATTGCCATAGATTTCATTCATAGTCACTAGCCCTTTAACCACGTCGGGTGGCATGTGTCCCCAGTGGTAGTAGCCGGACACTTCGCTACATGGATAGGGCCGGCAATGTGGTTCGGCGTAAACCCGGATTGCTTTGCGCGCACTCGCGCGGGAACTGTATAGCCGTTTGCGGTGAACAGCGCACCAGCCGACCGCGTAATGGTTAGCCACATGCTCTCCCTTACTGCGGGTGGGGCCATGCTTCCGCACACGACCCCACCCATCCCCGACTAAGAGACGGACCTACTTTAGCGATTCTTTTAGCCAGCTGAGTTGGGCTGGATCGATTGAGTAGCTGATTTCGTTGGCGGTGAACAGATGGCTAAGCGATTCTGGTGTAGCGATTCTGGTGTAGGCATCTGTCAAGGTCATTTCAAGACTTGGTGCGGCCGGTTTCGGGGCCGGTTCTTCTTCGTGTTCGTCCGGGACATCAAATTCACCGTCTGAAACGCAGGCGGTGAATGCGGCCCATTCTTCTACGGTGAAAGACAGGACGGAACTGAAGCGGGAGTTCCGCACATAAACCTGATTGTCTTCAAATGCGACTTCTACTGATCCGGTGTCGCCTGTTCCGTAGGATGCCCGCACCCATTCCATCACTGCCCCCTAACTATGTCGTGCCATGTTTGAGCTGACGTTGGATCGCTGGTGATTGACTGCACGGCACCGATCGCATTCGGGTAGTAGCTGTCCCGATGGATGATCGAGTCAACCTGCCAGTCGCCTTTCGGGCCGGTCGCATCGAACCAGGACAGCACTTCATATTCGGCTACTTCGCAGTAGCCCACCACGGCCAGTAGGTCACGGCTGCGGTGGGCAGAGTCAGCGAAGTCAGCGGCGGCACCGTACTCCCACAGACCGGCGGCCACATTTTTTTCTTGGCACCAGGCGGTGTAGGGGTCGAACATGCGTTGCGGGGTCCACCAGGTAGAGCCGTCATGTTTGACGGAGGGCACGTTGTAGCGGTCCCCGGCCACCCCGTGGACACCCAGGACGTAGAACCGGTCCGGGTCTTTCGCGGTGCCTTGGAACTGGGTTTCAAACTGTTCCCCGGTCAACACAACCCAAATGTTGACGTGGTTGAACTGGTCAGTCAGGTCCATGTGGCGGCTGATAACTGCCTGCCACTTGGCCAGGTTCAGGCTGCCCGCTGCCACGTCATCGTAGGGTTCGTGGTAGGCGGTCCACCGTAGAAGGCCAGGGCCGGGATATTGGCTGGCTACAGCCCGCGTGAGTCCGTCGTAGCGGCCAGCTAGGTAGTCATCGACGTTTGGTTTCCATGACAGCAACACGTCATGTGGGTGCGGCGTGCCGGGGGTCCAGATGTCGCCGGCCGAGTCGGGGTTGGCGGTGAGGGGCCAAAAATCTGTCCGGGTCGGGTTCGCCTCATACATGGTCAACAGCCGTGCGGTGTCTGACGGGGACAGATACACCCGCAGTAGCCGGGGGGCGGTGCCGATGGCGGCGGTGAACGCATTCCACCGTTGGGTTCTGGTCAGTGTCGACGGGGACGGCAGTTTGTTGACTGCGCAACCAAATGCCATACCGGAAGCAGGTTTGGTGACCGGGAGGGTGAGGCTGGCGGTGGCGGTGTGATGCTGCCGGTCAGTAACCAACGCGCCAACTGTCATGGTCGAGCCGGCGTCGGCGGTGGGGACTGTGATGGTGACCGTGGTCATGTTGTTCAAGTCTGGTTGGGGTTGACCATCCACGGACCATTCAATCGTGAAGTGATCTTTGCGGGTGATGGTCTCCACCTGGGTTACATCCAACCCCAGGGCGTCTGTGCCAGTCGTGGTCAGGGTCTCGGTTTGGTTGTCCGCATCCGTGATGGTCGCGGTCACCGTAGCCGGGGTGCCAGGGTCATAGCTGGCTTGGTCGGCGGCCAACGTAACTACCGGTGCTGAGCCGGCCATGGATTCTCCGTTCCCCGGGGCCAGGAGTCCGGCTAGCGGTGCTGAGAGTCCGGCACCCAATACCGTCCGCCTGCTGATGTTCTGGCTGTCGTCCACCAAAGCCTCCCATAAAAATCGGGTGTAGATGTGTGGGCCACGACTACAGCTTCACACATCTACACCCGCTCGGGTGGGTCTTGGCTTACTGGGCGGCGGCGGTAACCTCAGCGGCGGTGACAACGCGGGGGAACCCTTCGTTGGTTCGCCACACCAGGTGGTGGAGATAGCGGCCGTTGACCCAGGCGTTGAATGCCTTGATCGCCAAAGCCATGTCAGCCAAGGCCACCGTCCGCTTCCGGGATACCCGGGCGTTGTAGAGGTTGTTTCGTAGGGCCAGCCGGGCATCGTTGGGGGCCAGGTTGGCACCCTCAAAGACACCTTCCCAGAACTTGGCCACCGTCTCCGGGCTGTGCCCCGCGCGTTGAAGCACGTAGTCACTGGCGTAGGTGGCGGATGGGGTCATGAACCGGCGAAGGGAAGTGGATGACTTGGTGTTCACCCAGTACATAACCACATCCCGGATACCGGGGTCGGTTGCCAACTTGTCGAACACTTCATCGACCGTTGGCACTGCGCTTTTGCGGAAGGCCAACGCAACTTCGGCACCTTCCCGAACCATCCGGTCATGGGTGATGACTAGGCGGGTGACGGCGGCCAGCTGGTTGGTGGATGACTCACCGGCGATGGACAGGATGTCTCCGGCGGTGCGGCGGCGGCCCACATCCACGGCCCGGAACGATCCCGGCTGCAAGTGGTAGGTGACCATGAGTCGGGCAGCGATTTCCGGGTTGGTGGCCGATGCGGTTTGGATCGCGATCAGCCGGTGTTGTCCGTCCACCAGATTGCCGAGAGTGTCGAATCCGACCCCTTGGTGGGTGAGCTGCCAGTCTCCGGCCAGGAGGGTCGCCACCAGTCCGTCAAGGTGTTCGGTTGACACTCTGCGGTTGCCTGGCTGGTGGGCGTCCACCTTGTGGTGGTCGCGGTGCCAGTTGTTGTGGGCCAGCATGTCGCGGGCGATACGGCCGTTGACCAGCACTACTTCGGTGACGGGAACCGGCACCTTTTCGTCCTCATCGAAAAACTCGGTTGGGACGGGGATTTTCCAGGTTGTTGCCATCTCAGTCGGGTCTTCTTTCTACGTTGTAAGGCGGGCCTGTTGCCGTGCCTTGATTCGCTTCCCCAGGATGGTTACGGCGTCGGTGAAGACGTCCAGTGCGTCCAGCGCGGAAGGGCCGGACCATCTAGCGGAGTTCATTCCATCGATTGAAACAACCACCCACCTATCTTTGATCTTGTATTTGCCGACTCCTATCCCGGGGGCGAAGATGTGTGTTTCGTGGGTAGTGAGCGGCTGCCCTGGGGTCAGGGCGGCGTTGGCCAGGCGACGGCGGGTCAGGTCCAGCAGGTGTTCGCGGGGATAGCTGTCCGGCGCCCGGGTCTTACTGCTCATCCCATGTCCCCGCTTCCTCCTTCGCGGCAATCAGTGCTTCACCCCACGTCTTCCTGTTCTGCGCCAACGGGTCGGTGCCGTCATCGTCCCGGCCGTCCTGAACCACTTGGGCACGCTCCAACACGTCCCGGGCGGCTGGGGTGAAGCAGTCGAGAACCGACGGCGGCAAGGCGAGGAAGGGTATTCCGTTGTAGTTGAAGGGGCCGGCAGACATCAGCATGGATGAGGTGATGCCCACCTTGGCGAACACATGCCCGACGATGCATAGCGGTCTGACATGGTTGGCTCTCATTGCCGCGTCACTTGGAGACTGCCCCCACGGGTCGGCGTAGTAGATGCACGGACCTGCCATGACATGGCTGTCGCCGGCTTCGGCCACTACCTCAGTCAGCAACTCCAAAGCCCGATCTTTACCGATCTTGTCCATTTACAACCTCCTTCAGCTGGGGCCAAGATAGCCCGGTTGCGGTGTCGTGTCAACCAACACGTTTCACCAGCCGTAGATGCGCTTACGTAGCGCTTCACACGCGGCAACTGTCGGTTCCGTCAATGCCATCCAGCCCTCATAAAAGGCCACGTCACGGGGGTAGATGCTGGCCAACAGTGCCCGGTTTTCATCGTCCGCGTAGGAAATCAACTTGAGGACCTGCCACTTCCACTCCCCGACGAACAGGTCCAACACAACTCGGCACAAATCGTCTAAAGACAGGATCTTGGTCACGATGCCAGCCTCTTTGCCAGTCGGTGTGCGCCGCGCGGGGTCAGCTCCACCGTCTCACCGTCTTTCCAGTCCCGGAACGTGGTGAGCGCCAACAAGTCGTAGAAGGACACTTTCATGCCCAACGCGGCCAGGTTGAGGGTAGAGCCGGTACGGGACAACGTAATCAGGGCGTGGACCCGGTTGCGGTGCATCAGGTTGGACCGCTGTACCTCATTCATGATCATCTCCTTCTTGATCAACCCAGTGGTAGTCCCCGTTATTGTCGAGAAGCCACCAGCCGGTGCCGTTGACGGTCCGCAGATAGGCGGGGACCATGGCCGGGTCGGTGGGGTGCGGCACCAGCCACCCCAGCCGCCGGGCAGCGGCAGGTTCGTCTTCGGTGAACCGGTGACAGTTCCGGCACAGCAACATCAAGTTGGATGCCGAATGGGCCACCAACTCAGCGGCGCCATGGACCCCGCCGTAGCCCCGGGGCTGCCGATGGTGAACCTCTTGACCGGCAGCCCCACAGCCCTCACATGTGCCGTATGCGCGGCGCCATATGAACTGCCGCATTTGGGGCCACAGGTCGGCGGCGGCGGTGGCTGCCGACAACGTTGCGGGAGTAGTAGATGCCAGCCCAAACGTCCCGGTTGACTTGTCGTGCTCTACGGCTGATCCCCTCCCACTCACGTTCAAGCCGACCTTTAATTTCAGATACCCTACGGGGCCTTTTTAACGCCGATGCCCAGTGTTTTCCCTGGTAGCGGGGCGGTCTAGTGAATGTCCTCCTCATCAACATCATCAGCAGGAATGTGTTCATGTTCTTCTCCTTGCGTCAGGCGGTAGCCGGCTGCGGTGGCCGTGGTGGTCAACACGTCGCGGGCTCTTTCCTTGGCTAGGTGTGTTTTGCGAACTGACAAATAAGGCTTTCCTTGGACCGCTTCCACCCCGGGAATGACTTCCCCGGTGGTGGGATCGGCGGCAGTTCCCTGACCGGCAATAGCCAGGTTGAACAGCTTATCCATGTAAGACGGGCGGATAGCTTGAACTGTTTGAACCTCGCTTGGGTGACGTCGGGTAACCCAATCAAGCAGGGCGGGAAAGTCCACGACGCTGGCCCGCCAACGCCCATTGTTGGTGTGGATCAGAGCCAGTTCGTTTCCGTCCACATCCGGTACACGCACCTTCTCAATATGAAGGTCGGAACCGTCAAAAACCAGTTCCATCCGCAATTTAGCGGCGGTGGCCTGGGCTTTCGCGAAGTCAGCCACCGCTGCCCAGAAAGTAGCTTCCCGGGCAGCGTCAGCTAGTTCACTACTCATCGGCACCCCCCTTTTCAGCTATCTGTTCTTCAATAACCTCTATCACTTCAGCCACGAAACCGGCCTTAGCCAGATTCGTTATGGCTGTCTCAACAGCGTCTTCAGCGGTTTTCAACGCCTCATCAACACTCATCCAACCAGCGTCGGAAACCAGTCCGGTTCCCTTGGTGGCGACTGTGCCGTCATTCATGGTGACATCAACGGTTGCGTCTTGCTCGGGTTCCCGGTCCGGGAGTTGTCGGGCGGCTTCGTTGAGGACCACCCGCAGAAGATCCCGGTGGCCTTCCTGTAGGAAGTTCGACACCACATGATCAAGGCATTTGGCTTCGTTGGCCCACAGCCATAGTTCCCGAACTCCTTCCCGGGATTTGGCTTGTACGGCGGTCAACGCCAACCGGCCAGCGTAGACCTGCCGCAACGTCAGTGGCACCGGTTCGGTGGGGCTGCCACCCAAAACAAGATCAGCGATGCTGTCCGGGTTGTTGGCCCGCCACCAGCCGCCAAGCTCGAACCACTCCACCCCGGTCGATAGTTCACCGGCCAGGCGTCGGGCGCGAGTCAGGTTTTCTTCAGCCGGTTTCGGCTTGTCTGGCACTACTTCCCCGTCAACTACGGCGCCATGTTCATCGGTGACGGCACCAAGTTCATCGGGGGTGTAGATGATGCCGAACAGCAGTTCTGGGCATTCGTCGCGGACTGCGATGCCGGTGGCGCGGGCAACCAGCATGGAAGCGGTGTACTGCCGCCAATTGTTTTTGTTGGTCAGCCCGGCCCGTTGGGCGTCTTCAATGGTGAACGTGGCCCGGTAGGGTTCTTCCCCTTCGCGAAGATCCTTCCGGCGGATTTCCACCGTAGCCGATTCGTTTGAACGCTCAACTACCCGGAAGCGGTGGCCATTGCCGACCACCAGTCCACGCATCAAGTGAGCGTCCATGCCCAACTTGCCGTCCACCACGTGTAGGGACTGCAACGCCCAGAACACAGGGATGCCAAGGGCTTCGGCACCCATGAGGACAATGAACACGTTTTCGGGGCGTTGCCGTAGGTGCCCTGGGATGAGTGACGACTTGGCCAGTTCAGCGGCCATCCTCAGCTTGTCCGTCAACGGTGACGGGACGTCAGTGCGGCGGGCCAAGTCACCGTTCACGCGGGGTTCTCCTTCTCGTATGGCTCATAGCTGGCGTAGACGCGATGTTCAGACTGGGTGTGGGCGTCATCGAGCCACACCCGGCGACGCTTGGCGACAATAACCCCGCCGGTGACAGCCCATGGCCGGTTGCGTTGCCTGATCCGGTTGACCAAGGAAGCGCAGGCGTTCTGGGTGTCAACCATGATCTTTGCTTCCCGGCCGGGGTTGGCAATCAACGCCTCCACCACTGGCCCCCACTTGCGCCATGTGTCCGGGCCTGCGTAGGTGGGTGACGGTGGCGCTTCCTCCCACGCCATGATCCGCCTTGGTTCTTGATCCATCTTGCCTGCCTCCTGATCAATAACGGGGTGTCTAGGTGGACCATACACGCAAGTAGCCAGGGGCTGTCAACAGGGTGTTAACGGTTAGAACCGGTCTACCACTCGGGACCAGTGCAGCTGGTGGCTGGCGGTCACCACCGTCCCGGAGACACCGTGCCGGTTCTTCGCGATGATGAAATCCATCTCCCCGGGCCGGGTCTTGGGATCGTAGTAGTCGGGGCGGTGCAGCATCACCACTTGATCGGCGTCTTGTTCCAGCGAACCAGACTCCCGAAGATCGGACAGGGCGGGCACCCGGTTGGGGCGGGCTTCCGCTGCCCGGTTCAGCTGGCACGCGGCCAACACGGTGATACCCAGATCCACTGACAGCGTTTTCAGTGCCGACGAGATTTCACCGACTTCAGTGGTTCGGTTGTCGTATCTGCGGCTGGCGATAACCAGCTGAACGTAGTCGACCGCAACCATGGTCAGGTTGGATTCGTTGGCCAGTTTTTCGGCTGCCGCGCGGATGCCCGCGACTGTGCGCGTGCGCGCGTCTACCACGATCGCGTCACCCCGAATCTGGTCACCGATCTTGGTAATGGCTTTGCGTTCGGCTTCGGACAGGCCACCCCGGCAGATCCGTCCCTGGTCGATACAGCAGCGGCTAGACAGCATCCGGCCGAACACTTCCCGGGTGGTCATCTCTAGTGAAAACAGTTGGGCCAGGTGGCCACGGCGGGCGGCGAGCATGGCGGCCTGTACTGCGATCACTGATTTACCCATGCCTGGTCTACCGGCGAACAGGATCAGCCGTCCTGGCTGTAGTCCCCCAAGTTCGTCATCTAACGCACCGATTCCGGTTGATAGCCCGGTGGTTCCGCGATCCGATGAGGTGATCCAATCAACGTGGTTGTCCCACATCTGGGCGGCGGTTTCCCCATACGAATGGGTGTGTTTGGTGACTGCTGTCTTCAGGTCTTGAACCGTGTGGTCATATAGTTCGGTTACGGTTAGATCCGGGTTGGCTGCTCTCTGCCCCGACCGGATTAGTACGTTGCTGATTCTTCTTTTGCCCGCGAACTCGGCCACCTGCCGTGCGTATGGGATGGCGAAGTCAATTACTGGCGCTTCGGAAACGCATTGATGTAGGTAGAGGACTCCGCCAACTTTTTCTAGTAGTCCTTGCCCGGCTAGGTGTTTGGCAACAAAAAGTGGATCTACTGGGCTCTTGGTTTCGTAACAGGCCAAGACAGCCGTGTAGATCCACTGGTGGGTTACTTCAACAAAGTCTTCTGCTGAAATGATTGCGGCCACTTGGGTGATGAGTTGGCGTGACCCAACCATGAGGGAACCTAGGATGACGCGTTCAAATTGGGCATCCGGGGTTTCCACCTAGCACCACCCCGATGTGATCTTGCTTGGGGTGAGTTGCGCTGTAAGGCTTAGTTGGTGGTTCTGTCCGTTGATCGGTGCCGGATTATTTACCCGGTTTCCCTTGTCAGGTTGGGGTTCGTTCGGACCAGTCGGGTGGTCACCTGCCGCACCCCCCCCTACCCCCCCCTCAGCGATCGTAGGGGTCCAACTGGGCTGTGTGAAGACCATGACAGCATCCCCTTCAATAAAACGGATTGGGATGCCGACTGGCACACTGTACGGAGTTGCCATACAGTGTGAGTGCATCCAACCCGCTTGCGACGGCGGTTAGAGGGACACCCTTGATAACGGGGTGTCCCTCTCGGTTTCTAGGTTCGGGTACGACGGAAGGGCCGGGCGCAACTGCCCGGCGGCCACCGTTCAGTGTCTTTAGCCCATCTGACGATGGTGTCGGTACGCCACAAGGGTCTGCGGGGCAGATCGATGTCGGGGGTCGGCAGAACACCGCGTTGCCGCCATGCGCCGGGCGTGGTGGGTGAAACGCCGAGAAGTTCGGCTATCTGCAACATGTTCAGCAGATCACCGTCTAACATCCCCGCCCCCTTCCGTATGGGGTAACCATACGATGCCGTTCTTGATCAGGATAGGGGCGGCGCGAACACTGTGAACGCCCGAACGTGAAGGTCCGTGCTGTCCAAGTTGATCAGCAAAAGGCTGGAATACTCGGATTGTGGGTGGGGTCCGAACGGGACGGCTTGACCGGCGGTGAGCGCGAATGACAGCGGCGCCGGGGTCACCCCATCGATCGTGTTGGTGATCACGAACGCCACATTCCTAGTTACCACACCGGTATTTTCAACCAGGATGATGGTGTGCCCATCGTTGACCATCTGAAGGTCATTGGTGGCATCGTTGACGAAAGCGTTGAGCGGCACCGAAACCAGGTGACTGGACCGGGTAACCGGAAGGCTAGTGCGGGCCATCAGACAACAGGCGGCGGCATGTACGCCACTGCTAGTGCCTGACGCAACGCCCGGTTCTCGGCTTCCATCGCATCCAACTTTGCCAACACCGGAGCTAGGTCACCGACAGTGCCTCCACCGCAGTCGGGGCAACTGGTGGGGATCTTGCTTAGTGCCCCGTCGACTTCAAAGAACTGGCGTGGCCACCACGCAAGTGGGACGCCACCCCCGGCGGTCTGGTTGTCGTTGGCTGGTGTCGTGTTGGCGGCGCCGGTCCGTTTGCCTTGGGTGGCCAACAGATGTAGTTCGGCTAGCCAGGCGTGTTCCTCGGGGGTCATGTCGTCTCCGGTGATGATGTCGCCAAGAAGTTGCATCTGCTGAAAGTTATTGACGTAGCCGGTCCAAATCGAGATGTGGGTGTGGAACAGGTGCGTACTGTCAGCCACAGACGGCTTCCCGTATGACCAACCCACCACTGTTTGACCATCGAACGTGCCCCACCATTGCGCGACAGCCGGCAGCATTCCGGCCCGCACTGCCGCGTCTAGTCGGTGGTTGAAGTCCCACCTAACCTGATCCGGCATCCCTTGAATGTCGTACGCGCGCAACGCATCCTCTAGCGAAGTGGAAGCGGCGGCATCAAGCGGGTAGGTGTTGCCGTAGGTGCGGTTTGTGCAATAGACCGATTCCTCGGTCCAGCGACGGGACCGGTGATACCCGGACAGGTGGTTGTTGTCGCCTTTGCAGCCGATCAGAGCCGGGCCAACACCGTAGAAAGAACGCAGCCGGTTAGCCAACTGATCCATGGCCGGGGTCACATACTCGGCTTGCCAGACTTCTTCAGACGCAAGTTCGACGTAGGTGGCCACAGGTCACCGCAAGTAAGCCCAGATGAAACCGGCGATGATCATAAGAATTCCGGCCATCACATAGATGTCGTTTTTGATTCGCGCATTCATCGGTAGATGCTTTCTGGTCGCTCTGGCGGGCGTAGCCCGTATCCGGCGATGAACTGTTCTAGCCGGTAGATGTGGCGTAGGGCCGAATGGTGCCGTTCCTGAAGTTCCTCCAGGTCTTGTAGGCATGGGTCTAGGTCGGAGTTGTGGTTGTCCGGTTGTGTCCTCCCACCATAAGCCCCAAGGCCCTTGATTGCGGTGAGTACCCCGGCCAGCCCGACTAAAATCGGCCCCACTTCGCTGAGCCACACCGGTACCCCCGTCTCAAGAATCAGATGTTGCACACCTTATAAAGGACGCATTCCATTCCGGCGAACGTGGCCGGGCCACCGGTTCCGGTCCACCGGACCCGCATGTTCACTACCTGCCCAGCGGTGGCGGAAAACAATCCGAAGCAGTTCACTGCCCCCGTCTGGTTGATCTTATTGTCGGGTAGTGAGGGCGTCGCGGCTAGTAGCATCGTGATTCTTACTGACGTGCATGTCGTGAATCCGAAAACCACGGCCACTTTCGCGGACACGTAGTAGATGCCGCTGGTGGGGATGGTCAGGTTTGCGGGGGTGCCGGCACTCCACCAAGCGGCGTTGTCCCAATCCACCCCAGCAAAGTTGATGTTCGTGTCGGTGTTGACGGTGATGTTCTGCGCGGTCTTCGCGGTCTTCACGGTGGCCGGGCGTTGAACCGCCTGCCGCAACGTGTTGATGGTGGTCAAGGCCCCATCAACATCATTGGCAAAGTTTTGGTAGTACGTGTCATTCACGGCATCCCCGTAGCAGGGAAACCGGATACCGAAGTTAGGTGTCTGGCCGGGCATTAGTCGTGTACCTCCACCTGATCGCCTTCAGTTACGAAGGTGGCCCACATGACGCAACCGGCTAGCAGCGACACGTTTCCGCCACCACCCAAGGTGGCGTTGAAGTTGAGCTGTAGGAACACGTCACTGCCGGATGATCCGACAACGGTCGGCAAGTCCGGTAACAAGATGGTGCCTTCCAACACAATCGATTCGTTGTTGGTGTTTGACTCAAGGGTGGCGGCTTGGAACCACGGGGACGAATACAGGTTCAACCCCAAGTTCACGGTGCCAGACAAGGTGTCGGTGGCCCGTAGGCTGAACACCCGGACCGTGTTGGCGACGATGGCGGCGGCCTGCTGAACCCGGCCGTAAAACCCGATCCGCCACCAGCCGGGGGTATGAGATGGCAGACGGGGCAGCCACGTCGGGTTGGCATTCGCTGAATCCGGATAGTTGGCGAATAGGATCTGGTCGAAATCAACGCCAATGAAGGTGCCACCCGTGTTGACTACGTTGGTGGACCTAGACCAGATGGCGGTCGGCCGGTTCAGGGCCGCGTTCAACCCGTCCTGTAGCCCGGCCAAGTCTTCGTCAAGTTGGTAGGCCAGCCCTTCCATGTAGGGGGCAAGCGCGGCCATGTTGTCGGGCTCTGGGCAAGGCAGGTTGTAATGAATGTGCGACATTACAGATCCCCGATCCAAAGCATGAACAATTCCATTCGCAACACGATCGGTGTACCCAGACCGTGGGTTGCTGCTATCGCAACCCCGTCAACACCAGGTGACCATTGGAAGCCACCCGTGAAAGCCATGTTCGGGTCATTGGTTCCGACGATTGAAGTGGTGTCAGTGTCGACGGTTTGCCACACATCTTGAAGGGCACCCAGGAAAGCGGCGGTTGCGATTGTGCCGCCAACCGAATTCCATTCCTCATAACCCAATGCAATATAACGTCCATTGCGTGTTGGGGTGATTGCTGACGTGTCGATAGTCAGGTTGACCATGTTGTTGGTGTCTAGCTGCTCTACGGCCATGGGCAGTGGCCCGAAGTCGGTGACCCCGGCCGTGAGAGTAGGGGTGATCGTGGAGTCGTTGTAGATTTTCGCGGCCGGCAGCGCGCGACCGAGCGACAGCACATCTTGAATGTCGCTCATGATCGTGTCGACTAGTTCCACGAAATCGCACCAGACTCCGGCATAGTCGCAACCCCGGTCGGTGCCTTGCTGGTAGGGCAGAAGCCAAGTGGCGGTGGTGGCAACCATGGGGGTCTCCTATAGCGGGCGGCGGAACGCAACGGTCATGGTGGGTTGGTCAAGGGACACACCAACTGCCGTGGCTAGTGGGCTGGTGCCGGACGTTTGCAGCCCGTTCAATCCCACCTGGTCTCCCGCCTGTAGCGGATACAGGTGAGGTGTTGCTGGTACGCGGGTGGTTGAGCCGTTGACGGCTTGCACGAAACTCCACCCACCGAACTGGTTGCCGCCGTTAACAGTCCAGTGCAGGCCCCGGCCCCCGGTGGCGTTGGAAGCCCACGAACAGTTTCCGTAAACGTCGTAGTAGCCGGATATGGGGGCGGTGATGACAGCCGGGGTGCCGGCATCCCACATTTGGGTGCCGGTGGTGTCATACATTTTTGTGTCGAATGCGATGGCGGCGGTGACCCCGGAAGTGAAGTTCTGCGCGCTGGCTTGCCGGATCATGCACGCGGGCGCGAGGAAAGTTCCGGTGACTGCCGGGTCTTGGATGACGCCGACAACTAGCCAGGTTGATTCTTGCCGGAACATGGCCACGACTGCCCCGGCCCGTAACGCAATTCCGTTGATTACCCCAGGGTTTCGGATTTCGCCGCCAGCCATAGAGATGACCAGGACACCTGAGCTGTAGGAACTGACGGTTCCGACCCGCATCCGGTTGGGATCGGGCATCTGTTGAATAGCGGCCGGTAGATCAGTCATCTTCCACCAGCCCGATCACTTGGGATCGCATTTGCAGGTTCATCGGTGTCGACTCAATCATGGGAACAGTCATTGATGAGATGACCTGAATAACCTTCCGGTCATCTGCCTCAATTTGCAGGGTGTCCCCAAGTTCAAGAGATGGGTCTACCGGAATGGTCAGGTCCCATGTTTCGGTGCGGCCAATGGACCGCTTCAACGCCACCTGAGCGGCGTCGGCGGCGATCTCCACAGTGGTGGGGGTGAGCAGGTTGATTAACCGGTTCCGGATGCCGAATGGACCACCGATGTAGGTGGGTGAGTCTGGGTTGTTGTCGGTGACAGTGGCATACACCGGTTCGGTGCCGTCAGTACGTTCACCAGTGATGGTGATCGAGTTAAAGACGGTGGATCGGGATCGGTGCGGGGTGAAGTTGATGATCTCACCGGCGGCGTGGCGGAGGGTAGCTATCGGGGGGGTTAGCAGCGTCCACGGAACGTGGCGCATCACAAACGCCCCATCGGCCAACGCATACCAGAATGATCCGATTGAGGTGGCAATCTCATCCAACGCGCTGGCCCGATCATGTTCCCACGTCAACTGCGGCATCACCTGCTCATAAAAATCGGAGTCCCCGAAGGTGGCATCGGCAATTCCGTTAGTGACAAGCCGTTGAAATTCGGTGAAAACGTTCTGCCCCACTACAGAGTTTTCCGGGACGGTGAAAGCTGCCTCTTGAACTTCAAGCCCTCGGTCTTGGCAGGCCACTGAACACATTCCGTTGGGCAGCAAATCAATGTCGATAATGCGGCCCCGGAAGGTGGGGAATTCGTATCCGAACCCGTCTGCTAAAGCAATCCCACGGAATGCCTTAACGTAGTCGGTGTACGGGTTTAGTACATCATCCGGGTTACGGGGATACAGGTCACCACTACAGGTGAAGTCGAATTGGCGGCTGATTTGTGAAGCCAATGTGGCGGTGACGTTTCCGTCCTCATACTCCAAATCGTCCACAATCTTTTCGGTGCCCCGCCAAACCTCAATCCGGAACGTGGGGGTGTGGCTGGTCGCCAACATCAGCCGGTACATGGGGTCCAGTCCGCCGGTCCACATCTATACCCCTGGCCCGCCGGTAGTCCCGTTGACCATTCCCAGGTAGGTGATGGTGGCGGTTTCCATCGCATCCCAGTTGGCGTAGATGTTGCATTGGTCTGCGATGGTTTCCCCGCATGGGCCGGTGGTAGGTCCAGCTGGCCGATCCACGGTGGTGAACGGCAGCGACAATGCCCGGCCCTGGTAGCGGTGGTCCGGTAGCGGTCGGGTCACCCGGACCGTACCAACCGCCATGTACCGATCGGGGATGCCGTAGTCGGCGGGGCCTTGCCAAAACAGTGGTTCCCCCGGTTCGCACAGTTTCAAGACGTCATCGCGGTCATCGAACGTTTTGCTAATGATGGACAGGGAGGATTGGGCGTCGGACCGTAGCCGGTTGATGGAACGTGGCCGGGCCAACCCGACCGGTTGCATCAGAGTTGATTGTGAGTCGTAGTCTTCCGAGTCCAACGCCACGAACATCAACCCTGATTCGGGTGAGCAGTTGGGCGGGAACGCACACAAAGCCACCCGCCGGTCACGGCACGGCCGAACCGGGTCCTTCAACCAGAAGTCACCATCTGCCGGCATCACCGACGATGCACTGCTGACCGTAGACACCGTTTGGACCGTGGAGGTGGCCAGCGAATCAGCCCGGAAGTTGTCGTACTTGAGGGTGACGTTCAGAGCGTTAGTGTTTCCTGTTTCCAGAATCGACCGAACTCCGAACACCGTCTGAGTGGGGTAGGTGGTTTCCGGCAGAACCGTCTCTAATGCCCATTCGCCGGGTTCAGGGCGGCTGGTGGGCCACGCCTTCATGCGAAGGGTGCTGCCTTCAGCTTCGGCCTTGATCCGGAACACGCTAGCGGCGGCGTAGGAGAACTGAACTGTTGTAGTTGAAGCCAGGGTGGTGAAGGTGCCGGCCACGTTTTTACGTATCCGCAGCTGGGTCAACCCACCCAACAAGAATTGAACTTCAGCTAGGTAGTAGCTGGTGGCGGCAGACCATCTCAGCTGCAACCCCATAGAGATGGGGGCACCCGTAGCCACCACACCCGGGATGGCGTCTACCTGCACGGTGGCGTCATTCCAGCCAAGGGTTTGTTGTCTGGTGCGCTGCACGTTCACTGAAGTCATGGTCATCACGGCTTGGGTGCCGTTGACCGCATAGTCACCGGCTACACCACCTGAGAACGCCCACGATGGTCCAATGTCCGGGGTGCCCCAACCGTTGACCACGTTGCGGGTGAACGTGTCCCGGACAGTGGCGTCACATGAGTCAGCCCGGTAATGCACTGACCGGTCAAACGGAACGGTGGTATCCCACCACACCTGCTGACCATCACAGGACACGATCATGCAATCACCGGAGTAGTAAGTGTGCGGCCGGACCGGAGTTTCGGTACCAGTCACATCATCAATCCGGGTCAGCGATGCATACAGATACGGTTCGGCTGTGAAGTTGGTGACGATTTCGTTGTAGGAACGGACCGGGAATGAGGTGACGGCAATAGTGGCCACTTACGCCTCCCGGGTTCCAGCGGCAACCGAGTTGGCCACCTTCGTCAGTTTGCCATCCACAATCACCTTCACAATGTCGGTGATTTCCCGAGTGCCCAGGTAAACCCTGATACTTGGCCCCCCGCCACCGCTATACATCAACCCGGTCAGCCCGGCTTCGTCCATAACCTGGGCGGCGCGGGCCGGGTTGGTGAGTGGAACTATCGCTTCCGGGCCGGTTTCGGCGATAGCGGCCACACCCGGTTCGGATTGAATACCGCCAGCGGCGAAGTGCGGGATCTTTTGGAATGCGTTGCCCAAGTTCCGGCGGCCTGCGTCTTGGATAGCTTGGTCGGCTTTCCCGTGGATCTGGCCGCTGGTGCCGATACCTAAGACTTTCTTGAACCAGTTGTAGGCGGTTTGAAGCCAGCTAACTACGGTGCCGATTGCTCCGGCCACAAATCCGAGTGCTGTCAGCACACCCATAATCGATGTTCCCAAGACGTCGAAAAGCAGAATCAACCCCTTCAATGCCCGTTTCGAGCCGGGGTCTTTCAACATCTCCGTCCACTTGCGGAACGTGTCGGTGATGGCTTGGATGGTCGATTCGCCTTCACCATCTAGGTCAGCGAACAGCTGCCGGAACCAGTCGATGATGGCCACCACCAGATCCTTCAACTCCCCAGCGGTGACGATGGCTTTATCAATCCACTTCTCAAACTTGCCTGACTCGATGGAGTCAGTAATCCACTGCCCAAACTTGTCGATGAATCCACCGAATATGCCGGCTAGTTTCTCTACAGCCGGTAGGCCAGCGATGATGGCTTTACCGAATGAGGACAGGAACTTTCCACCCGGCCCGGCCAAGCCAGCCAGAATGTTCCCCACCGTTTTGAAGACGGCATCGATACCGGCGGCGACTTGGGGGTTAGCTAGCCCTTTGGCCAACCGATCGGTCAGGGTACCGAGAATGCCGGCAACCCCCGTCAGGCCCCGTTTGATAGATGGGCCTAGTGAGGCAACAACCCGGGACAGGTCCCCCTTGACGGGGGCAAAGAATGCCTCCTGAACACTCTTTCTGATACCAGTGAAGACCGGTTTAAGTAGGGCGGCTTCGCGCACGAACGCGCGGGCGGAAGGAGTCAACCCCTTCAACGATTTGTTGATCTTTTCTAGGTCGCCGCTGGCCACGGCGGCAATCGCCTGACCCACACCTTGGAACGCAATAATCAACGGGGCGATAACCGCAAGCACAACCGCAATCGATGCGGGCAGCACGTTGAAGATGCCAACTAGTTGAGCCAACCAACCGAGCAGTGCCACAATCTCAACAATCAGAGCAGCAACCACGCCGATGATGGCGACGATGGCGGAGATAGAAGCGGGGATAGCTGATAGGCCCAGTGAAGAAAACATTTTGATGACGCCTTCACCGCCGGGGATCAGGCCCACCATTGATTCCAGCAGGGAAGCGAACCCTCCCGCTGCCTTCTTCGCCTCATTTGATGCTTTGCTGGCCCCGCTCGATCCGCCGAACAGGCGACTGAAGAACCCGCCCCCACTCCTACGGTTGGTGATCTTGCTGGCTTCGCGTTCAAATGTGGTACCGAACTTTTTGCCAGCCTGGCTGGCAGCCTTCTCGGCATCGTCAATGACCGGTTGGAAGGCTTTCGACTTTGAGGCTTTGGCCGCTGCCGCCTTCATCGCAGCCGTCAGTTTCGCCGCGAACCCGGTCGGGTCAGCGGTTACCTCAACTGCGATTTCGCCTACAATCTCGGCGCGGCCCATACGCAGATGATATGGGTTATTTCTGTTTAGCTAAATCAGACAGCACCACTGCACCGACTGTTTGCAGTAATTCCCGATAGTTGGGGTGGTCGCGGGGTGGCATACAAAGCTGGCTGTAGAAGTTGTTACGGTCCTTCTTCTCTACTTGGGCAGCGTTTTCTTGGACCCGGTTGAGGGTGGCCAGCAGGATCGCGCCAACCGGCCGGATGGTCGGGTCCATGCCGATGGTCATCAACCAGCCACCGATCTCGGCCCATCCGGCGATCACCGACTGAAGTAGCCGGTGCCCCACCCACCACCATTCAAAGCCAGTGGCTAGGGCCAGCACATCCCACGCGGCTTCGGTCAGCTCAAACCGGTCTATCTCACCGGCCATTAGGGCTTTAACTACCCGCCCCCGGTCATCCAACGTCAACAGTCCAGGCAGATACCCCATCAGACTGCCTTGATGTTGCATGGTGGTTTCCAGCCAGTCGGCGGCGGGGCGGGCCGGCAACACGTACTCCTGCCCACCCAACATGACTGTGATTGGGCTGACCCGCAGTGCGGCAACCGGGTCCATCGGGATCAGCATTTACTTGGTGCGGCGGGCGCGGCGTTGCTGACGGCTGGCCGGAACTGGTTCCTCCCCAAACGCTTCCATCACAAGTTTCAGCAGGTCAGCTAGGTCTTCTTCGCTGGTTTCTTTGGATGCGAACCGGCCCACCAGCCAGGAATAGTCGATGATCTGAACCAACACGCCTTTGAAGATTTTCATAAGGTTGCGGGCCTGGTCCAGGGTGAGTAGGCCAGCCTCCACGGCTTTATCGGTCAGGTCTTTGGTGTCTTCGCCAGCGTCGGCGGCGGCACCAGCCTGATCCCGGTAGTGGACGTATTGGGCGTGGGAGATGTTGGCAATGTCTTCCATCTCCCGCAGCGCCACCCACTGTTGCCAATCCGGGTAGCGGACCTTGAGGGTTCGACCCTGAAACTCAATCTCTTTGATGTCTTCTTCAGCCATACAGGGATGCTACTTCTTGATGACCCGCAGTTTGTGTTTACGGGCAACCGCAATCAGGGCGTCACGCATCCACGGTTGGGCCTTCTGCGGACCAACTCGGGTACGGATATAGACCACGCCTTTGATCCGGAACTTGAGGGCCTTTTTGGTGACTGGCCCGAATCCTCGGCGTCCGTCGTGGACCCATGGCGCATATTTGGCCCGGTTGATCAGTGACCCTTTGGTTTTCAGGAACCCTGTCGATACCTTGATGTCATGTGATGATCTTAGAAGCCCGGTGTCAACCGGGGCACGGATGATGGCCGAGTTACGAATTTGCCTCATCAAGTCGTGCACCCACGCTTTTGTTTGCCTTCTTACCGCTAGGTGGAGCCTCGCTTGGTAAATCCTGGTCGTTATCTTGATTTGGTCCGCCATTGGGGATCTCTACCGCCAATCCGGCATCAACCAGCGACTTAGCCACATCGCTTTCTAGGTGTAGGTCTTGGTCACGCTGACCCAATCCGGCTACATCGACCCGTAACCTAATCACATTCATCGCAGCTGACCACCTTCACAAATATGGTCATGGTCGTATCGGTGCAACCACCAGACGGGCCATGAACAGTCAACTCATCCACTATCAGATCACGGTATCGGAAATCGTCGGTGATGCAGCATGTTGCGATCCGCAGTGCCATCAAGTCCAGCAGACCGGTCTGAAGTGCTTGCTGCCATTCGACGCAGGTGGGCAATAGATCCGGGGTGCCGACCGGGGCACACCGGCCGATACCAAGTTCCACCTGAACTGACCACTCCCGTACCGGCAGTTCGCATACCTCAATGTCTTCCCGACCCCCTGGGAAGGATTCTTCATCCGTGGACACTGCCGACACGAACCGCACCCACGCCAACCCGTTGCAGCATTCCGTCACGTCGAATGTGACGTGATCGCCGGACCGGTGGCAGCACTCAGACGGCGGAACGGGAAGTTGGGCCACAGCCTCACACAGGCAACGCAACGCGGTGTCCAGCAACGGTTCAAAGATGTGATCCGGTTCAATGACGATGATCTGCGGCGGGACTGGGGTCGCGGTGCGGGGCCGGGCCAGCTGGGATTCGCGCATCCACGCGCGCACGGGCGGGGGCACATACGGGGGCGGGGCCGGGGGCGGTGCCTGGTCAGCTGGTGGGGTAACGACGGTGGGCCACACCCGCAGTTGGATACGGCGGCGGCCAGACAGCACCATGCCAGCCTGGGTGGTGGTGAATGGTACCGGGGTGATACGACTCTTTGCTTTGGCTAGCTTGGTGCGGCTGAAGCTGCGTACCCGGATGAAGTCGGTGGCGGCCAGTTGGGCTGGGACGGTGAACGCGGTGAAGTGGCGGCGGCCAGGTAGCCGACGAACCCTAGACGGCTTGGTTTGCGGTGGGAACGGCGGGTTGACCTGTCCCCGAACGGGGGTGACGGTTTGGCGACGGATACGGCGCAAGGCGCGGGCCAACGCACTGGACTGTTGCGGCGGATACGGCGGCGGGGTCGGGGCGGCCTGAGCGGGGGTGGGGAACACGGTTTGGCGGCGGATGCGGCGCAACATTTTGCTGACCTGGCCAACTGGTGGCGGGGCCTGCGGCGGGTTGAACTGTGGCGGGGTTGGTTCGCTGATCCGGGCACGTCGAACCGGCCGGTTACGGCGCCGCAGCCCAGACAGCACATCGGGCGGCGTGTTCTGCCCGGCAGGTGGGGTGACTGCGCTGGTTGCCTTACGGCGCAACTGTCTCGCCCGGTCTTTAACCGGTTGGGGGATGAACCCGGGTGGCGGTGTGACGGTTAGCCACGGTGGTTCAAATGTGTCTGGGCGATGCCTGGGGACGGTGCCGCGTCGCCGCACCGTTGGCGACAGGATCGGGGTGTCTTGGGTGAGGGTTGGTAGTTGGGTGCGGGTCAGGTTGTTGTGTCGTAGCAACGGGTAAGGGCGTCTACGCGCGGGCACAGGCGCGGGCGCCATGTCCGGGCCGACTGGCCCCAACCAGTCCGTGTCACATAGCCCAATGTCGTCAGCCCACCATTGGGGGACGTTCGCCAACGCGGCAGCCTGACCGATGCTGAACTGTTCAATGTTGACGGTACCGAAGTTGGCGTTGACTGATAGTTCTTCAATAAACGCCCCGATCGGGGCGTCGTATGAGTCGTAAATCCGGATCGTGGATAGGGCGTTGGCACCAACCGCCTGGTATGCCTCAATCCGATATGGGCTTGAGGTATTGAACACGGTGGTGGAGGTGGCCACAATGCCGGTTGATGCGTCCCGGATCAGTAGGTTGCCGGATGTGTTGAACGTGAGTCGGGCAACGTCACCAGCCGATGACTGCAACCGGGACAACATTTGCGCGACCGTGAACCCGGCTGGGGTGAACATGTCGACCCGGTAAAACACGGCCGGTTTAGGGTTTATGAAGGTGGCCAGTTCCCACCGCAGAAACGACTGCACGGCTGTGCCGCCGGTAGCGAACCGGTAGCTGTAGGAGCCGTGCGCGACATGCGCGTTGTCGAATATGAGGGATGCCCCGGCGCCGATGGTGACGGTTTGGGCGGCGGTACCAGACAGTCCACCAGAGTTCCCGGCCGTGACTGTGGTGCCTACCCCGCCAGCGTCAGTGCCACCCTCAGCGTTGTTGTAGAAACAAAACGGCCCCAGCGTCGGGACTACTGGGTCACGGAACCGGCCTACATGGGTTGGCGCTTGGGTGGAGGGTATGAAGCTGACCGGCGGCGCCACAAGTCACCGCCTAATTGAGAGTCTGAAGCAACGTCCACTGGGCGGTGATCGTGTTGGATGCGTTCGCGGTACCCCAGGTGACATCAAGACACATGCCACCAGCAATCGTCTGGTCAATGGTGGTCGGAATCGAGCCGCCACAACAGATTGACTGGCTTGCCGCAGTAGCGGCACCGGCAACCCGAACCACCCCGTTACCGGTGGCGGTGGCACCAGCGGCAGCCACACCAATCTGCCGGAACCCAAGAATGAATTCACCGGTCCACGGTGACGATGCCGGGATGGTGCCCAAGGTGACAGTGGCCGAGACACCCAACGCAATGTTGGAACCTGGGGTAGCCGAGACCCCCCAGGTGAAGTTGAAGATGATGGTTGGTGTACCGGTGGTTTGGATGATGCCGCCGCAACGCAGGTGATAAACCTTTCCCGGCTTCGGGTCGAACGCGGGGACGCTAGTCCACAGCGACGGCACCCAAAGGTTGGTGCGCGTAACTGTGTTACCGACTGCCGTATGTGATGCGGGCGGGAAGTCGGTTACATCGGCGGCAACGAAACTTTGCCGGGACAAGGGTTATACCTCAACTTCTGCCGTCAACCGGATGGAATGTGAAGCCGGCAAAGTGTTGCCCAGGTTCACGAACCCGAAGCCGTTCGCGGCGCCGATCGCGGACACCATTTCTTCCATGAACTCATACGGCAGGTCCAAGGTTGACTGGGTGTTGAAGGCGATAACTGCAATCGGGTTCGCGGCCAAGGTCGGGCCGGTGGTGCCGATGGTGGTGGCGGTCGTAACAATCAGCCCACCAGTCGGGTCGGTTTGCGGGGTCCACGTCTCGTAAGCCTGCCCGGCGACGGTGGTTAGACCGGTACCGGATGGGGTGACGGTTTGCCGGAACACACCCACCGAAATCTGCTGGGAGGTGGGCACCGAACCGCCTGCGATAACCCCCAGTTGGATGCGCCGCAACCGGAACCCGGAAGTAGCGGAACCCACCCACGAACCCAGGTAGCCGTTGACGGTAGTGCCAGACGGAGCACCAGCAAGCTGGGCAGCCTGGGAAAGAAAGCTAGTGCCGTAGCGTGCCATTGGAACTCCTAATCACATTCATCGCAGCCGGTGAGTTTCACCGTCACATCTAGGGTGGTGCGGTAGCAGCCGCCTTCCGGGCCTTTAGGTTGGAAGCTGCCAACTACTAGGTCACGATATTCGAAAATTTCTTGAATGCAGCACACTGTCTGTCGTAATGCCAGCATGTCGGCGGCGGCTAGCGCTTTCAGATCAGTCCAGTCCCCGCACGTCGGTAGCGTGTGGGCGTCCCCGATCGGCGCGCATCGGGCCACCCCAAGTTCCAGCGAAACCGACCATTGTTGTGAGCATTTCCGCAGCAAAGTTGATGCGCCTGGGAATGATCCGTCATCGGTGGGGACTGCGCTATCAAACCGCACCCAGGCCAGTCCTGAGCAGCATTCGTCTTGGGTGGTGGAAACACCCAACGAAACGTGGTCGCCCCACCGTTGGCAGCACAATGCTGGCGGCGAAGGATGGGTGATCATGGCTACGCATAGGCATCCAACTGACGCATCCAACAGCGGTTGGAAAATGGTGTCTACTAGCGGCATGGTCACCCCCTACACGCTCATTGTGGTCGTTCGGGGAACGTAAACGTCCGGGTTTAAAACCTTTGGGTTCTGCCGCAACCCGGACGGGTTCACAGCCCGAAGCCACTGGTCAACGATCGCGACCCCGGTGGGGCTGCGTTTATCTGATCCGGCCACCATCACTTCAAAGCTGACCCCATCGCGGGTTAGTGAAGTGATTTGCGGCGCCAACGCGCACGTCTGATTGGTGCACCATTTCGCGTATTCGCACGCCAACGCCCCAGCGGCCACATTCGCGGATGCCGGTACCGCCACCCCCCACTGGTAGGTGACTACAAAGGTGTTGTCGGTGGAGTCGGCGGGGACATCAAAGTTTTGGCATTCGGGCCAGCATTCTCCGTCTTGCCGAACCAACCATTGTTTGTCTTCCACCCGCCAACCAGTCAACAAGTCAACGTTGTTGATTTTGATTGAGGTGACGGTTTGGATGGGGCCGGGAAGGAATAGTGAGCAGCGGGCGCCGCAGCAACAAATGCCGCAGCATCCGCAGTTACGCCACGCACCGCTGAAGTCGATGTAAGGCCACCAACCCCAGTTGGTTCCCCCCGACCCCCACCCTTGCATCCATACCCCGAACGTTTCCCACGTTTGTGGATTGCACAGTGTGAAGCATGGCCGGACAGTGATTTCACAAGCCCCGTAGCGGCGGCCGGACAAGGCCCACAGAATGTCTACCGCCCAATTGAGGGCAGCGGTTTGGATGGCCGGGTCAAATGTGTCCCAGCCATCACAACATCCTGTTGTCGGTGTCCAGCCGCACGGTTCAGCCATTACGGAATGTTGATCCAAGATTGGGCGGTGGTGGAGTCGGCTGGGGCAGACGCATCCTCAATCTTGATCATCCATGCGCCTACGTTCGGGTAGGTGTGGGCCAAGGCTGAGTTGGATTCGGCTGCACCAAGCGTGGAGGTGCCGTCACCCCAGTACACGTTTACGGTGCCGTTGGTGGCGAAGTTGGCGTAGTTGATGGTGACCGCAAGCGGGTTCGAGCCCACGTTGGTGGCTACCGAGTTCACCTGTACCCGCTGCACGTCACCCACGCACGCGCTCAGGGGCGTGATGGCGGGGGACAGCCAGGAGGTACCGAAGTTCGGCACGTTGTAGGTGATGTGGGTGCCGGCCACATAGCCGGACAGGATGTCAGAGCCACCGTTTTTGAGGGTGAGGGCACCAGAGAAAATTTCTTCCGGGATACGCAACGCCAACTGGCCGTTGGCGCCGGTAACCGTCAGAACCTTCACCCGATCGGCGGCGGCAATGTCGCACAGCACCCGTTGGGCGGCAGCGAACAGCTGCCCGTACGTGTTGACGGTGATTGTTAGTGACCCACCAGCCATCGGTGATCAACTCCTTTAAGACGCGACGATTGGGGCGGACGTGTAGGTCGGACCCGAATGGGAGGTGGCCACGTACGTTGCCGTGCGGGAACCGGGTGTGGCGTAGACATGCGGGGCGGTGGTGCCGGAAGTAACCACCGTCGTTGTTGCGTCGCCCCAGGTGATTAGGGCGGGCAGGATCGGTAGCCCATCTGGACCGAGAGGGAAGGTGGCGGTGACGTTCAGCGGCGCCGCACCCGCCAACGGCAAGACGGTAAAGGCGGGGAAGGTGGGTTGGCAGCCGGTTGTGGGAACCGGTGGGGCCAACGTCACTACTTCAGTGTCACCAACATCATCGGCGCCGAGTGTCGTTTGAAGCGCGGTGATCAACGGTTCTGGTGTACCGGTCACCTTGTCTTTACGGATCATGTATGGGCCTACGCCCCACGATGACGGGCCAGTGCCGATCGCTTCGGTGATACCGAAGTGAATGACATCCAACCCCACCGACAAGTCCATGATCTTGCCTTGGGACACCAGCGGCGTCAGGTCATAGATGTAGGGCACATTGCTGGTGGTGCAAACTGCCCCGCCTTCACGCATCCACAACTCAATCGCGAAATACCGGTTCAGGATTTGGTTGCGTCGGGTACGCCAACCCACCGTGTTGGGGGAAGCGGCATCGTCCAACACCAGCGGAGCACCGGTCAACAGCTGCCACATAACCGGGTCCACGGCGTTTAGCTGTAGCTCAATGCCCCACCATTTGAAGCCGGGTGGTTGGCGCTCAGCGAAACACAACTGGCCGTTGGCGTTTTGTGGAGCAAACTCAACACCGTCCTGGTATTGGGCGGTTCGGTTTAGCTGTGCCCAACATTCCGACACGGCATAGCAGCCGGTCGGCACCGGGTTTCCACACGCATCCACTTCAGTAATGCGGATGGTTGTGCCGCCAGCCGGTTTAAGAACTTCAGTCGCCATTAGACGACTCCTCTACAACTTTGCGGGGGCGTCCACGCTTTTTAGGCGTAGCCGACTGGTCGGCGTTTACTTCTTCCTCATCCGACCCGAAGTAGCGGTCGGCAAGATAGTCCGGAACATCTACCGCATTCTCACCGACTAGCCAGAAAACGTCTGCCGGATTGTCCGCGAGTTCAAGTAGTTCCCGCAAAAGTGTCTCGGGGGTGGTGTCAGAACCCACATAGATGGTTCGCATTAGTACGCCCCTTCCCATGTGGTTACTTGAACGGCAAGGGCACAACATTCTGCGGTGATCGCAAAGTCGCGTTCCGCTAGAAGCATTTGCTGATTGCCGGTCCGGTTGAATGTTTCCTGGGGCGGCGGAACCAGAATGTCAGGGGACCGCCAAATAAACACTTGGCCGGTTGCATACATCCACCCGCCACCGGCTGGAATGGCTTGCGCGGCCGGACCCAACCCCGAATAGCCGGCCCCAATCGACACCTTGTTTCCCCGATAGGTGTAGTAGATGCCGCCCTTTTCGTAGATCAGGTGGTGGTTGGCTAGGTGAGAAACCGCGTCGGGGGTTACGTGGATGATCGCCGGTAGCCCGTAGCAGACGTCGATTTGCTGTTCAAGCTGGCCAAGGGCAGTCACGATATTGGTGAATGGTGAACCGGTGATGATGGTGGCGTTAGGGGCGGCGGTGACCGGATCGTTGGATTGAAGCCAACCGTCCTGGTCCCCGGCGGTGGTTCCCCAAAACGCTGACTCGACCCCCTGCTGTTCTTTCGCGGTCAGTCTGGTTCTGACCCGGTCAACGAACTCCTGCCACCGGTAACCCTGAGATCCACAGTTCAATGTGGCGTAGATCCTGAACGGGAGTGCCGTGACGATGGGGTCGCCGGTATCGAACACCTTGTTCGCTGGCGGGGTGCCGCACCAGGAAGGCCACAGACGTGGGTCTTTGCAAACTTCAGCCTGCCACTGGTAGCCGCCAGAGATGGCGTGTTCAGCCATGTCCATCGGGCCGGTAGCAACGCTGTATAGCCCGTACGGCGCCAAGTAGGGGCGGCCAGGCGGGTCAATAACATTCGGCGGGGTTAGCGGGGTAGTCATTCGGTCCCCTCCTTCGTGGGGTTAGGCCCCCCGCCGGGTGGCGGGGGGCTTACCGCGAAGGGGCTTACGCGCACGCGAACGCAACGCCCGCAGACGTCGCACCGTTGCCGCAGAAGGTCACTTCAACAATCCGCGACCCACCGTTACACACCTGAGCCACAAGTACGCCTTCCTCAGTGAACAGGGCGGTGTACTTGTTTTGCGACAGGTTCGTTGAGTCGTAGATGGTGTCGAGTCGGATCGTGTCGTCGGTGCCCACCAGCCACGTACCGGCCGGGTAGGCGAGGAAGAACACCGTGTTGGGCCATGAGGTGAGGGCAGTTGCCCCACCCGGGCCGGTAGCCAGACCGGAGAAAGCGTCTTGCCAGTCGTAGACGTACTGGACCCGGGCCTTCCGGACGGTGAAGTAGGCGTTCATCATGTCGTCGGACACGTTCACCAGATCAACACCGGTCCGGCGGGACAGGTCCGCGCGCACAACCGCGCGTGCCCAGAACGGCAGCACAATTTCGATGGTGGCCGAATCGCACATCCGGTTGCGGTACTTCATGTCCACAACCGTCATTTCGATGGCGGACAGCAAACCCGATGTGGCGGTGACATCAAGCGGAATGTCAACCGGCGGGGCCAAGTCGACCACCGTTGAGCCGGCCACAATCTGCGCAATCTTGAATGCGTTGAGTTTGTGCATGTGCGCGACCATGGCGCCACGAATGAACCGTTCCACCAACTCCGGGTAGCCCCGACGCTGAAGAATCGCACCCGTGATACACACGCCTTCAACTTCAAGACGCTTGTCGGTGAATGCCGGGCAGTCGATTTCCATACACGGCTTGGTGGTGCCGGCAATAACCTGTGCCTCAGTCAGGTGGAAGTAGCCTGAGCCGTTGAAGATTGAGGCAAAGTCGGGGCCTGGGGTGAACCGCAAACCGCCACGCTGAATCTGTACTTCCGGCAGGTCAATCATGCCGTCCGAGCATTCCAGCTCACACAGGTCATAAACAGTTTGGGATGGTGCACACCAACCGGCGGCAGCCACCAGCGAATTGCCTGGGAGCCGCTTCTCATCCACCGCGTGATCGATCACGTTCTGGTCATTTTCACCATCGGTGATTAGGTCCGGGGCGAAGTTTCGTTTGATGACTGCAACACCGTGCCGGCCCTGGCTGGCTGCCCCATATTGGGACAAGCGCCGTTCAGCGGCCTTGGCCACATCCCGCCACGACTGGTAGCCCACATTGCCGGCATCCGGGGACGCCAACACCAGGCTAGAAAAGTCGGGCTGAATTGAACTGGTCATCTTTGCTGGTTGCGGCTTCTCAACCAATGCACTGATACGCGGGGTGGTGGTGGCGCGGGCGGCAGTGACAGCCGCGTCTTTCTTCTCCGGCTCTGCCGGGGCGTCATCTTCGGCGTCGGCGTCATCTGGTTCGGCTGCGAATGCGGCAGACAATTCACCGGCCAATTGGCTAGCCCGATGTACCCGGTCCGCGCGGGTGGCGAGTTCTTCATCAACGGCGGTAACCGCGTCAACGCAGAATTGGAGAATCTCGATGTGGGTTTCGGTGGTCTCATCCGGAGACAGGTCGGCAATCGGACCGGACGCTTCAAACGCAGCCTTTTTCAGGTCACGCAGTGCGTCATTGGTGAGTGCCCCAAAATCTTCGGGAAGCTCGAAAGGCATAGTCATTTGGGTAGCTCTTTCCAAACGGAAGAAAAAAACAGTGGTTTTCTTCGCGTTCGGTCGGCCCACAGCACAGCACCCGCAACGCCTTATTGAGGACAAGATAACTCATTAACCCGGAAATACAGAACACCCCGCCCGGTCGGATCTAGCAAGTCCCCGGGCGGGGTGTTCGTCCGATGGGTTCAGGTGTCCATCGGGAGGGCAGGGCCGGTCAAGCGGAGAAGGAGGTCAACACCTGACCGGCTGTGCGGGCTGCCCGTTCTATGGCTTAGCTTAGCTGGTCTAGGAGAGTCCTGACCAGGGCAGCTTCAGCCCATATCGGTTCGTGACATCCATCGCAGGTGATCACGAAGCTGTTTGATCCGGGTGGCTGGTCGAAACTGCTGACTGTCCACGGGCCTTCGGTGTGACAGGTTAGGCATTCGACTCCGGTAAGTTTTTGGCCGATGTCTGGGTGGGTGAAGCGGACAACCAGCGGAAGGCTGCTTCCGGGTACATGCGGGTCAACCATGAAGCCTGCTTCCGTTAGGGCGGTGGCGAAGATTTGGGCACCGGTTCCGATGTGGTCCCAGGCCATGGCGGCGGTTCTCAACCCTGACTTGCGGTAGATGGGGCCACGGGCGGTGAACTCAACCCGGGTTTCGTCGCCGGCCCAGAACCACACTGCCGGATGGCCAGACATGACCATGGGGTGTTCGGCGATGCGGCGGGCGGCGTCGATACGGGACGCGCCGGGGGCGGCTATCCGCACATACACCCCGGCGGCGGCGGTTTGGTTCACGGCGGATAGTAGACGGCTGAGGTGGGGGAAGTCCCCAACCCCAGCCGTGTCAATCCGGTGGACCAACCCAGCAATGGGGTCAGTCAACGGCATCACTTGATTTTGCCTCCTTCTCTACCCGGTCTATTACCCGGTCTACTGACTGAACGATTTGGGCGGCCAGGGAAAGCATGGTGTTCAGTTGCCATATCTCCCCGTTGTTGGCGGCAACCCTGGCCTTCACCAGGTCCGGGTATTCATCTGCGAAGTCAAGGACGGTGGCAGCCAGACAACCCAACATGACAATGGCTTCCGCATCGCCCCGCATCTGCCAGTCACCGTTCAAGTCGTATTCGAACTGGATAGCTGATATGGCCATCCCGGAGCAGTCATCGTCACCGCAGTTGTCACACATCGGAGTCGCCCCCCTTCTCTGAAAATTCTTCAATCTGCTCTGCGAACTCGGCGGCCAAAAACTCGGCCAACGTTTCGTTGATGCCTTCAATGACTCCCCGGATGTAGCGTTCGAGGTTGGGCATCTGCTCGCGAAGATGCTGTTCAGCGTCTTCGTCAGTCATCGGCTCATCCCCATACCGGGCGGTCATACGGGTTAGGACCTTGGCGGCGAACTCGGGGTCACCGACCACTATCTGACCGGCCAACGCGAACACCAGCCCAGCGAACTGGAATCCCTTCACATCCATGTGGATGGACCAGCGGGGTTCGTCCACTTCAAAGCCGAGTGACCGGATGGATTTGGTGCCGTCCGGGGAATCAATCGGCGTGTACCGTTCCGGGTCATACCGGGTGGGGTCATCGCCGGGAATCCAATGGCTCATGACGGGTCCGTTCCAAGTAGCTGTTCGGCTAGGGCGTCGATGTCGACGGTGGCCACATCCTCAGCCATGTCCAGTTCCTCTACCGCCTGCCGTGCGATCGGGGCGAACGCTTCACTGAACTGGTTGATTTCGTCCATGACTTCGTTGATCTCATCCTCGCCCAAGTCCGGGTAGGCGTGAGACAGAATGTTGTTCACTACCTCCCGGAACGTTGTGTTGGCCGGGTAGGTGAGGGTAGATGCCAGGGCGGCGAGAGTGCCGACCATGGCCAGTCCGCGTTTGCGGGTGTGGATCGTGACTTCACCATCCGCCCCCAACTTGACGTTGATCTTCTTTTCTGCGCGGCACTTGTCACACATCACGATCACCCGTCACGAAGCTCTCCACGCTAGCCATGGCCAGGGTGGTTTCGCTGCCCATAGCCATGTCGGAGAAGCCGTCCGAGAATACGTACAGATGGGCCATAACACCGTCAAGGGCGTCGGTTGGAATACCGCCTTCCTGTAGGAAGCGGCGGGCGATGCCGTTGAACGGGGTGTTGACCGGGCTGGTGAGCGCGAAGGTCAGGGTTGCGCTTAGCCCCAACATGGCTAGCCCAACGGCGTCAGTTGTGATGGTGACTGTTCCCGTGTCGGGGTCGGTGTGCAGCCCCACCGGGGTGGTGTTCTTTTCGGTCATGGTCTGTTCTCCTTCTCTGGGTTCGGGTCCTGATTGCCCGCCACCACCCATCCCACTTCCCGCGCAGGTGTTCACGGGAGAGCCGACCGGGGATGGATGATGGCCAACCGTCAGGATCCTGCCGGACCACCGTCATGATCGGGCAGGATAGAGCTTCCTGAATCGGATGGGGGGAAAAGACTGGAAAGCAGCTGATCCACGTTTTGTCCGGCCAGGTCATCGGTGGTCATCTTCACGTAGTGCTTGGCGGTTATCACCAGCATCACGTAGAAGGTGAGCAGCTTGAACGGGTCGGTGGTCTTGATGGATTTGGCGAGCAGTTCAACCGCCCGTTCCCGGTTCTTGGACATGAAAAAGCCGCCCATCCCAACCAGGACAGACAGCGCACGGTAGTCAGAATCGGTCATGTTCAGTTGGACTTGGCCATCGGTTGGGCGGGTGACTTGGAAGCTGGCACCGGTGCCGTCTTCGGCGATGCCTTCATAGTTCAGGTCTTCGCATAGGTCGCACATGGGTGGTTCCTCCTTCTCACACCCCTCCTGTATGGGTGTTGCACACAGACTAGACCGGGTTGACACCACCCGTCAATAGGATGTGGACCCCTGTCCGCTCCCTCAAGGGACGGGGGTCCACATCTCACCTAGTCTCCGGCGCGGAACCAAGGTGGTTCCTTCACGCTACACCGTGTCTGGGGTGACTTCCTCTGGCGTGCCGGCCACGATCGCGGCGCGTTCGGCCAGACCGGCAACCACAACAATCTGAAGATCGCCGGTTACGGTCAGGCCGTTGCCGGTGAACTCGCCATGCACATTGGCGGTGCCGAGTGTGCCGGTGGCGGCAGCTACAGCAGTGCCGTCGCCATTGTCAGTCAGGTTGATGATTGAACTGTCGTCCACGGTGTAGACGGCGGTTGCGTCGGCCGGTACATCTACCGGGTTGCCTACTTCATCGGTCCATTGGACCGATAGTGGAACCTTCTTGTCCGCGAGCAGATCCATGCGTAGATCAATCCTTCCGGTGCTTACGTGAGTTGGTGGGTGGAATACCCGATCGGCTGGTGTGGTGTCTACCGGTGCACCGATAACCCACACAGTACGAAGGTGACGCATTCCTTTAACCCGAAGGTTAAATACGGCATATACGTCACCTAGGTCGAGAATCACTGAGCTACCTCCACTGAATCCGGCGCACATGATTCCCCGCCAACTTACCCGGAAGGGCTGGTTCTAATCGAGATTTGGATGTAATCCAAGTGAACTGATTATTTCAGCAAACCACGATTGTGGATCTTCTTGTTCTAGTGCGAATGCTTCAAGGTTCGCGCGGGCGCGGGCGCGGGCGCGCGCATCCGGGCGCCTAAGCCCATCTGATACTGCTTCCGGCAGTAGCCGATGGGAGCCGGTACCACGATCCATAAAGGGTTCTCCTAGGTGGTGAGGAAGCGGGCGTGGCCGGTACGGCGGGTGTTGCGTTCTTTCCACGGCAATTGGGTGTGGTCTTGGCCGCTGGCGAATACCAACCGAATGTTTTTGACTTCGCCATTCAGCTCAACTACGTCAACGATTGTGTTTTGGGCATCTTCACCCATGCCGGTCAGGTCGATAACTTTCAGTGCCCCGCATGGGCAGCGTTCTACGTAGACGATGATGTCACCGACGTTGAGTACTGCTATTGAGGTGACGTAGCAGGTATGCCATCGGCGGGGCACCGGGCATTCGTACCAGGGTGCCCCGCCGAGATGACGGACGATTCCGTTATGGACGCGGGTAATGGTGTCGTTCATTGTTTCTCCTTGGCCCGCGTACCTGATACAGGTCACGCAAAGAGTCGGCAGTAATGAACCACATACCCTCATGTTTGACCTTGGTGAGGACGCCACGGTTAGCCATCTGGTAGATGGCCTGCCGGGAGTAGCCAAGCATTGAGGCGACTACCGCCAACGGCACATGATCGTGGTGGTAGCCGATGGTGGCTAGAACTTGCCTGCCCAGTGGCCGGGTCCAGAACTCCAACGGCACCCGGTCATCCGGATACAGGGTTCGGATCAGTTCCAACAGACTGGCCCGCTGCACCTTCGGGTCTGGGTCGGTGATCTCTTGAAGCCAGCTGTCTACAACGGTGTCAACGGTTTCCGGACTTAGGTCCGGGACCAGGCGGGAGATCCGCGACAGTCTCGTAGAGATCGCGTAGCGGATGTCTTCTCGCAGGTCTAGGGGGGTTGTTTGCAACATCTGCCAAATCTACCGCCCTTGACAGGACAAGTCAAAGGCCCGGTGAGGGGGAACCGGGCCTTTGACGCTCTCCACCAGAGATTCTACAGCCTACGCGCGTACTACCTCGCCAGTGCGGCCGGAACGCTGCCGGGCCACCTGAGCATCCAACTGCGTAGAGTACGTTTTGTTATCAGTTGTTCCGTCTCGGTACACAATCTTCCATTGTGTTTGACCATCGGCTACCGCCTGGGCTTTGTTCTTCTGGCACCCACACACGGTTCTTAGCCTCCCATCTTATTCAGTAGCCGTTCGCGTTCTTGCTGAACAAATTCGGCCCGGAACTGGTTGATGCCCTGCAACATCCACGCTGCCTCAAGCCTGCGGCGGTCCTTCGCCAACGCATCCGCTACCGCCTGGGAAACCATCTCAGACAGTTGGGTAGCCGGGTCGGGGGCGGTCACAGCCGGGCCGGCAGCCACCAGCGACAGTTGCCGACCGTTGACGTTAGCGCCGATCGGGAAGGCGGGCCGGGTCACCGACACACCCATAACCTCCACCAAATGCAACTGGCCATCAAACATCCGCCAGTCACCGGACATGCCGCGCTGTTCCACAATCCGTTTCGCTTCAGCAGTGGCCCCGGATGCCCACGTACCAGCCCACCAAATACCGCGATCATCAACACCCACCCGAGCGTCAATAACCTTGTCCAGCAGGTCATAGTGGGCGATCGTGTCAGCCAGGCTGGCATACGAACAGGCGTGGTCATCGGCGTTGCAGCAACCACACTTGCCCACAAAGTTGCCGTAGCCGACCGTGAACCGGCCGGTGGCGATCAACCCTGAGTCGGTGGCGGCGGGCACCAAATACCGGTGGAACAGGTTGTAGTCCGACTCGATCGGGGGACGCTGGCAGGTGCCTTTAATTTCGGTGTGGCAGGTGTTCCGGCCGGCAACGTAGCCGAACAGTTGGTCACCCCGCGCGGCGAACCCAACTAGGTCCGTGGCGTCTTGCCGGCTGAACACTGCCGCCGATGGCAGCTCCACCACAACTGTCGCGGCGGTAACCACTACCGGTTCTTCTTCGTCCCCACCGCAGCCGCAGTCTTCTTCCGAGTCCAGATCGAATCCGTCAGCGGCGAACGCAGCCCGGACAGCGGCTTCGTCCACAATCTCAAACAGTTCAATCTTGGCGGCTTCAGCGAACGCGGGGATACCCACAAAGGTCAGGGCAGAGATCCGGCCGTTGGTTACGTACGCCTCAGACGCTTCACACGTCCCGCCCTGGCAGTGCTTGTCCGGGCTGAACTTGTCCCCAGATGCCTTGTGCCGTGCCTCATATTGGAACTCATCCAAGTCAACTGAGGCACCCAACACGTTCTTTTCCATCAACAACTGGGCTTCGGTAACTTCCGGGACCACTTCCGGGTCCATCCAGTCACCTTCACCCCACACCCCATCATCGTTATATTCGATGTTGAGTAGCCGGCCCACCGTCACCGCACCGGAGTGACCCTCACCAGATGACCGTTGGAACCGGGCCGGCAACGGCAGATCCCGGTTCGACAAGGCACCAGGACCGAACCGGCGGCCATCCCCAGTGGGCTTGTCAATGGGGGCGATCATGCCCCGCCAGCCCTTGGTTTTCGGCATCAACGCAAACAGTTCATCGGCTTCCGGGTCGGCTGCGTAGTCACCCACACCCATCTTCTTAGCCGCCTTGTGAATCTTGGTTAGGGCTTTGGTGCCGAACGGGGACTGGCTCGCACGCGCAAGCGCGTTACGCACATGCGCGGCGTCGTGGATCGGGAAGTGCCGCAGCGACCGGGGCACCGTCTTACCATCGGCGTCTTTCGTCCCACCCGGCTCAATGTAGGCGAACGCCGAATCCGGTAGGTCATTGATGTCTTTAGCGGACATCAACCCGAACATGTCATCGGCGTCATCGTCCATACATTCCCCATTGGGCATCATGTGTTGCCCCTTGGGACACGTCTTGCGATCGTTTTCCGCATCCGGGTTAGCTGCAAAACCTTCTGTGCCGCCGCTGGTGACCATAAGGCGACGTCTCATCTCGGCGCGGGCAGCCTCCAACTCAAGATCGAGTTTGGCTAGGTCGGCGGGTTCAATCAGGTCCAAGTCCCTGCTTGTTTTCGGGTACCGCTTCCTGTTCGCGGCATCCCTCTTTCTCAACTGATCATCGGTGAGGTGGCGGTAATTTTCATTGATCATCTTGACTAGGGCGTCGTGGTGCGGCTTGTAGCTTTCCCCGTTACCCGGGTCTGGACCGGGGCCACCATGTGACCGCCCCTTGTGGCCAGGGATTAGCGAACGGAGATGGTGCCCGATCCCCTCACCTTTGCATGGGCCGGGATGTAGCGGGTGAAGACAAAAGTCTGACTCGGCGCATTCATCATGCGAATCGTCCACGAACCCTTCAGCCTGGTCATCTACGAGTTCATCCACTTCATCGGTGGCGAACTTAGCCTTGGACTGTTTGATCAGTTCGTCGCGTTGCAGCTTCAGCTTGCGGTACGTCTCCCGCTCATTGCGTCCCCACTCAGACCGTGGACCCAACTTCGCGATAGCCGAATCAATGCCCTTGATCCGGGTCTGAACGTCCCTTTCGTGGGCGGTCAACTTCGGTGCGGCTGCTCTTGGCGTAGCTGCTCTTGGCGCCTTCGGGGCGGGCTCACCCATCCCAGCTGGCATGAAACCTTTACCGCCGGTAACTTTCGCGACCTTTTTGGTGGGATGCTGGTTGGATTCGTGCCGGCCAGGTTTGCTGACATGCGGGGCGTGGATACCGCCACCGTGCTTGTAGCCCCGGCATGGCCCTTTGTGCAGGGGGGCTAGACAGAATTCTTCGGTGCATTCCGAATGGAAATCGATGCTCTCAGTTTCAAGTTCGTCGGTGTCCACTGCATGTTCCTGTCCGGGAGCTACGCCTAGGGCTTCACGGTGCAAAATGTTGCACAACCCTTTCGGGTTGGTGGGGAAGTATTTGCGCAGGTGGGTGACGCAGCGATCAAAGTCGTGCGGGACACCCCACTTGATTTTGGCTGCACCCTTGCCATGAACCCAGTATTCGCGCAGGTTAGCGGGCATGTGACCGGGAACGAATTCGCCTAGTGGACTAGTCACGCGACTTCCTCCCCTTCCTTTAGGTACAGCACCGAACAGCGGCATTGAATTGACTCCTGCGGCGGCAGGGTCTTTTCACCTGGGAACATAGCCGGAAAACCGCCTACCGTGAATGGTGCGGCAATCGGCACGGTTTGACCATCCGCCACCCGGTGTGTTGCCCGGGTCCGGTGATCGTGGGTGGCCAGCCACCGTTTCACATACACATCCCCGATGTCTTTGCCCAAGTCTTGGAACGCTTGGAACTGGCCACCGTTGTTGGCGCCGATAACCTCTGTGCGGGCCACCACCACACCCCGGTTTTTCCACACTTCAGCGTTGCCGTTGAGCAGTTCCTTTTCGATGAACTCGGCTAGGTCGGGGATCGGCACACCTTCTTTGGTGCCGTCTTTCAGGACGGTGCGGAGTTCGTTGAACAGTTCATCGGGCACCCGCACCAGCTTGTTTTGAACCTCATCCAAATACCGGAGGGTGTAGGGCAGGGCGTGGAAGGACTCCACGTCTATATCGGGGGCGTTGGCTTGGCGGCGGCCACGGTTGTAGGACTCGCGCAGGATCGGGGCGACTCCTTCATGTACGAACGCGCCGGTCAGCTTCCGCCACAACGGCACCCCCGCGAATACCCCAGCCGGGTCGATGTGTTTGCCCTGAACAACCTTCGGTTTCACAAACTCTGTGAACTTAGTGAACATGTCCATGGCTTTGCGGTACAGGGCACGTTCCCCGGCGATGATGCCCCGCAGAGCAGCTAACCGGGCGGTCAGCCACGGGTCACCCCCCGGTTCGTTGGGGGCCGGGGCGGCGGCAAGCAACCCGAACGGATCGGTCATGACCCAAGGGGTTTCTTGAGAATGTCTTTGATGGCTGCCCGTTCCGCTTCGCGGCGGCGGTAGGCCCGTTTCGACCGGGCGGCGTTGTTTGCTTCCCTAACCCGGAACGCGGTCTTGCGTAGCTTTTCCGCCCCCGCCTTGTTACCAGCCTTGTCAAGTTTCTTGGCTTCGTCTAGCAGCGTTTTGACACTGACTTGGGGTTGGTGGGCTGGCTGCACCTTCGCGGGCGCGGGCGTACGCGCGGGCGCGCGGGTAGGCGTGGAGGTCTTGCCGGACCGGGCGCCACCAGCTGACGGGGATGCCGCTTTACCGGCCACCTTCTTTTGCTGTTTGTTGCGGTTGCCGGCTAGGCCCGTCTCCCACGATTGACACGGGCCTTTGTGCAGCGGCGCCAAACAGAACTGGCAGTTCATCGTTTCCCGATACTGATGTATCCGTTAGACCAGCCTTCACCAGCATAGGTGTCAGCGATACGCTGATTGTCCCATCCGGCTTCCTGCCACGACTCAACTTCAGCCAACGCAATATCAGCCACCCGTTTATCGGGGTAGGCGAACTGGCCACCTGAGAAGGTGAAGGTGCCCAGGACTTTGCCGTCGCTTACTTGCCGGACTGCCAACATCATCAGGCACCCACCCCCACCAGTTGTTTAGCTTTTTCCTCAGCCCACCGTTTCTGAATGTCTTTACGACGGGCGATCATGGTGTCTGCGAATGATGACGGGAACCCGTGTTGGGTAACCAGGTCACGGATGGTTGCGTCACTCACCGACTCCAAGACTTGAACGGACTGTTCAAGTTCGTCGGGGGTGATGCCCGCGAAGATGGCCGCGTTTTGCGGGTTGATGGATGGGTCACGTAGCCCTGTCCACTCAATCACGCTGTCACCGAAGTTGCCCTTGGGTTGGCCCTGCGCCCGGTACTTCAATGCCCCGCCAACATCGATCCGGACAGGTGACCCATACAGGGAAACAATGTTGTCGTAGTTCAACCCGGCGGTGTCCCGGTTAGCTAGCCAGGCGTCGACAGCGAACCCCAGTTTGACGGTGTGCATATATACCGGGTCGGATGCCAGCCTGGCTTGAAGATCTTTCTCTGAGTGGTCGAGCCAGCGGGTAGCGGTTTGGGAACCGGACAGTCCGGGGGCACCAGAGCCTTGAACGACTTGCGGCACGTCGATGCCGGCAGCCTGGTAGAGGGCGGCAGCCAACGCTTCGTTGCGGGCATGTTCGTCAGACTTTTGCTGCTTCACATACCACTTGGTGCCGTCTGGTGCCTCATACAGGCCACCCGGGTTGGAGCCACCCTGCGGACCGATCTTCTTCATGTCGGAGAAGTCGCCACCAGCGATCAGCTTCGCCGGGTCAATGCCCGCCTTCTTCTTCTTCGCGATTTCTTCAAACGTCGGTGCCGCTGCCGCTGCTTTCTTCAGTGCGGCTTCCGCTTTCTTGTGTGCCTCCTTACGGCGTTGGATCTTGTTTTTCCAGCCCTTCGGGGCAACAATGTCTCGGTCGCCTTTGGCCCGCTTTTTGATCTGTGCCCAGCGGGTCATCATCTGCTTATGCCAGTCGTCGTGGGTGTCGACGCTGATTGTGTGGTAGCTGGCAAAGTCGGTGTGTGTTTGGGCTAGAACTTCGTCAATGTATTCGACGTCCCGTTTCGACAGCGGGTTGTCTTTCCATTTGCGATCTTTCTTGTCTTTCGACTCCGGGTTTTCGATGAAGATGCGGGCGAAGTCAGCGAACTTCAACCGGGGCGGCCCGTCGCCTTTCGGGTCATAGTCGGCTTGGACTGTCATATCAAAGGCCCGGCCGTGGTCGATGCCCCACACTTTGCCTTGGGCATCGACCAGGTAGTTGCCTGGGGTGCGGTCACCGTTGATGACCAGCACGTCTAGCAGGCCAAGTTTGGTGGCGTCATCCCCGGTTGGGATGGTGGTGACATGCTGCCCATCGATGTGTTCCATGTAAACGGTCAGCGGGTCGGTGCTTCCGCCGTATTGGTTGCCCCGTTGCATGGCGAGCGGGACTTGGGCACCGATGGCCCGACCCACGGCTGAGGTCAACACTTCAGCGTCGACTTGACTGACCGGCAGCCCTAACCCGCCGGGGCCGGTCTTGACAACCAGCTTGTCACCGTCGTTGGTTTCCGCAAGACGGGTTTCACCCATCTTCCCGCCCGGCAGCACGTCTGTCTTTTTGATACCGGACTGGACGGTTTTCGTGAACCGGGAGAAAGCCGACTCTTTGGCGGGGGCGGTTGGTGGTTTAACTACTAGCTCAATGTCCAAGACGTGGACGTTGGTGTTAATAGCTTGGCCGTCCAACGTGAGGTGGGAGCCGGGCTTTCCTGGCGGGTGGTGGGCTATCACCTTGTATTGGAGTCCACGCGAAAGCATGTATTCGGCTTCGCTTCCCCAGTCGTGGAGTTGAACTGCTGGCATTCCTTTCTTGCCTAGCAGTCGCATAACCACACCGCTGCCGAATGATTGGGCGGTGCTGGGGTCGGCACTGGTGGATGAGTAGCCGTGTTCCGTCCACGATGCCCCGGTCAGGTCTTTCTTTTGCCAGTCTTTACCGAATAGCAGGTGCGGGTAGTGCATTCCCCGCCACAGCTGAACGTCGGTTTTCAACGCAGATTTGGCTAGGGCACTGTCGATTTCCCGCACCTTGTCAGCGTTCTTTTGGATAACCGATGGGGCGTCCTTAAAGTCACCGCTTCCGTAAATGTTTTCTAGAAGCGGTGACTCACCATCGACGGGTGCGTGTGGGTCACCCATCTGGACCCGCAAATAGCTGTTGATGGTGGTGTAGCCAGAACCGGCATAGCCCGACAGGTCAAGGATTTCGTCATGAGTCAGGATCTTTTTACCGTGGGAGCTGGTGATACTGGCCGGGCTTTGACCCATCGCGTCGGCTTTAGCTTTGGCCTTCTTCCGCCGGTCCCGCCACGCCTGATACAGCTTCTCCAAGGTCGGGGTGGGCTGCTTATACACCAGCGCAACCGGATGCACCGGGGGCGGCGTCTTAGCGGCGATCTTCGCTTTGATAGCTGCCTGTTTCGCGGCGGCTTTCGCCTGAACAGCAGCTTCCTTAGCTTTGATCTTCGCCTGCTTCAACGCCTCCTTGATGTCTTTAGCGGACTCTTTCGATAGCTGCCCCACTTTGGTTTTCAACTGGGGCAGCAACGTCTTGATGCGGTTTTGGATAACTTTCGGGTTGGCGTTGAATCCGGCCAGTTCGTGGGTGAACGGACCGTATTTGCCGGTCTTCAACTCCTTAACAATCAGCCCCGTGATCTTGCCGTATTCGTTGCCGTAGTAGCCGTAGCCTTGGGTTGGGTCAATGCCCAACATGATGGCCATCTGCCTAATTTGGGCTTCGTTCAACCCGTCCTTGTTGTTCCAACTGTTCTGTTCCATTTGGCTGAGGATTTGCTTGGCCCGCCAGTCGGAACCGGACATGAGTAGAACACCCAACACATGCGCCACATAGTCTTGGCTAACCAGGTCACCGGGGATCGGCGGCGGCATGTAGTCGGTTAGTTTGTGGGGTGTCTTGCCAGGGCCGCCACCATAGCCATGGTTGTACTTGACTTGGACATATTGGCCTTTTAGGTGGACGTCGATGATCCGGTCAAAAATTTTGGGGATCGTGTAACTAGCTGGGGCCTTCGCACCCAACTGGTCAGCCAACTCCTGGGCCTGAGTCTTCGTCAACTTCAGGTCAGTCAAATACTGTTTCGCCCCGGCCGGGTCACCGACGTGAGCCTGTAGCACACCCAAAATGTTTGCCGACACGTCGGGGGTGACCGGGGCCTTCAACCCCGGCAGCATCGACGGCGGTACAGCTTTCGGCACTGGCACCTTCGGCACCGACTTAACCGAAGCCACCTTCTTAATCTTCGGTGACGTCAGGGTGGGTGCGTGCGGGGCGTGAATGTGTGGGGTGGTGACCTGTTTGATAGCCGATTTCCAGCCCTTACATGGGCCGGGGTGGACAGGGTTCAGGCAGAAGTCGACAGTGCAGTTGGAATGGAAATCCATGGCTGCCTTCAACGCCTTCCCCGGTTGCGCTTCGCTAGGGCTAGCCACATGCGCCTTACCCTTAACGATGATCATGTCTTGGGTGTCGCCGGGTGGCCTACCGGTAATTGTCGGCCGATCAACCACCATCAGGTCAACACCCGGTTTAGGTTTTTCGCCCGCATAGAAGTTAAACATGTTCGGGTCGGCTGGCAGTACATCTCCGGTGTGGGCCGGCATGTGCATTCCGTCTTTCGCCAATTCGGCGGTCAACAGGTCCACGACTTCACGATGGGTTTTGCCTTCATCGTGTGCGTCTTCTAACCGGGTCATCACGTCATGGAACCGTTGGTCTAATTGCTTGCCTAGGTCAGCGTGAACCCCGCCAGCCGAATCGGTTGGGTTGCTAATCGACTCGGGGGCGGGGCGTTTGATATGCGATTGGATTTCGTGGCTGAACGCTTTCGGGCTGCTTTGGTGTCCGGCCATTTGGTCGAGTCGGCTGGCTAGTTCAGCGAACCGTTTCATGCTGTCGACGTGCATCATGCGCGCGTGCGCGCGGGCGGCCGGGGACGCGAGGTTGGGTGCAGCCGGTGGGGTTTTGGGGTAGCTCATTGGTAACAGGTGTCCGCCGCCAGCCTGCTTCAACGTGGACTTCCACCCCTTGCATGGCCCGGGGTGCAGTGGTGCACGGCAAAACTGGGCTGTGCACGCTTGGTGCAGATTGACGGTAGACATCGGTTACTCACCGATGCGTTCGTTGTACGGCAGCTTGTCGAGCGTTAGACCTTCGGCAGACTGATTCCAGATCCGATCACGGGTGGTCGCCCGGTCCTGGTCATCGGTGCCTGTCTCCGGCGGGGTGCGTGGTGCACCACCGTTCGTTGTGACGGTCTCTGGTTGCTTCATCTGACTCACCCCCTTTCACTATCTGTTTGCTTCACAGATAGTGTACCATGTCCAGTTTGAGAAGTTGCTGACGTTTCTTTGACGGGTTGGGTTTCCGGTTCACGCACCCAATCAACCCGGTAGTCACACACCAGCCGATCCTTGGCCAGCCGAGACAGTTCCGTAGGCGACGGAGTTGTCATTGATCCACCACCATCACATCCAAAATTCTTCGCAGCGAAGTCGGGCCGGTGTCCCGAACCACCCTCAGCCGCAACCCACGTTTAAGGATGATCTCCTTTTCTGGGTTTGAGCCAGTCAACGCCCCGGTGCCTTTCGGAACCAAAATGCGTAACACAACCCCACCCTGCCCGTAGGAACTAGACACACCCCGTTCCGTGGAGGTGGACACGTAGCCGTGTTCAACCCATCCGGCCCCCACCATCGACTTGTTGGCTTCCGGCCCGAACATCACTTCCAAATCGCGTACACCCCGGCTGACAACAATGTCATGGGTGGTTGGTGACTTGGCCATAGCCGCATCCAAGTTGGTGATCATAAACGTGTGCGCGGCTGGGTCTTTCACCGACTTGGGGTCACGCAACCCGTTGTTGACCGGCTTGTAGGCGGTGAACGTGTACCGACCCAATGCCATCTGTTCATCGGCAGTCAACAAGGTAGGTTGACCGCCTGCACCCGGAATGGCCATACCGGCGGGGACAGCCTCAGTGAAAGCCCGTTCCCCGGTTAACGCTCCACCAACTGCCCGGTCAAACCCCTCAACCGTGATGGGCTGGTGAGGGGCTGGCGCTTTTGGGAGATCGGGACTCCTGCCGCGATGGCCGGGGAAATGTAGGCTGCCGCCGATCCGGTGATGCCAGCCCGCACACGGCCCCGGATGCAACGGGTTCAGACACAGTTCATGACAGTTGTCGTGCCCCACCAGCTGCAACGCGGCATCAATGTAGCGGGAGAACTGGGCGTAGGTGTGCGGTGCCTGATGGGCGATCAGCGAAGTGGTGTAGGTGGCTAGCATGTCCACCACCACATCCGGGTCCATGCCGACCCGTTTAGCCAACTCCCGGGCCGCTTCCCACCTGCCGTCAACCAGCCGGTGAGCGTCCTCCGGGGTCACTTCAATAACAGTGTGCAAGGCCATGGCCGGGATGTTCCCGAACTCGCCCCTGCGCCCGCGCGTGAGCAGCGACTTGCCGGCCAACTCCAATGCCCGACGCACCACCAGGTCAGCACCGACGAGAAGGGCTGCTTCTTGGGCGGGGGTTTGGGTATCGGATGGCATGTCCGGCAGTGCGTTCGGATCGGCTGTCTCCGGCGGTACCTGATCGGTGGGGGCAGCTGCCGGGCCGCCACCCAACACACCTGACACATCCCATTCCACGCCAAGGGCAGCTTGAATGTCTGGGGCAGCCAACATAGCCGGCTGAGCTTTGATCACTTCAAGTGCGATTTGGCGGGCGTTCTCATCTTCGGTCGGGGCGTCATCCTCGGACCAGTTGCCTGCCTTCCGAACTGTGTCCGCGCCAACAATGTTGTTCAAATACAAGTCGAGGGCGTCTTTTTGCCGGTCCGGGCGGATAGCCAGAGGGGATGTGTCAAACCAGAATGTGAATTCGTCTGGGTCCTGCTTCTGTGCTTTCAACGCAGGTTTCAAATAGCCCATGGTGAGGGCGTCGGCGATTCGGGTGAGCATCGGCTCAACCTGAAGTTTGATAACCGATTCTTCAATCTGCCATGCCGACCAATGGTTGCTGTCCCCTTGGCCCAACAGGATCTCTGGGGGCACGTCTAAAGACAACGCTAGACGGCGGATGGCAGAGTCGCGAAGGGCCATCGTTTCGCCTTGAAGCGGTGTTTCAAACGTCTGCCATTTGATGTCTTTGATCTGTTCGCCGGACACCTGAACAATGATCGGCACCAAGGCGGAAGCGCTGGCCTGGTCTTTGATGGATGCTTCCATGGCCCGCTGTAGCGTGAGCATGAAGCCCTGCGCGCCGGGCGGGTCATCCGGTTCGGACGGGAACTCGATTTCTTCCGGCACGAACAGCACCCCGGCACCCGACAGCCGCGAATCGATCTGGGCGTTGATCTTTTTGGAGAGTTGTTCTATCTCCCGCAAGATCGGCAAGGCGGCCCGGACGGAACTGTCGGCAGCGTCGTAGAACCGTGGGTGGGGCGTCCAACACCTGATGATCAGATCCTTTTTGGGATCTAAGGTGTAGAGTCCGCCGCCCCAAACATGGGACCGGCGGACTTGGATACCGGAACCGGTCATCCGTACTTCGCTACTGGAAACCACATACCAGCGGTCTTCTTTAGCGTTGTCGACTGCCTCAGCAACAATGTAGGAGTCGCCGGACACATACAGTTGGGAGCCTAGGAGACGTTGCGCTTCAGCCTTTTGTGCCGGTGACCCGAACGCTGTTTCAGCGATCATCTGTAACTTGGGGTCTTTTACTTCTTCCCCAGGCTTACCATTCTTATCGATCTTGGCAACGTAGAGGCGACAACGGGAAATAGCGGAAGCCATCCAGTTCGATGCGTACCGCAGTTCACCGCAGATGTCGTATTGGCGCCACGCTTCTTCCTGCCAACGCTGATCCCCCAGACGGAACATTTGCCAGCTGGTGCCGTCCATTGACAGTTGGGAAGCGGCGGCAACAATGGCTCTAACCCGGCTGGGTTCCGGGGGGGATTCGGTACGGCGGGACAGCATACGGGCCATAAGTGGGGTTACCTCCCGACGCTGCTAATCATCCCTGTCACCTGCGAGAAAGCCAACCACATCGCAGGGATAAGAGTAAGCGGCGAAGTAGGGCAGTAATACCACAACACGGCGGCAAGGGGGGCGACCCAAATGGACATACACCACTGACAAACCAGAAGGTAAGGCCAAACAGATTTACAGTCTTCTTCCGGATCAGATCCACACCAGCGGCGAATCAGGGCGGTTCTCTGTTTCTCTATCAGTTTGTCGCTGGTGAGGAAGCCGGTCACCCGGGCCACGGCAAGTGTGTAGATGATTGCGGTAAACCACATGCGCTCAGGTTAGGTCACGCGCGGGTGGGTATGCGGGGTGGCATGTTAGCTATTGTCGCGGCGGTGTGTTTCCTGCTCGCTTTGCTCCACGCCCATTTGGGTGATCTGAATCTTGTCACCTTGGGTTTGCTGTTTTTGGCGTTACATCTGGTGTGGCCCATCGTCCTGTTCGGCCGTAACCGGGTCGGCTAGGTTCCCGAACCTCGCGTTTAGCGCTTCCATCCCTTTATCGATGTGGGCTAACCGGCGGGAGTTGCAGGGCTCACACCACAGCCACCAAGGTCGGGTTGGTGACGGTGGTTCATCACAGCGGTGGCCGTGGGTGCAGCCTTCATACCGGCCATCGCAACGGCATCGGCTGAGCGTCATGACCCGGGGATTTGGGTATGGTTGCCGGCTTCCTGCCATGCAACTACGTTGTCTCGGGCCACTCCGATAGCGGCAATGTGTTCGTCGGGGCTGCCGTGGGCACGGCAGAGGGCTTCGTAAAGGTCTAGTAGCCGTGGCAGTAATTTGTCTTGCGCCCGGAACACCATTACTGGTTCGTCTTCCCCGATTGGTGTCTTGCGTACTTTCTCGACGGTTACTTTGCCGTACTTGCTGTCGATGCCCATCGTTTCTCCTTACGTAGGGTAGTGATCTTTGGGTGTTGGCCCGGGGACTCCCGGCACCCCTACCGCTCAGTAACATTGTTTGTGCTGGTCACAGCCATCGGACCAGTTACAGTGTGTGACTGGCTACCACCTATCCCCGGTTGGCTACAGCCAAAAACGCTGGTTCGTCAATCTGAATCGTCAACAACTGAGCGATCATGGCATCCACATATGGCAGCCGTTGACCATCCTCCCCGTCCATGCGCGGGTGCGCGCAATACCGCTCACCGGTACGTGTGCCGTCCTCGGCCAGCCCGTAGACGTTGCGTTGGTAGCCGTGCTCAATCTCGTAGAGTCCGCCAGCTGACCCACATACCCGGATCACTCTCTGGTCCCTGAAGCGGGCTTGTTCAATCTCGGGGAGTAGTCGCATCAGGGTCTCAATGGCGCGGGCGCGGGCGGCTTCTTGTTGGGCAGCATCGACCCGTAGGGACGGGGTGAACCTGTCCGGCCGGGCAGCTTCTTCTGCCCTGGCAATCGCCCGCTCAGCTGCCCGCCGGTCGTTCTCTGGTGAGGGCCACAGTTGGATTGTGGTTGTTGTTCCCCAGGTGATTACAGGTGTCACGGTCGTGGTGGCGGTTCCTCCCCATGTGGTAGCGACCACCGTCACTTGTGGGGTGACGGTGGTCGCGTTTGTGGACTGAAGCAGGGGCAACGGGGTCAGCCGCCTTGCATCTGCGGGGACATGATGATGTCGCCTGCGGCTGGGTCGAACTCTCGGAGGACAGAGCCTTTGCCGGTGCCTTCAACCCGGTAGGCCAAGTAGCCCTTGCCCTTGAACTTGGTGAACAGGTCTCGGGCTGCTTCTACTTCGTCGGGGCGGTCGGTTGACCAGGCGATTCGGGTGTCTCCGGTGTGGTCAAGGATTGATAGTGATCCTTGAGTGGTGGTGAGGGTGTCTGTCATGTTGCCCATGTAACCAGCCTTAACCTGTATCGTCAACCCGCACTGGCTGCCAGGTTTCACCCTGGTCTTCCTCCGGCAAATCCACCGTCTCCACATACCGGCCATACAGGTAAGTGTTGCGGGTGACGAACGGAAACAGGCTGTCTACCAAAGCCTCAATGTCCTGGTCACTCATGTCCCTTCGCCTTCAGGCTGGCAGCGCAGGGCTGGCAGAACCATCCGTCTGTGTTCAGTGGCGGCGTGTTTGGGATGGTGACGGTGGCTTTGTTGGGGCAGCGGGTGACGACTGGTTGGCCTACTGGGTCGGGGTGCCAGTTGGTGTAGGCGTCGCATTGGGTGTCTTTGGGTGGTGGTCTAGTCATTGCCGGACGCTTCCTGCCAGCGGTTGACGAGATACCCACCAATACCGGTGCCCTGATCAATTATCTGGTCGCCTATGGCCTTCATGGCGCCGACCTTTTCCCGTAGCTGATGGTTCTCCTTTACTAGGCGATCTAGTTCGCAACGGTATTCGGGTTCCCAGATGGACATTTCTATCGTGGGTCGTGGTTCGTGTTCGTCGCATCTGAGTCCGTCTAGGCATTGTTCGCAGGTCATGGGGGTCTCCTTCTCTGGTTGGGTGTTGGGGTTACCGAGTTAATGGGTAGGTGTGTGTTGTTATGCCGGCTTTGATGGCTTTGGTTAAGCAGTCGATGGTGCCGCGTGAACTGGGGCCGGGAAAGGCCAGCACAATATCGGCGCCGGTGTCGACCATGCGTTGGTTGCGTTCGGGGCCTAGGAGTTTGCCGTTGCGGAATTCGGCTGGGAACTCTTGGACGTTCCAGCCACGCTCGCGGGCGATCTTGTCAGCAATGAGGTCTACCCCGCCACGGGGGCATTTGCCGTGCTTGAGGGTTACGTCTGCGCTGACGTAGCCGGCCGTGGCCATATACAGGCGGTGTTGTATGAGCAGGGCGTGCCTTTCCCAGGTGGCGTATCGCCAGCCGGTGACGATGATGACGTAGGCCACGGCCTAGTCTCCGTATTCGTTTCCGGTGATGGCCCAGCAGTTGACGATGGTGGAGATGGCTAGTTCGTCTGGTACGCCTGCGGTGACTAGGCGTAGGGCTTGGTTGATTAGTTCCACGCGGGTGGATTGGTGCCACCACTGGTGGGGGGTTCCGTCTAGTTCACTGGCGGTGGCGATGTCAAATAGTTCGGTTATGCGGGTTTGGGTGGATTGGTTGGGGAGTTGGCGTGGCCAGGGGAGGTTGGCGCAGGTGCCGCACTGCCATCTGCCTACGGCTTCGTGGGCGGTGATGGTGATGGGGGTGTTGCAGGTGGAACACAGAACGTCGATTAGATCAACCATGGGTTAGTCCTCCTGGTCGCAGGTGGCTTCGTGTTCGTCAACGATCCTGACTAGCTCACCGATGGATATCCGTTGGGGGGTTGTTTGCTCATACACGAACTGGTCGCAGCCTTCGTGCACCACATCTAGGTGTCCTGATGGGATGGCGGCAGCTATGTAGTAGTGGTAGCGGTGGAGCATGGGGGGTTCTCCTTCTAGCTGGCCCTGAAGCCTTTGGGGACTGCGATGGTGGCGCGCCCGCGTTCCCGTTGACGAAGATACGCCTGTGCGTGAACTAGGGCGTCAACTCGGTCTGGGCTGTCTATCTGTTCTTCCGGCACCCAGGAGGTCATTTGGGCTTCTAGCTCGACAAACTCCCCGACGTGTTTGACTCTGTTCTGTTCGTAGCGCATGGCGGTGGGTTGGGCACGTAGCTTCTTGCCCTTGACGGCGGTGACCGGGCGCATGGGGGCAATCCCACCCGGCGGAAATACCCCTTCGTTTTGGAACTCTTTGTAGGCGTCTTGGAGGACAGTACGCAGCCACTCTTTACCCAGGTTGTCCTCATAGATGACTAGATCGGCGTTGACTTCTTCAAAGAGTTGCCACACGCGGCGGGCAGCCGGGCGGCCAGCCATCTTCACTGACCAGTCGGCTAGCACGTAGTGGTTGCCGTCCACGCCTTGACCGGCGGCCACCAACCCCATCTCATCGCCTTGGCCGGTACCGGACGGGTCCACACCCACAATCGTCATCGACAGATCCGGTAGGGCAGACGGTTTGATGCGGTTGTTGTCGATGTTCGCTTGGGTCCACAACGCCCCATCGACTTCCTGAAGCAGCTGGCCGTAAAGTTCCTGCCGCCCCAGACTGGTGCCCTCATATTCGTTTTTGAACTCGGCCACGATTTCGGCGGACAGGTTGTCGACGTTCTCGAACGTGGAACCGCTGGTGATGTGGATGAAGTGGTCACCGTCGCGCCACCGCTTGTCCCACTCCTTTAACAGGGGGATGGGTTTCGGGGTGGAAGTCACGATGGCGCGGGGGCGGCCACCAACCAGCGGGGCACGCAGCGACAGAAGGATGCCCTCAGTCCAGATGGCTTTCGCATACCGCCACTTGGCGATCTCATCAAGCCAGGCACCGGCCAAGTTGTGGCCACGGCCAACATCGGCGTTCTCGGCCCCAGTGAAATAAATCTTCTGCTCATGATCTAGCAGGGTGATTTCTGGCTTGGGGGCCTTGGTGTAGTGGAATCGGATGCCCCGGCGACGCAACACGGCCAGGATGCCGGACGGGCCTTCAATACACAGTGCGCGGGTGTCCGCCAACGTCTCACCGATGATCAGCCAGTTGGTGGGGTGGCCGTTGCGGTCAAGCGGGAACAGAGTCGCCTGCTGAATGATCCACTCTGATCCGGAGCGGGTTTTGCCGTAGCCACGGCCAGCCCGGATCAGCCACACAATCCAATTGCCGGGCGGTGGGTGCTGCTCGGGGCGGGCAGTCCACCACCACTCATCCCGGGCGATCTCTGTCAGCGACTTTTCGTCCAGCTGATTCAGCCAGTCTGCCTGCTGTAACGGGGTCAGTTGGCCCAACTGTTGCTTGGGAGACAGACCCATCTGCTGGCCCTTCCGTGGTTGGGTGGCCCCAGGTCAGGGACGGTTCTGAACCTGGGGCCACCTGTCACTGTATGTCTGGTTTAAGGATAGTGCGATTCAAGTGACTAGACGTGTCACCCAACCTCTCGTATGGTTTGACCACACAAGTCAACCGACTTGATCCCGAACCAGGAGACGGAGCAAGTAATGGGAAGTCGAAACAGCAAGGCTGAGGTTGCCCGCGTGAACCTTGACGAGTTTGAGGCAGAGATCGCGGAAGGCCAGTTCTTGGCGGCCAAGGTGGCCAAGGCTGGACAGTCACGGGAAGACCTGATCCGCGAGGCATCGCTGAACGAGCTTCGGCGTCTGGGTCAGCTCACCGTCGATGAGGAGTCGATGACGTTCGAGGGCACCCGGTTCGTCCTGCCGGCCACCTACCGTGGCAATGAGGAGAAGGCTGCCCGCTACATCATGGAGTGGTCGGAAGGGCAGAAGGCCAAGGTCCAGTTCTCCCGGACGTTCAAGTACCGGCCATATGACGTGGCGTGGGCGTTCCAGGAGGCGATGAACCAGGTGTTCGGCACGTCCGGTGTCGCCAAGCCCATCCCCACCTTCTTCGGCCCGATCCCGCCAGAGGTGAAGACCATCGACATCGGCTGGAACCGGACGGCGCAGATCCCGTGGGGGAAGGTCACCTACGCGCCACTCAACGCCGACTTCTACATTGACCTGACCCGCACCAAGGACGCGGGACTCATCGGGTCCATCGCCTGCGAGGCACCGAAGCGGTTCAAGCGGGAGTTGGAAGCGTTCTTCGGGGTCATCGAAAACATCCTGCGTACCCAGTCCATCTACCGGGGCAAGGCAGTCAACGGCGCCGAAATGCCTGAGTTCCTGAACGTCAATGCCGTTGACCCCAACAAGGTCATCTACTCGGCAGAGGTGTTGGACCAGCTGGAAGCCAACGTGTGGTCGTTGGTGCGCTACACCGACAACATGCGGGCGGCTGGGTTCCCGTTGAAGCGGGCGATCCTGCTGGAAGGCCCGTACGGCACCGGCAAGTCTTTGGCCGGTCTGCTTACCGCCCAAATCTGTGTCGACAACGGGTGGACGTTCCTTCAGGTGCGGCCCGGTCAGGACAACCTCTTTGAGGTGTTGAAGACCGCCCAGCTGTATGGCCCGGCCGTGGTGTGGTGTGAGGACATCGACACCATCGCCAACGCCAACGGTGACGAGACGGATATTTCCACCATGCTTGATGCGCTTGACGGCATCACTGCCAAGGGTGTTGAGGTGGTTGCGGTGTTCACCACCAACCACGTCACCAAGATTCAGAAGGGTGCGATGCGTCCCGGTCGGCTCGATGCGGTCGTGCACATCGGCGCCATGGACGCTAGCGGGTTCGAGAAGCTGACGAAGGTGTTGATCCCGTCCAAGCACCTGCGCGACGACATCGACTACGCGCAGGTTGCGGAAGCGTTCGATGGGTTCCTGCCCGCGTTCGCGTCCGAAGCGATCGGCCGGGCGTTCCGGTACCAGATGGCCCGTAACCAGGGCCACGCTGACCTGATCGGCACTGAGGATCTGGTCAACGCGGCGAAGGGCCTGCGGCCACAGCTTGAGTTGATGAACGGCAACCCAGAGCAGAACACCGGGCCGACCCTTGACCGGGCGTTGGCTGAAATCGTCACCCGCACCATCGACGGTATCGGCGTCGTGGACAGCGACGGTGACCCGGTGCGGCACGGTGAATACCTGTCCACCGATCACCGGTTCGACAACCAGAACTAACACCCCCCACATACCGGGCGGGGCAGTCCGTGAGTGACCTGGCACAGGGCTGCCCCGCCCACTCATGTCCAGAGAAGGAGAACAGACCATGGGTTTCCTAATTTTGGTGATCTTCATTGCCGTGGTCGGCTTGGTGATCACCTTCGCCGGGCCGAAGTTCGCACCAGACACCACCAAAACGGTTCGGGTACCCGACGAGCGTGGCTACACGACGCGGACTGAGGAACAGCCAGTGTCACGGGCGAAAGACCGCAGATGGGTTCGGCGGGCCGGCTACAGCGTCATTGGGGTAGCCGTCCTGGTCATCCTGTTGGGGTCATACACGCAGGTGCCGGCCCAGAACGTGGGTGTAGTGGTTGAGTTCGGGAAACCAACCCGGGCCATCTCCAACGGGCTACATGTCATCCCGCCGTGGGCACATGTCGTCACGTTCGACGCCACCAAACGAACCGTGTCCATTGAGATCCCGGTCCGGTTGAAGAACGCCCCAACCGCCAACATCCGGGAAACCATTCAGTGGCGCATCGCCCCCGACCTACACAACGTCCCCCAGCTGTATAAGGACTGGAAGTCGTTTGAGAACATCCAAACGAACGTGGTCGAGAAAGAGACAGCGGCGGTGTTGAACGAAAAGTTTGAGCAGTTCGACCCGCTGGCGGCGATCAAGGGAGAGGCTAACGCGGTCAGCATCACCAAACTCACCCAAGACGCGGTGGGTGCCGTGCAAGCCCTGTTGCCGTCCGGGACGCAACTGCTGTCCCTGACCACCACATTCATCCAATACCCGGACCAGGTTCAACAGCAGATTGACAAACTGTTGGCGTCCGTCGCCAACACCCGGGCAGCGGAACAGCAAGAACTGACCGCCCAAGCACTCGCGCGGGCCGCCAACACGCTAGCCAATGCGCCACTAACCCCAGCCGTGCTGTACCAGCAGTGCCTATCCATGGTCGAGCGGGTCACCACATCCGGGCAGCAACTACCGGCCGGGTTCAGCTGCGGCACCCCACCCGCCACCGTCGTAGCAGTAGGTGGTGCCAAGTGACCACGGAAAAGCCAAACACGACCATCATTTGGGTCCTGCTGGCGTTCCTCTGTGCCGTGATGGTTTTGGCAGTCGTAATGGCTTGGCGAGACGGCATCGACCGGGACCGGTGCCGTGAGGTCGGCGGCAAAGTAGTTGTCACCCGGCATCACGGCTGGTACTGCTACCACCCTGAAGGGGGAACACCGTGAACGTGCGTGATGTGGTTGGTCGGGTCCACGAAAAGTGGATAGCGGCAGTGTTCATCGGGTTCGCGGTTGCCGGCATCATCGTCGGCACCGTCACCCGAACCAGACGGAAGGCAACCCGATGACCATCAAGAAAGAGGAACACAACGGGATAACGGTGGTCAGCAAAACATCCACCGTCTTTGAGGTGGAAGTGGTGTTGCCGTCCAACTACAGGGACGTATATGCCTCCCGGGAAGCGCTCCGGGCAGCTGCCCAACGTGCCGGCTACGGATGGGTTCCTCCGGAGCAGATAGAGGTTCTACCACGCTCCGGGAAGATCGCACTGCGGTACACCGGAGACGGCCAGAAGGACTGGAAGGACTGCTAGCCCGCATACATGGGGCTGGACTTCATACCAGCCCCATGTATGCTTCACAGATACAGTCAACGTAGGAGAAGGAGAACCCAGGTCATGACCAACCCAACCCCCAAGCCAGAGCTGCCCGCCAAGCCGGCAGAGCAACCCGCCCCGGCGGCAGCGGCACCGACCCCCACCTACTACCCCAACCCGGTGGTCATCCCCGCCCAAGCGGTAACCACCCTGCTTGACGCTGACCCGTTCGTGGCGGCAGCCAAGGCCATGCTCACCTACAAGTGGTGGCTGCCCCGCGACCCGGCCAAGCTCGCCAACGATCCCGGCTTCCGATCGGCGGTCATCGCCGGCCGGTATGCGCTGGAACTGCAACTGAACGAAATGCAACGCCTCAACGCTGACCTGATTAGCCGGCTGGCCCGCATCCAACGGCACGCCCAAAACATGGCCGCATCCGGGCAGGTGTTCATTGAAATCATCGGCTACATCCCACCCGGCTACCCGCAATGACCAACCCGATCACCGATCACACCAGCGAAGTGTTTCGCGCGCAGGTGAAAGCCATAGTGTCAAGCGTCAACTCACTCTTGGACGCGCTGGAATTCCTGTGCAAAGCAGCCGTCCATGAACAGGTGCCGATCGAAAAAATGGCTGAGGCGATCATGGAAGCGGTAAATCACGCGCGTACGTCCATGAACCCATAAGACAAAGGAAGCGGAAGATGAAGAAGTTTCTTGAGATTCGTGGGTTTCATCTTGAAGCCCACGCGGGCGACGATGACGCGGGGAAGATCACCCTTCACATCGATTCGGTGTCCGGTGATCCGACAGCCGTAAGCCAGTTTGTCGACAGTTTCGGGCAACTCATCGGCGAGTACGACCGAGATAACGTCATGGACGAAATCAACTCTTTGGTGCCGTGATGGCGTGGAAAGTCGTCTACCAAGACGATGCCACCCGTACCCGGGTCAGCTTCGATGAAGCGGCCCGGGTACGGCTCGATGTAGACCATGCCGAGACGATTCTGAACCCTGCGCAGGCCACCCAAGTCGGGGAAGCGTTAACCCTTCTCGGGTCGGCGTTAGCGAAACTGAAGGACACCAAATGATCACCGAAGTAACCATTGGTGAACGCATCCGCTCCCTACGCCTAGCCAAAGGGTTGAAACAATGCGACTTCGCCAAGCTGCTTGGTAAAACACAGACAGCGGTCAGCTATTGGGAATGTGGGCGGCGGCGTATCCCCATAGACGAACTGATCAAAGTGGCGGCGGCGTTAGGAATCACCGTCACCGACTTTCTTGAAGAAGACATGACGGTTCTGTCTCTACGTGATTCGCTGATTGCCGCCCACGAAGAAATACGGCAACTGAAAGACGAACTTAAAGCCCTCACCCTCAAATACGCGAAGCTGAAGATCCTGAAAGGAGAAGATTAGCCATGTGGGCATTGACGGCAATGGTCGTTGCTAGTTCCGCTATTTGGGCGATGGCGTTGATGGTGGTTGCTTCCATGAAATACGGGAGCAAAAAATGATGATTCCGACTGTGTTTAAACGTGACCCGGCCACCTTCAAATGTACCGACGAACCCCACAGCTACACGGCGTGGGTGACCGCTGGGCAGGGCGTAGCCAGACGGCTGTATGTGGGTTGGCCGATGCTGCGGACTCTCCTGGGCTGGTTTTGGTGGAACCCAAACGATGCCATCATGCGAGGGTCGGGGTGGACACCGTTTGAAGACGCCGATCAGTTCCGGTCAGATGAACGCGGCTACCTTTGGGGTCGGCTTCAGGAAGCCATCGGGGATGCCCTCACCGTCCGGCCAGGCATCTACATGCTGTGTGGCCCGGACATCCTGGGTAACCAGGAGGGGTTCGAGAGTTCCGCGCTGGTGGCCATCTCAGACGGGGAAGAACTTGACGTCCCCCGCGACCGGGCCGGCATGGAAAAATTTTTGGCTGACCGGTTCGGGAAGCTGTCAGGCATCGTTTTCGAGCATCCGGACGGCAGCCTAGCCCAAATCACCCCAGCCGATTTTTAGGGCAAAAAGAAGGCCCCCACCTGAGCGGAAAGGTGGGGGCCTTCGTATGCGGGTCAGACCCGGTGAAGTTTTTCCTTCTCAAGCCTGACGTAAGCGCGGTGACCTGCTAGGGCCTGCTTGGCGGTGCTGTAGCGGTCCAAAATTTCACCCGCCGGGAAGATCATTGTTTCAAAGAGGATCGGTGGACCATCTCCACCGAAGCTGTGATCGATAGACAGGAACACGGTGGAGATCCGGACGTCACCGACGTCATCCAACGCAATCTGGCGGTTGGATGCGGTCTCGTACCAGCCGGCCCACTCGATCACGTCGGTAAACGGCTCGACTGTACCGTCATCGTTCAGCTTGTATTTGCCAAAGCTCATGCGGCGGGTGAAGGAGTTGAACCCTCACGCTCGCGCGTGGCCCGGTTTTCAAGACCGGTTGCCGACCACTCGGCGCCACCCGCCCAGATGGGCCACCGGGGAGACCCAGCCGGACGGCAACCGATCAGCCCGTTGCCTTCTCCCCGGTAGTTACCCGGCTGCCCGGCCCATCTCACCATCGTCCCCCAACCTGGCTGCCCATTCGATGAAGTCACCGACGTCGGACCGGTACTCGGCTGGAATGTCGGCGTCACCGCTGACTATCCGACCTTCACCCTGAGTCTTGATCATGTTGACCATTTCGGCGATGGTAGTGTCTTCCCAGCGTGGCAGGTCACCCAACAGAGTTGGGATAACGAAGTCTGGTACAGCGTGACCGGCGGCGATGTGGTCTTGAACGTGCATGGCCATCCGGTTAGCGTCCTTCTCGCGGTGCCCCAGGCCATGGCTGCCAAGACGGCAGCCGACACACTCAAGGCCACCACCCACGCAGTTCATGACGTAGATGTCACTCGCATATGGGTGTGGCTGTCCTGGGGAACTCCAACGTACGTAAGCCATCAGACCACTTTACATGTGTGGTCAACGCCTGGCAAGCTTGGGAACAACCAGGGTCATGATCAGAATGTAGTTGAGGAACAGGGCCGCCCCAGACCACAAGATCATGGTTTCGGTGGTCCATGTCGGGATCGTGTAGTGGTAGACCACAGTGCCCAACTCAAGGGCCGCCACGCCTGCCGGAATCAGCAGACGGGCGGCCCACTTCAGTACTTGGTTGCTCATGACGGTCCCTCCTTCTTCTCTCGGGTTTTGTGTTGGCAGTCGCACCATGTGCCACCCCGGCAGTCTTCGTGGTGGCCATCCCGGCATCGTTTACAGATCACGTCAATACCGTAACGCGCGGCAGGGGTGGGAGGACAGCAGCAATGTTGAATAATCCGGCTGGTGGGCCGGTAGGGTCCTTAGACCCGTTCCCGGTGCGGGTTGGTCAGATGCCGCCAGTAGCCGCCACCGATGTCTTGGCCACACACGCGGCCACCCACCCAACGACGGCAAGTCACCTGAGCAGGTGCCCCGCACCTGGGGCACGGGTTCGCCAGCTTCGGGTTACCGTCCCGGCTGGTCTTGCCGGTTCGCAAATTCGCGAACGTCTTCAACTTGGCCATCTCAGCACACGCCCACCATGTAACGCAGAATGAACACTTCTGCTTGGATGAGCAGGCTGAAAGCCATTAACGTGATGCCTATCCGGTACATGTGTTCCCTCCTTCTCTGCCCTGACCTGGGGCAACACGGTCCACCGGATTTTCAGGGCCGGTGGGCCATGTAACTCGGTCAGGCGGTGTGGGAAACCTTGCCATTGCTGTGCGGTCGGCTTACTACGATCAGCGACTCTGGCATAAACGCCTTGTCGGCAGCCTGAGCGGCTTTGGCCTTAGCTTCCCGGGTCGCCTTGCGCTTCTCAGCCGGGGTCAAAACGCGGGACTTCGGGTAGTGACGCCGATCGGGGCACGGACCGTCAGTCGGGCACTCATGGCCCTTACGAACGGTTTCTGACTCTGGCTCTGCCATCTTCACCATTTCCCGCTCCATCTTGTCGATGGCTTGGAAATCTGGCTTGTGTGTCAGCGACACAACAAACTCGGAAATCACGATCAGAACCACGCAGGTAACGAAGCTACCCTTGATGATCCATGTTCCTGGGCCGAGGAAGTTGATAGTGCCTGAGATACCGGCCGGGATCAGCATCGCTACCAACG
>Ga0070670_100000166_pt1 | contig 59815 bp, 56 predicted proteins | sample KBSS63metaG_FD_64665 | JGI IMG/M metagenome (GOLD analysis project Ga0070670, IMG submission 64665) | Switchgrass rhizosphere microbial communities from Kellogg Biological Station, Michigan, USA - KBS S6-3 metaG | ecosystem: Host-associated > Plants > Roots > Rhizosphere > Soil ... | reverse complement strand
CCTCGAATTCGTCCAACGTAACCATCAACGCCAATCCGACGACGCCGGCGATCACACCCACTCCGGCCCAGGTCTGCGCCAACTCCACCGGCAACACCGCCTCCGGTCCTGCCGGCGCGACGAGCTATGCCTGGTCGATCACGAACGGCACGATCACCTCGGCTACCAACATCCAGACCATCACCTACACCGCCGGACCTTCCGGCACGGTCGGACTCAATCTGACCGTGACAAACGCATCCGGTTGCTCGGCCAGCAACTCGGCCAACGTCACCATCAACGCCAACCCGGTCACGCCGACCATTACCCCCACGCCGGCGCAGGTCTGCGGCAACTCAACCGGCAACACCGCCTCCGGTCCGGCCGGCGCGACGTCGTACGCCTGGTCGATCACGAACGGCGCCATCACCTCGGCCACCAACGTTCAGAACGTCACTTACACCGCCGGCGCCTCGGGCACGGTCGGCCTCACCCTCACCGTGACCAACGCGTCGGGCTGCTCGGCGACGAACACGGTCAACGTGACCATCAACCCGTCACCGTCCACCCCCACGATCACGACTCCGGCCCAGGTCTGCGCGAATTCGACCGGCAACTCGGCAGCCGGTCCGGCCGGCGCGACGAGCTATGCCTGGTCGATCGTCAACGGCTCGATCACCTCGGCCACCAACATCCAGACCATCACGTATACCGCCGGCGCGTCCGGCACGGTCGACCTCACTCTCGTGGTGTCGAACGCCTCGGGTTGCACGGCCACCAACACCGTCAACGTGACCATCAACGCCAACCCGACCACGCCGGCCATCTCGCCGTCGCCGGCCAGCGTCTGCGCCAATTCCACCGGCAACACCGCGGCCGGCCCGGCTGGCGCGACCAGCTACGCCTGGTCGATCGTCAACGGCACGATCACCTCGGCCGCCAACATCCAGACCATCACCTACACCGCCGGCGGTTCCGGCACGGTCGATCTGACGCTGGTCGTCACCAATGCGGCCGGCTGCTCGGCCTCGAATACCACCAACGTCACCATCAACCCGAACCCGGCCACCCCGGCCATCACGCCGACGCCGGCCCAGGTCTGCGCCAATTCCACCGGCAACACCGCTTCCGGCCCGGCCGGCGCGACGTCCTACGCCTGGTCGATCGTCAACGGCACGATCACCTCGGCCACCAACATCCAGACCATCACCTACACCGCCGGTCCTTCCGGAACCGTCGATCTCACGTTGGTGGTGACCAACGCCTCCGGCTGCTCGGCCAGCAACACGGTCAACGTGACCATCAACCCGTCGCCGGCCACGCCGGCGATCACGCCGACTCCGGCCCAGGTCTGCGCCAATTCGACCGGCAACTCCGCAGCCGGTCCGGCCGGCGCGACGACCTACGCCTGGTCGATCGTCAACGGCACGATCACCTCGGCCGCCAACATCCAGACCATCACCTACACCGCCGGTCCTTCCGGCACGGTCGATCTCACTCTGGTGGTGGGCAACGGCTCGGGTTGCACGGCTACCAACACGGTCAACGTGACCATCAACGCCAACCCGACCACGCCGGCGATCTCGCCGAGTCCGGCTCAGGTCTGCGCCAATTCGACCGGCAACACCGCTTCCGGTCCGGCCGGCGCGACGTCCTACGCCTGGTCGATCACGAACGGCTCGATCACCTCGGCCACCAACATCCAGACCATCACCTACACCGCCGGCGCTTCCGGTACGGTCGGTCTGACGCTCGTCGTGACGAACGCGGCCGGCTGCTCGGCCTCGAACTCGTCCAACGTAACCATCAACGCCAATCCCACGACGCCCGCGATCACGCCCACTCCGGCCCAGGTTTGTGCCAACTCCACCGGCAACTCCGCATCCGGTCCGGCCGGAGCTACGTCCTACGCCTGGTCGATCGTCAACGGCACGATCACCTCGGCCACCAACATCCAGACCATCACCTACACGGCCGGTCCTTCCGGCACAGTCGATCTGACACTCGTTGTGACCAACGCCGCCGGCTGCTCGGCCAGCAACACGGTCAACGTGACCATCAACGCCAACCCGGCCACGCCGGCGATCTCGCCGAGTCCGGCTCAGGTCTGCGCCAACTCCACCGGCAACACCGCAGCCGGTCCGGCCGGAGCTACGAGCTACGCCTGGTCGATCGTCAACGGCTCGATCACCTCGGCCACCAACATCCAGACCATCACCTACACCGCCGGTGCCTCGGGCACAGTCGATCTGACGCTCGTTGTGACGAACGCCTCCGGCTGCTCGGCCAGCAACACGGTCAACGTGACCATCAACGCCACCCCGGCCACGCCGACGATCACGCCCACGCCGGCCCAGGTCTGCGCCAACTCCACCGGCAACAGCGCAGCCGGTCCGGCCGGAGCAACGAGCTACGCCTGGTCGATCGTCAACGGCTCGATCACCTCGGCCACCAACATCCAGACCATCACCTACACCGCCGGCGCCTCGGGCACAGTCGATCTGACGCTCGTCGTGACGAATGCCGCCGGCTGCTCGGCCAGCAACACGGTCAACGTGACCATCAACGCCAACCCGACCACGCCAACGATCTCGCCGAGTCCGGCTCAGGTCTGTGCGAACTCCACCGGCAACACCGCCGCCGGCCCGGCCGGCGCGACGACCTACGCCTGGTCGATCGTCAACGGCACGATCACCTCGGCCACCAACATCCAGACCATCACCTACACCGCCGGTCCTTCCGGCACGGTCGATCTCACTTTGGTGGTGAGCAACGGCGCCGGCTGCTCGGCCAGCAACACGGTCAACGTGACCATCAACGCCAACCCGGCCACGCCAACGATCACGCCGACGCCGGCCCAGGTCTGCGCGAATTCGACCGGCAACTCCGCGTCCGGTCCGGCCGGAGCTACGAGCTACGCCTGGTCGATCGTCAACGGCACGATCACCTCGGCCACCAACATCCAGACCATCACCTACACCGCCGGCGCTTCCGGCACGGTCGGTCTGACGCTCGTTGTGACCAACGCCGCCGGCTGCTCGGCGAGCAACACGGTCAACGTGACCATCAACGCAAATCCGACCTCGCCATCGATCACGACACCCGCCAGCACCTGCGCCAACTCCACCGGTAACTCCGCGTCCGGTCCGGCCGGAGCGACGAGCTACGCCTGGTCGATCGTCAACGGCTCGATCACCTCGGCCACCAACATCCAGACCATCACCTTCACCGCCGGCGCTTCCGGCACGGTCGGTCTGACGCTCGTCGTGACGAACGCCGCCGGCTGCTCGGCCAGCAACTCGACCAACGTGACCATCAACGCCAACCCGGCCGCCCCAACCATCACCCCGACTCCGGCGACGCTCTGCCCGAACTCCACCAGCAACTCCGCCTCCGGCCCGGCCGGCGCGACGAGCTACTCGTGGTCGATCGTCAACGGCACGATCACCTCGGCCACCAACATCCAGACCATCACCTACACCGCCGGCGCTTCCGGCACCGCCGATCTGACGCTCGTCGTGACGAACGCCGCCGGCTGCTCGGCCAGCAGCACCGCCAATGTGGCTATCAGCAATTCCGCCCCCGTGGTGACGACGCAGCCGCTCACGCAGAGCGTGCAGGCCGGCAACAGCGTCACCTTCACCGCCGCGGCCAGCGGAACGCCCGCGCCCACCGTGCAGTGGGAACTCTCCACCGACGGCGGCAACGTCTGGAATCCGATCGGTGGTGCCACCACGACCAGCCTGAGCTTCACCGCGCAGCTCTCGCAGAGCGGTAATCAGTACCGCGCCGTCTTCACCAACACCTGCGGCAGCGCCACCACTAACGCGGCCACCCTCACCGTCACCTGCCCGACGATCACTGTCTCGCGCAACGGCGGCGGATCGTTCCCGGCCGGCATCTTCAACACCGCCTACACCGGGCAGAGCGTCGTTGCTTCTCCTACGGGCGGAGGCGAGGTGTACACCTTCGCCGTCACACTCGGTGCTCTGCCGACGGGTCTGTCGCTTTCGAGCAGCGGCGCGATCACCGGTACGCCGACCGCGACTGGCGTCTTCAACTTCACGGTCACCGCCACCAATACCAATACGGCGATCAACTGCACCGGCTCGCAGGCGTTCTCGATCAACATCGCCCCGGTGGCGGTTGGCGAGACCTACAACGCGGCCAGCCACATTGTCGACAACACGCAGTTCGTCATCACCGGCGGTACGACCGCCACGCCCACCACGCCGTTCGTCGGCTCCGCGACGAATCTGATCACCAACGACCTTCCCAGCGGCGGCGTGGCCGCGACCGCGGGAACCTTCGGCACCAACGCCGGCGGCAGCGTCACCATCGCCGCGGACGGCACGTTCATCTACACACCCAAGGCCAATCCGGGCGCGGCGGCCGTCACCAGCGACTTCTTCACCTATACGGTCGTCAGCAATGGCGTCACCTCGGCCGCGGCACAGGTCAACCTCGTCCTGGCCAACCGCGTGTGGTACGTGAAGAACAACTACGTCGGTCCTCCGGCCAGCAACGGTCAGTCGCAGGCGCCGTTCACGACACTGGCCGCCGCGCAGGCAGCCTCGCTCGCCGGCGACATCATCTATGTCTACAACGGCGACGGCCTCACCACCGGCCAGTCGCTCGGCATCACCCTCAAGAACACCCAGCAGCTCATCGGCGAAGGGGTGGCACTGGTCGTCAACACGGTCACCCTCAAGGCTGCCGGCACGAGTCCGCAGATCACCAATACCACCGCCACCAGCGACGTCGTTACGCTCGCCGACGGCGACACGGTCAGCGGTCTGACCATCACCGGCGCAACGCGCGACGGTATCGCCGGCAACACGCACGCCGCCTTCACCGCGAATGCGCTCACGATCCAGACCAGCACCAACTCCGGTCTGCACCTCACCAGCATGACCGGCGCGGTCACCGTGACCAACACGACCTTCAGCGGCGCGAACGGCGTCGGTCTCGACGTCAACAACGGCACGGCCACCATCACGCTCGACGCGACCAACAGCATCACCGCCAACGCCGGCAAGCGCTCGGTCGCGATCCAGAACCGTCCCGCGTCCGCCGGCCTGATCACCATCGGCGCGGCCATCACCGATAACGGCCTGGGCATCCTGGTCAACAACAACGCCTCCGGCACCATCGCCTTCACCGGCGCCCAGACGTTGGGCACGACGACCAACCCGGGCGTCACCCTGACCACGAATACAGGAACGACGATCAACTTCAGCGGCACGCTCAACATCACCACGTCGACCGGCGCCGCCTTCAATGCGACAGGCGGCGGCACGCTGAACGTGACCGGCACCGCGAACGTCACCACCGGAGCAGTGGTCGGCAGCGCCGTCAATATCAACGGCGTCACCGTCGGCGCCTCGGGCGTCACCTTCAACAGCGTGAACACCACAGGCGCCACCACCGGCGTGTCGCTCACCTCGCTCGGCAACGGCAACGTCACCATCAACGGCGGCACGATCAGCGGCGGGACGACCGGTCTCTCGTTGAACACCCTCGGTACCTCGACCGTCACGCTCGCCGGCGTCACCCTGACCGGCGCCACGACGGCCATCAGCGGCACGACCTTCGGCACGCTCTCCATCGGCGCGAGTGTCAACGTCTCTGGCGCGACCGCCCTCAACCTCGCCAGCGGCGCGGTCAGCGGCACGTTCGCCAACGTCAGCTCGACGGGCGGCACGAACGGCGTGAACCTCAGCGCCGTCACCGGCACATGGGGCGTCACCGCCGGCACGCTCACCGGAGCCACCGGCTCGACGTTCAACGCCACCGGCACCAGCACCGGCACGGTTTCCTTTGGCGCCGCGATCACGCAAGCCAACGCCGCGAACGTCGTCACGATCTCCGGCACCCACACCGGCAACATCAACTTCAGCGGCAACGTGCAGACCAGCGGCACGAGCACCGGTATCAGCATCAGCGCCAGCTCCGGTACGTACAACTTCACCGGCGCCACCAGCACGATCGCGAGCACCGGCGGCGGCATCCTCATCTTCAACGAGTCGGGATCGATCTCGTTCGGATCGGGATTCAACATCTCCGCCGCGCCGACGTCGTTCAAGATCGGCGGTACCGCCACGAACACGACCGCCAACATCACCTACAGCGGCGTGATCACGAACAACAACAACGCCGGCGTCCTGCTCGACATCAACTCCGCGTCCGGCACCTACTCGACCGGCACGATCACATTCAACGGCACGTCGCTGGCCGGCAACGTCAACGGCATTTCCGGCGTGCGGTCGGTCATCAACAGCATGACCGGCACGCTGGTCGTGAACCACCTCAGCCTCACCTCGAGCAACAACAACTTCAACAACACGCTCGTCGCGATCGGCGGTACGAACACGGCCGGCAGCTTCACCTTCAACAACCTCGTGCTGTCGGCGACCGGCACCGGCCACACCGGCAAAGGTCTGACCATGGCGGGCGGCGGTTCGCTGGCCATCACGGCCACGGGCGGCAGCAGCAGCATCGACGTCAGCAGCACCGCGCTCGATCTCAACGGCATCGCCCTCGGCGCATCGACGCTGGCAACTCTCAACTCGTCGGGCGGCGTGAACGGCATCAAGCTGACCAGCGTCACCGGCGGCACGTTGACCATCAGCGCTGGCACGATCTCTGCGCAGACCGGCTCCTCATATCTGGTCAGCGGCGGAACCGTCTCGGTCAGCGACGCCGGAGCCATCACCCAGAACACCGCCGGCCAAAGAGCCGTTGATATTCAGAGTACGACCGGCGGAACGCACGCATTCTCCGGCGCCATCGGCAGCGGAGGCATCTTCCTCAACAGCAACACCGGCGCGACGTTCAGCTTCACCGGCTTGCTGACGCTCAACACCGGTACCAGCCCGGGCTTCACAGCCACCGCCGGCGGAACGGTCAGCGCCACCAACACCAGCAACACGATCGTCAGCACGACCGGCACGGCGCTCAACGTCGCCAACACCACCATCGCTGCGGGCGGTCTCAAGTTCCAGAGCATCTCCGCGAACGGCGGCACGAACGGAATCATCCTCGACACCACCGGCGCAGGATCGCTGACGGTCTCGGGCACCGGCAGCGCCGGCACCGGCGGAACGATTCAGAACATGACCGGGGCCGATGCGTCACCTGTCGAGAACGCCACGGTCGGTGCGGGCATCTATCTCAAGGCCACCAACAGCCCGTCGTTCAACTGGATGAGTCTCCACGATTTCTCCAACTACGGTCTCATCGGTACGAACGTGACCGGCTTCACCATGACCAATACGACCGTCACGGGCACCAATGGCACGAATCAGGGCGGAGTGGGTGAAGGCGATGTCTACTTCACCGGACTTTCCGGCTCGGCCACGGTGACGAACTGCACCTTCACCGGCGCCATCTACGATTCGTTCCACGTCTTCAACAACGCCTCCCAGAACCTGAACCGGATCACCATCACCGGCTCGACGTTCGCTACGGTCGGCGGAGCCGGCAACCTCGCCAACGATGCGCTCGTCTTCCAGGGCACCGGCGGGACGCTCAACATGACGATCCAGAATTCCTTCATGACCGGCGCGCGCGGCGATCTCTTCAACCTCGACCTGCACGGCGTCATCAGCTCCGACCTCGTTTTCACCGGCAACACGCTGACGAACAACAACGCCAACATCCTCAGCGGCGGCGGCGGCTTCACCATGCAGGGCGGCGGCGCGGGCAACCAGGAGACGTTCACGTTCAACATCTCCAACAACACCATGCGCGACGCGCTCGGCGGCGCTCTGAACATCGGCGCCGGCACGGGTGCGGGAACCAATCACAATTACTCCGGCACGATCGACAACAACACCATCGGCGTCGCCGGCGTGACGGACAGCGGCTCCAAGCAGGGCAGCGACATCTTCATCAACTTCAACGCTGCCGGTACGGGGGTCTTCAACATCACCAACAACAAGCTCTTTCAGTACGGAAGCGGCAACGGCATCAACCTGAACATGGGCGCGTTCGGCTCGTCCAATCCGTATGTCCAACTCGTCGTCACCGGAAATCAGATCAGCAATCCGGGCACGTTCGGTGCGCAGGGCGTCCTGCTCACCGCCGGAACGGGACCGCTGCCCGAGACCGGCCGCATCTGCATGACCCTCGGCGGTGCGGGCGCGCTGGCAAACTCGCTGGCGGGTTCGGGTGGTCCGGGCGCACCCGGCACCGACATTCGGATTCGCGACCGCTTTGACGTGAAGGTCGGTTTCCCCGGCTACGGCAGCACGACGACCGATACCGCCGGTCTGGCAACCTACCTCGCTGGTAGAAACGGAGTCGCTGCGGGCGCCGTCAGCGTCGCCGCTCCATCAGCGGGTACGACGAACGGCACCACCAACGGCTTCTACCAGATCTGCCCTCCCTGATCCGCTGACTCTTTTACTGCTTCTTATCGATGCCGCCGCGCCCTCAACCGGCGCGGCGGCATCGCTGTTTTGAAAAAGGCGGCTCGGAAGAGCTACTTGTTTCATGAAAACGTGAGATGATGTCCGCAGTCCAAGGTCCAGTTACATAAAAATATAAGAGCGGAGGTAAATTGTGGCAGAGCCATTCTTGTCCGAGATCCGGATCATGAGTTTCGGTTTCGCGCCCAAAGGCTGGGCACTTTGCAACGGTCAACTCTTACCCATCAACCAGAATCAAGCCCTCTTCTCACTGCTCGGCACAACGTTTGGCGGGGACGGCCGCGTCAATTTCGCGCTGCCGGATCTGCGGGCGCGGGCGCCGATCCACGTCGGTTCGGGCCACACGCTCGGCGAGCGAGGCGGCGAGCAGGCCCATACCCTCTCCATCGCCGAGCTCCCCACTCACACGCACGTGGCGAACGCCACGAACGCCAACGGGTCGCAGCCGTTACTCACGAACGCCTTCCTCGGTGCTTTTAACAACGGATACACCTCGCCAGCCGCTCTCGTATCGATGGAGCCGAGCACGCTGGCCCCCGTTGGCGGAAGTCAGGCCCACCTGAACATGCAGCCGTTTCTGGTGCTCAACTTCTCAATCGCCCTGCAGGGCATTTTCCCGAGCGCGACTTAAGAAGGAGGACAACGACAATGGCACAACCTTACGTTGGAGAAATCCGCATGTTCGCCGGCAACTTCGCCCCTGCAGGCTGGATGTTCTGCGAGGGACAGTTGCTCCCGATTTCCGAATACGAAACCCTGTTTCAGCTCATCGGCACGACCTACGGCGGCGACGGACAGAGCACCTTTGCACTTCCCGATCTGCGTGGCCGCATTCCGCTCCACTTCGGCAACAGCTTCATCCTCGCCGAGACGGGCGGCGCCGAGGAGATTACGCTGACGGTCAGCCAGATCCCGGGGCACTCGCACGCTTTCCTGGCTTCCGGCAACACCGGCACCGGCGGCAACCCGAAGGACAACGTGAACGATCAGAACACGGCCATTCTGCTCTACACGGTCGGTGGAGCGAGCGACAACTTCAACCCGGGCGCGATCGGTTCTACCGGCGGCAGTCAGCCCCACACGAACTTCCAGCCGTATCTCTGCGTCGACTTCATCATTTCGCTGTTCGGGATTTTCCCGAGTCCGACGTAGGAACTGGCCGAAGCGACCGCCACGAACGTACGATAAGGAGAGAAACATGGATCCATTCGTAGCTGAAATCCGCATCTTCCCGTTCAACTTCGCGCCCAAAGGGTGGGCCTGGTGTGACGGCCAGTTGTTGCCGCTTTCGCAGAACACGGCCCTCTTCTCGTTGCTCGGCACCACGTACGGCGGCAACGGAAAATCGAACTTCGCCCTGCCGGACCTCCAGGGGCGTGCGCCGATGCACCCCGGCCAGGGTCCCGGGCTCTCGCTGCACGACCTCGGCGAGACCGGCGGCTCGGAAACCGTCTCGCTGCTCGAGTCGGAAATCCCGTCGCACAGCCACCAGCTCCGCGGCGATAACCAGGATCCCGGCGATACCGGCGCTCCCGGCCCCTCCGCGGTGTTCGCGAAGTCGACCAACGCATTCGCTTACGTTCCTCCGAGCCCGGCGCTCGTCAATATGGCCCCGGAGACCGTTTCTCCCGCTGGCGGCGACCAGCCCCACAACAACATGCAGCCGTACCTCACCCTGTATTTCAATATCGCCCTGCAGGGCGTCTTCCCGCCCCGCACCTGATCGATCTCCTTCCACTGGAAAAGCCGCACGCCAACGCGTGCGGCTTTTTTTGTTTACGTAGAGTTGTGACTTTAGGGCGGAAGTACGGTCGACAATCACCGCCGCATTCGTTATCTTTCTTTCCGTCCGTTCCAAACAGGTCGTAAATCCGTTCCGTACATCGGGTCCTCGAACGCCGCTACGCCGCAAGGCGAGTGGCTCTGAACATCAGGAGGGGTGTCGTCATGGGTCGATTTCGCCGCGTAGTACTGCCCGGTTTCCTCGTCGCGTTGTTTGCGTTTGCGCTTCCCGCATTCGCGGCGAACGTGACCGTCAACGGCACCACGAACTTCAGTTCCCTCGATGGCTCCGTCGACGATCAGGATCACGTCGTCAACGGCACCTTCACGGTGAACGGAGACCTCATCATCAACGGTTCGATCAACTGTAACGATGACGGACCGGGCAACCTCTCCGGATGCGCCATGAAGTTTGACGTTTCCGGCAGCGTGATCATGAACGCCGGCAGCGGACTCTTTGCCGAGAACCGCATCGGCACCGGATCGGGTGGAAGCATCACCATCGACGCCGGCGGCAACGTCACGCTGCATGGTGCCGCGGGGAGCTCGCCCGGCGCTGTGATTTCCAGCGCGGCGCTTCTTTCGGCGACCGGCTCCGGCGGCGCGATCACCATCAACAGCGATGGCGCCACGACACTGGAAGCAGGCACGGTCATCAACTCCGCCAGCAAGGGAGCGGATGCCGGCAAGATCCTCATCACCTCGGGCGGAAACCTGACCGCCTCGGGCCTCGTCGCCGCCGGTCCGTCGTCGACGCTGCTCGCAACCGCGCAGACCGGCGACATCCTGGCGGGAGGCGTGGCGGGACAACGCGGCGGTGAGATCCGCCTGCAGTCGACTTCCGTCCTCGATCCCTCCGTCACCATCAACTCGACGGCCACCATCGTTTCGCAGGGCGCCACTGACGCCGCGGGACCGGTCACCGTCGAAGGCTGCGGCGTCATCATTCGCGGCCTGGTCGCATCGATCGTCAATGGCGACGCCGCGACGCGCGTCGCCATCCGCTCCGGCAAGGAAATCGTCGTCGACGGCAGCGACCTCGGCATCTCCTCCTCCGGCACTCACCTCGGCCATCTGCGCGCGGACGCCACCAAGAACGGCGCCGCCGCCAAGCGCGTCGATCTCTTCGCCGCGGACAACGTCACCATCACCGGTCCTGATCCGGCGCTCAGCTCGATCTACGCCGTGACCAGCAATCCCGGCAGCGCCGATCCGAACGTCACCGCCGGAACGATCCGCGTGATTTCGCTGCGCGGAACCGTCAGCGGAAGCGGCAGGGCCTTCATGGCCGGCCGCAACGTCGATTCACACAAAGGCGGAACGATCGAAGTCTCCAGCGCGGGCACGGTCAACCTCGACCACGCCTTCATCGAAGCGGTCGGCGACTACTCGCAGTTGAAGGCCAGCGCCGCCGGCGGTCATATCAATGTCCGCTCCTACTCCGGCAACGTCAGTTGGGTTCTCGGCAACGGCGACGTCCGTCCCGTCGGCACCGGCGCGTCCGGCGTCTCCGGACAGGGGACGATCGCACTGACCGCCTGCGGAACGGTGACGACGTCGGGCACGACCTTCCCGACCGTTGGTCCCGCCGCCGGCGTCTTCCCGACCATCACCACCGGCGCCTGCTCGCCGGCTGCGCCCGCCCTTCCGGCCGGTGAGCCCGCACTTCCGGTGTGCTGCAACGTCATCACCGTCATCAATCCAGCCGTCTCCAGCGGTCCTGCGGGAGCGCCGTTCAGCCAGACCTTCACGCAGACCGGCGCCATCGGCACGGCCACGTTCACGCTCGCCAGCGGCACGCTGCCGTCCGGCCTGACGCTGGCCACGAACGGCGTGCTTTCCGGCACGCCCACGGTCACCGGCAGCTTCCCGATCACGGTCATGGTCACCGACTCGCAGGGCTGCACCGGCGTCGGACCGACCTATCCGCTGACGATCACCTGTCCGACCATCACCGTCACCAATCCGGCCGTCAACAGCGGCACGGCGGGAGTCGCATTCAGCCAGACCTTCACGCAGAGCGGCGGGGTAGGGACGACCACCTTCTCGCTGGCCGGCGGCACGCTGCCGGCCGGACTAACGCTGGCCTCGAACGGCGTCCTTTCCGGCACGCCAACGCAAACCGGCAGCTTCCCGATCACCGTCAAAGCGACGGACTCGAACGGCTGCACCGGCATCGGACCGACCTACAACCTCACCATCAACTGTCAGACCATCACCGTCACCAATCCGGCGGTGAGCAGCGGCGTGGCCGGCTCGGCGTTCAGCCAGACCTTCACGCAGAGCGGCGGCATCGGCACGACCACCTTCTCGCTCGCCAGCGGCGCGCTGCCGGCGGGGCTGACGTTGTCCAGCGCGGGCGTTCTCTCCGGCACGCCCACGCAAACGGGATCGTTCCCGATCACCGTCAAGGCCACCGATTCCAACGGTTGCAGCGGCACCGGCCCGACCTACAACCTGACCATCACCTGCCAGACCATCACCGTCACCAATCCGGCCGGGAACAGCGGCGTGGCCGGCTCGCCGTTCAGCGAGACGTTCACGCAGAGCGGCGGCATCGGTACGACGACGTTCTCGCTCGCCAGCGGCACACTGCCCACCGGGCTGGCGCTGTCGAGCGGCGGCGTGCTCTCCGGTACGCCGACGCAGACCGGCACCTTCACCATCACGGTCAAGGCCACCGACTCGAACGGCTGCAGCGGCACCGGCGCGAATTACACGCTGACCATCGCCTGCCAGACCATCACCGTCACCAATCCGGCCGTCTCCAGCGGCACGGCCGGCACGCCGTTCAGCCAGAGCTTCACGCAGAGCGGCGCGGTCGGCACGGCCACCTTCTCGATCGCCAGCGGTACGCTGCCGTCGGGCCTGACGCTCTCCGCGTCCGGCGTGCTCTCCGGCACTCCGACGCAGAGCGGCTCGTTCCCGATCACCGTCAAGGTGACCGATTCGAACGGCTGCACCGGCGTCGGCCCGACCTACACGCTGGTCATCACCTGCCAGACCATCACCGTTACGAATCCGGCCAACAACACCGGCACGGTCGGCTCGCCGTTCAGCGAGACCTTCACGCAGAGCGGCGCGAACGGAACGGCGACGTTCACCACCTCGAGCACGCTGCCGGCGGGTCTGACGCTTTCGGCCGCGGGCGTGCTCTCCGGCACCCCGACGCAGAGCGGCAGCTTCCCGATCGTCGTCACAGTCACCGACTCGAACGGCTGCACCGGCACCGGCTCGACCTACACGCTGGTCATCAACTGCCAGACCATCACCGTCATCAACCCGGCCAACAACAGCGGTACGGTCGATTCGCCCTTCAGCGCGACGTTCACGCAGAGCGGCGCCATCGGCGGGGCTACGTTCACGCTTGCCAGCGGCTCGCTGCCGGCCGGCCTGAACCTCTCGACCAGCGGCGTGCTCTCCGGTACGCCGCAGGTCCCGGGAACGTTCACCATCACCGTCACGGTCACCGACTCGAACGGCTGCACCGGCACCGGACCGGCGTACACGCTGACCATCGGCTGCCAGACCATCACCGTTACCAACCCCAGCTCCAACAGCGGCACGTACAACACGCCGCTGAGCGGCAGCTTCACCTTCACGCAGAGCGGCGTCGGCACGCACACGCCGGCCGTCTTCACCATCAACAGCGGCTCGCTGCCGTCGGGCGTTTCGCTGTCGTCGAGCGGCGTCCTCTCCGGCACGCCGACGCAGACCGGCGTCTTCTCGATCACCGTCAAGGTCACCGACGCCAACGGCTGCACCGGCATCGGCAGCACCTACACGCTGACCATCGCGCCGAATGCGAGCAACAAGTCGTACGTCGACGTCGGCAACACGCAGCTCGCCGCCGGCGTCCCTGCTCCGGCAACGCCGACGGTCATCGCCGCCGCGCTTTCGAACGGCGATTCCTCCGACGCGCCGATCACCTACGCCGTGGTCGTTTCGCCGATCCACGGAACGCTGACCGTCTTCAACTCCAACGGTACCTTCCTCTACACGCCGAACGTCGGCAACACGTTGACCGACTCCTTCACCTACACCGCCACGTCGAACGGCGTCAGCGTCACGCGGTCCGCGACCATCACCTTCAACGGCCTGGTGTGGTACGTCGACAACGCCACCGCTTCAGGCACGAACGACGGCCGTTCCAACACGCCGTTCCTGGCGCTGTCGGATGTCACCGGCGTTTCGTCGGCGGGTGACTACATCTACGTCTCGAAGGGTTCCGGTCCAACCACCGGCGCGTACACGATGCTGGCGAATCAAACCCTCATCGGCGCCGGCGCAACGCTCAGCGTGGGCGGCGTTCTCAACGTTCCGGGCGCAGCGGCGAACACGCCGACGCTGAGCGACACGCTCACGCTGGGCACGAACGCGACGGTGAACGGAATCGACATGAGCACCGGCGCCTCGGATGCCATCGACGGCACCAGCATCACCGGCATCAACGTCACCGCCAGAAACGTGGCCACGACCACCGGCACGGCCATCAACATCAACGGCGTCACAGGCACGATGACCTTCACTTTGGTGAGCGCCAATGGCGGCGCGAACGGCATCGTCCTGCAGAGCTTCACCGGCGCGTCATCCTTCACGGTCACCGGTACCGGAACCGCGGGATCCGGCGGGACGATCCAGAACATGGTCGGCGCCGACGGCGGCGTCGCCGGCAACGGCGTCTACCTCAACGCGGCGTCGAACATCTCGCTGACCAACATGCAGATCAACGATCACCAGAACTTCGGCATCTTCGGGAACAACGTCACGAACCTGACGCTCGATCGCGTCGTCGTGAGCGGCGTGAACGGAACAAGCACCAGTGGAGCAGGCGAGGGCAGCGTGGCCTTCACCGGCCTTCAGGGTTCGGTCTCGGTGACCAACTGCAACATCAGCGGCGCGCTCACCGACAACTTCCGCGTGCTCAACAACGCAGGCCAGACCTTGAACCGCATCACCGTTACTGCTACGACCTTCGGACCGAACAGCACCGCGAGCGGTAACGACGGTCTCGTGTTGCAGGCGACCAACGGCACGCTGAACGCGACCGTGGCGAGCTGCTTCTTCACCAGCGCGCGCGGCGACCTGTTCCAGCTCGATCTCCACGGTACGGCGTCCTCGGATCTCATCTTCACCGGCAACGCGCTTTCCAACAACCATCCGAACATCCTCTCCGGCGGCGGCGGTGTGACGATCGGAGGCGGCGGGGTCGGCGACAGCCCAACGCTGACCTACCTCATCGACGGCAACACGATGCGTGACGCCCTCGGCTCGGCTCTCCTGATCGCCAAAGGAACGGGCACCGGCAACTTCTCCGGCACCGTTTCCAACAACACCATCGGTGTCATCGGCCTGGCGAACTCCGGTTCCGCGCAGGGCTCGGGTATCTTCATCAACACTGTGGGCGGCGGCTCTCAGACGACGCACATCACCGGCAACCAGATCCGTCAGTACAACAACAACGGCATCCAGTTGCAGATCGGCGATGCCAGCCAGGGCGGAAACGGTTCACTGAACGCTACGGTGACCGGCAATACCATCGCGCAGCCCGGCACGTTCGCGTCGAATGCCGTGTTCCTCAACGTCGGAGTCCTGACCGGCGACGCTCATCAGGTCTGCTTCAGCTTCGGCGGCGCGGGCGCGGTGGCGAACTCGATCACGGGTTCCGGCGCGAACGGCGCTACCGACTTCCGTTTGCGCGAGCGCTTCGCGACCTCGGTTCGTCTCCCGGGCTACGCCGGCGCGAACAACAACAACGCCGCCGTGGTCACCTTCGTACAGGGCAACAACGGCGGAACTCCGACCGGAACGGTGGCGAACAATGTGCCGACCGGCGCCGGATACATCGGTGGTGCTCCTTGTCCTTGATTCACGTTCGAGGCTCGGCCTCGCGCTAGCATCGGTTCGGAGGCGCGATTGCGATTTGCAATCGCGCCTCCTCGTCCGTCTTCCTCAAATATCGTCAGCATGAAGCAGTCCCACATCACTCTCCGTCCCGCCACCGATGCTGACTACGCCTTCATGCGCGGGCTCTACGAGTCGGCGCGCGCAGAGGAGATGAAGCATTTTCCGTTCGACGAAGCGCAGAGGAAGGCGTTCCTCGATCAGCAGTTCGCCGCGCAGTTCGAGCACTACCAGATTCACTACCCGACCTGCGAGCGGAACATCGTCGAGCGCGATGGCGTGCCCGTAGGACGATTCTGGGTCGACGAATGGCGCGATCAGATCCGCATCGTCGATATCGGGCTGGTGCCGGAATGCCGAGGAGCCGGCATCGGATCGCAACTGCTGCATGAGGTGCTCGATCGGGGGAGTGCCGCCGGAAAGCCGGTCACGATCCACGTCGAGGCGTTCAACCCGGCGTTGCGGCTTTACCAGCGGCTGGGATTCGTGAAAGTCGACACCAACGGCGTCTACTTTCTGATGCGCTGGACGCCGCCTCAGGTGAAGACGGCTTCGACCGTGTAGGCGTTGCCCTCTTTGGCCACCGGCACCAGAAAGATGTCCAGCGGTTCTGCGAACGTATCGTGCGTGACGTTGTAGATCTGCTGCGGCAGCAGGATCGGTGAGAGGAAAAACAGCGAGAAGGCAGTCCGCTTCAGCCGCGCCGCCTCGCTTTCCATGACCCGCGCGGCGCGCGTGAGGCGCAACTCAATGCGGTGTCCCTTCTCGTGAACCCAGAACGAGGTGCCGACGAGCGGCTCGAAAGTGTCGATGGTGAGCTGATCGAGCATGAGGGCGGCACTTTACCTCAGAAGGCGGCGTCGCGACGATGTCGCGGCATGTGTGATGTGAGCTCACGACCATCGCGCAAGATCGAACGTGGGCAGAAGCGGATTCAGGAACTGAACACCTTCCAGGCGTCGCGCGTTTGTGAAGTCTTCCGTGAAGATGGTCGACACCTGATTGAGTCGAGCCGTCGCCCAGATCTGTGCGTCGAAGTAGCTGAGCTGATGGTCGCGAACTCCTCGGCCGGCCTCCTGGACAATCATGGGCGTCAGATCGAAGACCGGAAGCGCATCTGCGAGCAGCGTGACCTGCCGAAGGGCGTCAGCGATTGCCAGAATAGGAACGCGTCCGCGCGTTGTCGCGCTCAGGAACTCTCCGAGTACTTGCGCACTGACACGTCCGAGCCCGCTGGCTATGAGCGTTTCAAGAACTCGAAGTGCCCTGTCGTATTTTGAAGTCTCTGATGGTTGGTGGGCGTAGATGAGAATGTTCGTGTCGATCAGGACTTCGTCCATCGACCGATCCGATCTTCGTACAGCGACTCTCTTGTCCATCCGCGATCCGAGGATGTCTTCCGCCGCAAAGCGGAGAGGGAACGCATGAACGCAAGCGCTTTCCGACCGGCAGCGGCATCGCCCTCCTTGCGCCGAACGACCGTTTTGCCTTCAACGCTGTCGAGGGCCTCACGAATGAGCTGCGCCTCCGTCATGCCGCGTTGGCTGGCCCGGCGTTTCAGCATTCGATCATGGCGTTGTTCGATGTAGACCTGCTTGCGAATCATCGTTCCCGCTTTCATACATCGCAGTATACATCGCGCAACTCCCTGCCATCGAATAGACAGAAGGGCGCTGATTCGCAACAATGGCGGCCTCATGGACTCTTTTCCCCTTCGTCCGCGCGAGGTGTTCGAGGCGCTGAGCAAGACTGTCGTCGGGCAGGATGAGGCCATTCGCGAGCTGTCGGTGGCCATTGTCAAGCATCTCGTCGGACATCCCGCGCCGAACATGCTGCTCATCGGCAACTCGGGGTCGGGGAAGACCACGCTCATGCGCGCGGTCGAGCAGTTTCTGGCCGGCCGGCCGGAGTTGAGTCACTCCGCGAACGTCATCCGCATCAATGCGAATGTGCTGGCAGAGGAGCATCAGGGATATGGAAGGGCCGTGCTCGGGCGGCTCTTCGCGAATGCGCGAACGCGCGCCGGCGCGAATGCGCCGATGCCCGATCTGCTGCGTTCCGTCGAGCACGGCATCGTCTTCATCGACGAAGTCGACAAGATTCGCGCGCAGGTCAGCGGCGAGCCGAACGTACGCGGCATCGTGGCGCAGGAAGCGTTGCTCACGCTGATGGAGAACGAGAACGTCGAGTTCGAAGCGAACGGGATGATGTTCGCCGTCAACTCCTCGAAGATCCTCTTCATCGTCGGCGGCGCGTTCGAGGAGTTGTACGAAGCCGTCTTCCGCCGCGCCACGATCGGGCAGGACGTCGCGCCGATGAAGCCGGTCGTCGTCGTTTCGGCCTCGGGGGAAGTGCGCGAAGAGCTGCCGTTCCACCTGCGGGACTACCTGAAGTACGACGACCTGTTCCGCTACGGCATGACCCCGCAGTTCGTCTCCCGTTTCGAATCGATCGTCGTGCTCAACGATCTCGGCGAATCCGATCTGGCGCGCATTTTCGTCGAGCCGGAGGCGTCGATCTTCCGTACCGCGCGCGCGTATTTTCAGCGTTTCGGCATCGACCTGCAGATCACGCGCGGCGCATTGATCGCCATCGCCTGGGATGCCGCGCGCCAGAAACGTCTCGGCGCACGTGCCCTTCGCGAGACCTTCCGGCGGGTCATCGGCGGACTCGAGTTCGATCCCGCCGACGCCGGCACGCACGTCATCACCGTCGATGAAGCCATGGTCAAGCAGACGATCGCCGGCCGCGAGCAGGGAACCCCTCGGCCTCGATGATCCGCACCGCGTTCGCCCTCATCGTCCTGGCATTCGCCGGTGCGGCCTTCGGAGCATCCGTCGTGTTCGTCGACAACCGCGCGCCCGCGGCAGGCAACGGCACCCGCGAGCAGCCGTTCAACACGATCGCCATGGGCGTGAATAGCGCGACGATCGTCTACGTCGCCGAATCCGACAAGCCGTATACCGAGAGCGTGACGCTGAGAAAAGGGCAGATGCTCATCGGCTCCGCCTTCGGTCTCGACGCTGTCCACACGGATCTGCACGTCGACCCGGGGGTGGCCATGCCGGCCATGCAAGGTCCCGGGCCGGCAATTCACGGGACGATTGCCGTGCGCGGCGACAACGTCATCGCCGGCTGCACGCTGTTCGGCGAGGGAGTGAGCGCGATCGACGGAAACGGCGCGATCGGCACGCTCACCGTCCGCAACGTCTATTTCAAATCGTCGCTGGCCGGATTTGCGATCTATCTGCAGGATCAGCAGGGAAAAGTGGACATCGCCGGCGGCTCGATCGAAGCGTCAAACCGAGGAAGCGGGATCGGGATCGTGGGTGGGTATGGCGACGTCGTCATCGATCGCTTTCCGATCTCCGGCGAATTCAACTCCGCGGTACGGATTCAGGGGCGGCGTTCGGGCACGGTCACATTCCGCCGCGGATCGAAGCTGCGCGTGCGCGACGCGTTCGATGATGCCGTCGTGATCACGATGATCGAACGCCCGGCCGCAGTGCTGTTCGAAGACACGATCGCGGTCAGCGGGCGGCGGCGCGGCCTCGTCATCGATCGCGCCGCGAAAGTCGTCATCGGCGGAACGTCCTCGCTGAATACGGCAAACGGCGCCGCGCTCGAAGTTCACGACTCCGGCGTTGACCTCTCATTCGAATCCGTATCCGCGCAGGGCGTGGCGCCGGGAACGCTCGACGAAGGGATCATTCTTGACCGTGTGCATGGTCCCGTCACGATCACCGGCGTCGAGGGAAAAATCGGCACAGGCGGTGCGATCCTGCACGCGCGCGGTAACGGCATCCGCATCGATCATGCGGACCACGTTCGCGTGGCCGGCGTCACGCTCACCGACAGCGGCGTCAACAAGCCGGCGCGTGGCGTGCGTTGCGCGGGCAACTTCGAGGTGAATTCGACTGCCGTTTGCCGCGCCGCGCTGTATCTGCGGCACATCAGCGACTCCACGTTCGAAAACATCGTCATCGACGGCGGCAGCGCTATTGGCATCAACGCGAACAACATCCGCAACGTCACCTTCGGCGGTCTCGACGTCCACCAGGCCGGCGACGAGACGTTCGAGAGCGGCGTGATGCTGCAGGAAGCTGGCGGCACGATCACGTTCAGCCGCTCGTCGTTCGTCGACAACGCCGGCAGCGAGATGCTGATCGAGCAGCGCTTCAACAACGGGAAGATCGTGCTCGACCGCTGCACGCTGGCGGCCACGGGCCGGCCGCAGGTTGCGCCCTATCTGATCGAGCTCCGATCGTTCGGCAACGCGAAGATCGAGATGGAGATCCGCAATGGCGACCTTCGCGACAACCTCGGCTCCGCGATCGACGCGGAGGCGTCTGAATCGAGCTCGGTTTCGATCGATGCGCACGAGTCTGCGCTGCAGCATTTCGGGCACGGAATCATGACCGTCGCCGCGAAGCAGAGCGCCAACGCGCGCGTGACGCTGCGCAACAGCACGGTCGTAGCGCTGGCCTCGGACCGCGCCTGGGTCGACGTCGCGGCGACGGAAGCGGGCACCGTCTGCGCCAACATCGCCGCGAATCGCTTCAGCAGCGTGCCGGGAACGGTCATCCATCTCGCGGCCTCCCCGCAGGCGCGGATCTCCGTCGTCGGCGCGGCCGCCGGCGACCCTGGCTCGATTAGCGCTGCGCTGGCGGCCGCAAATGGCGGCGCCTCGACGCTGGTGGAAGGGCCTGCGGCGGGCGTTGCGGAATGCCGGTGACCTTGATCACGCAATGACGCCGAACCCGTGCTAGTATTTCCCGGTCCAGTCCACTCCCCCGCGCGATTGCTGTAAGGGCGCATCCATCGAGAGTTTCATATGGAGAGCCGCATGAAAGCCAAAACTGTATCTGCCGGAATCCCGCGCCGCGAATTTTTGCGCATCAGCTCCGCCGCCGCCATGGGCCTCGCCGTCGTCGCCGCCGGTGAAGGCAAACTCTTCGCCGCGACCTCTTCGGGTCTCGTCCCGCTGATGGGTGTCGGCTACGCGCCGTCGCTGCCCGCCACAGGTTTCTCGATTCCGTTGGCCGACGCCGGCTCGATCCTCAGTCCCGACCCGCGCTTCATCAGCACCGGAGCCCGCGTGGCCGTCGTCGGTGCGAAGCGCGCCGCCAGCCACACGAACGCGCCGGGCGGGATCGCCGTCGACGCGCTCTTTCCCGTATCGCACCGTCAGGACAGCGCGATGCGATTCCGGTTCTTCTCGATCGCCGGCCGTTCCGATCAGGATTCGATCAGCGCCCCGCTCAATTACACCGTGCAGGTGCCGTCGACCGGCGGCGTTTCGCTGGCGGTGCGTCACCGCCGCGCCGTCACGGATGCCGCGGTGTCGTCAGCTCCTCCGCCGCTCGAATCCGAAATGACCCCGCTCACGCTCTCCCTCGGCAACGTCGCCGGCCCGAAGCTCACGCGCGGCGTATACGTCCTCGCTTTTCGCGAAGACGACGGCGACAGCATGTCGAACTGGAACCGCCTCACGCTCGCCACGTCCGAGACCGATTACTACGTCGCGAATGCGGCGTTCTCGTACGTGATTCTCAACGTCGACTACGCCGACGCGCCGGTGACCAATCGCCGCCACGCAGTGCATTAGCGCAACTTCCGAGGTCTCCAACTTCGCCGGGCTTCACCGCCCGGCGTTTTTTTTTGTCGCAGGCGCGTCGCGGTCGGCTAATCGACACCGGTGGCCGAGCCTTGGGCAACCAACGCCGTCGGCCGCGCCGACTACAATGCGCGCGCACATGGCTGAGACACCGAAAAAATCGCTCTTCGACAAACTGAAACGTGGGCTCTTCATGACCCACACCGAGATCATCGAGAAGGTGAAGGAGTCGCTGACTCCCGACCTTCCGATCGATAAATCCGCGATCGATGGTCTCGAAGAAGGTCTCCTCGGCGCGGACGTGGGCGCGGAGCTGACGATGTCGCTGGTCGACCGCATCGAGCAGCGCGTCCGCGACGAACGCATCACGAACATGGATCGTTTCACAGCAGTGCTGCGCGAAGAGACGCGGGCGCTGATTCCGCAGCGGAAACTGTCGCCGATCGACACCGCGCGCGCCAAGCCGTTCGTCATTCTCGTCGTCGGCGTGAACGGAACGGGGAAGACCACCACGATCGCCAAGCTGGCCTCGCGCTTCAAGAGCGAAGGCAAATCCGTTCTCCTCGGCGCTGCCGACACCTTCCGCGCCGCGGCCATCGAGCAGTTGCAACTGTGGGCTGATCGCATCGGCATCGATATGGTCAAGCACAAGGCCGGTTCGGATCCCGGCGCCGTCGCGCACGACACGGTCACCGCCGCGAAAGCGCGCGGAACGGACGTCGTCCTCATCGACACCGCCGGCCGCCTGCACAACAAATCGCATCTGATGCAGGAGTTGTCGAAGGTGCGCCGCGTCATCGAGAAGGAACTGCCCGGCGCGCCGCATGAAACGCTGCTGGTCATCGACGGCACCACGGGACAGAACGGCGTCAGTCAGGCCGCGGCATTTCTCGAGGCGGCGCAGGTGACGGGCATGGTCGTGACGAAACTCGACGGCACCGCGAAAGGCGGCGTGATCCTCTCGATCATGCGGCAGTTCGACATCCCGGTGAAATTCGTCGGCGTCGGCGAAAGCGCGGACGATCTGATCCCGTTCGATCCGACCGCTTACGTCGACACGCTCTTCGAGTGACTGAGCGCCCACCACGACGCGAAGACGACGCCGAACATCCCCACGATCCGGAAAACGAGCTCCGAGGTCAGCCAGAAATTCGCCGTCGCATCGCCGTAGTGCTGCTCGCTCCACGCGCCCTGCCGCATCGCATACGTCGATTCGATGGAGATGATCAGGCCGATGCAATGCGACAGGAAAAGGATCACCAGCGCAATGGCCAGGCCGCGAATGTTGGTCAGGCGCCATGGCCGGTCGTTCATCGCGAAGAGTGCCAGCAACAGGATGATGTTGTACGTGAGCTGATCGGCGGGCATCGTCGCTGTCGGCAGCGGCGTCGACGACGTGATGAAAATCTTCCGCTCCTGCGGCACGAGCACGGCGTCGGCAAGTCTGCGGTCGGCGTGCAGCAGTAGTTGCGTCGCGGGCGCGAGGGCGTAGTTGTACGCCGGCGTGGCCGCCCACCAGATGCAGACGCCGAGCGCGAGGCCGGCCAGAAATCTAAGTGCTCGAAGGAGCATCGCGCGGAGCCACTCTCGACGTCCAGATGAGGAACAGGAAAACTGCCGCGCCGAACATCAGCGTCTGCCACACGGCGAGGTGGAACGTCTCGAAAACGCTGCGGTGGTACACGCCGAGGAGGTAGAGCGAGGCGATGCGGACGATGTTGAGCGCTTCGAGGATCACCGCCGCCGCGAGCGCACCGATGATGCGCTTGCGCATCGGTGCATGGAACGCCAGCATCGCCGCGCAGACGAAGACGACCGCTTCCAGGCCGTTGCAGCCGCCGCGGATATCGACGGCGAATCGCGATCCCGCGATGACCGTGCCGTCGACGTGCACCGGCTCATGAATCAGGTTCAGCGCCGCGCCCGAAACGCGCGCCAGCGCCGCGGTGAACGGCAGCACGACACGCGCGTCCACCCATCCGATCGTGATGAATGCGTAGAAGGCGATGAGCAGCACCGCGAAGACGATGAGGAACCGCGTCTGCCGCGGCGCGAGAGCCATTGCCCCGATTCTAACAGCCTACTTGCGGTGCACGTAGATCGTGTTGCCGCTCCGCTCCTGCATCAAATTGTTCGTCCGCAGAATGGCCTCGAGCACCTCGGTCCACGGTGTTTCCTGAAACACGACGGATACGCGGCCACTGACGTCATCATCGACGATGATCTCGGTGTTCGTCAGTTTCGAAAAGGTGCGCAGCACGTCCCTGATGTCGGCGTCTTTCAAGTTGATCGAGATGTTCTCGTCAGGTTTCTTCACCTTCACGACCGTGTGCGCCGGTTTCGCGGTGATCGTCCGGACGACCGGCGCCGCGCCATCGATGATGATCTCCACGGTCGCCGTCCCGTCGGCGTGGCCCCTGGCGCGGATGGCGATGTTGTGTTCTCCGTCCGGGTCCATGTGTCCATAGTTTGCGGTCGTCCACTCTTCCACATGACTTCTGGCGTGTGCGGAAGTGACGATCTTGTCGTCCGACCGGTTGCGAGCCGTAATGAAAAAATCGAACAGCGAATCGACTCGCACCGCGGTGACATCGATTTTGAATGGCGAGGCGCCGTCGTCGCCGCTGCCCGGCGGCAGCGCACGCGCGACGCCGCTTCCGATCGTGGCGATCGCGATCAGGGCGATGACGGCAATCGTCACTACGCGGTGGGGGAGAAGACGGCGGGTTCCGAATCGCATGATGGCGTTGATCCTTTCCTGAATCGTGTTGCTGACGATGCATGAGATGCCGGCAGCGCGCGGCGCAAGAGCGGCGCCGCAGACTTTGCCGAGGGCGGTGAGGTAGGTGGCGGGATCGCCGGAGGAGATGACGACTTCATCGCAGGCTTCCTCGCGCGCGGCATCGAGAACTCGTCGCGCAATCCAGACCAGCGGATGAAACCAGAGCGCGCTGCCTGCGATCGATTCGATGAAGCTGAGGAGGTTGTCGCGCCGCGCGATGTGCGCGCATTCGTGGGTGAGGATCGTTTCCAACTCCGCGCCGGCGAGCTCGCTGTTCGCCGGAATGACGATGATCGTACGAAGCAATCCGACCGTGGCCGGGGTCGCGATCGATGTCGAACGCATGAGCCGGACGGATTGTGTGATGCCTGCACGTTCGCGGGCATGCGCGAGCGCGGGATCGTCCGCGTCGATCGCGTTTGCAAGCGCGAGGCGAACGCTCGCCCGGCCACGCACGAACGAACGCGCCAGAAGCGCGATCGCAATCACTGCCCAGATCGCGAACGCGATCATCGGCCAGATCGGCGCCGCTGTCTGCGGCAAGGTGGTCATCGAAAGAGGTCCGAGCGCCGTGATCACGATCGTCCCTTTCATCCCCGCCAGATCGATTCCGAATGCCGAGAGGATCCGCGGCACGATCGACGATGGAATCGCGAACTTCATCAGCGCCGCGAAGACGATCGCGTAACGCGTCCGTGCCGCCAGCCGCGGAATGTGCACGATGAGGATCGCGATCGCGAGCAGCAGCGTCGATTCGAGCAGGTGCGCGATCATTTGCCGCCCTTCTTCGCCGACTTTTCGATCGCCTTCAGATCGTCGAGCGACAGCTTGCCCGTTTCGACGAGGTGCGCCACCAGCGGCTGCGAGCCGCCGATGAGATCGAGCAGTTCATCGACGAGACGCCGGTAAACCGACTTGCGCGTGATGCTCGGCTCGAAGTAGAGCGCGTTGCCGGCCTTGCGCGTTCGGCGCACGGCGCCTTTTTGTTCCAGGCGCTGCACGATGGTCTGGACGGTCGTGTAGGCAGGTCGCTCGTCGCGCTCGATGGCGTCCTGCACCTCGCGCACGTTCGCTTCGCCGAGGCGCCAGAGCACGCTCATGACCTCGGTCTCGAACTTCGTCAGCGCGATGCGTTCTTTGGCCATGCGCGCATACTACAGTTGTAGTAGCGCTGCGTCAAGAAGCAGCGCCGGCGATCGCCGGCGCTGCCGGTGATCAAATCAGTGTTTGCAGGTTTCCTGATCGAGCTTCACCCACTTGCCGTCCATCTCCATCTCGGACTCATGGCGAATGTCGCCCTTGCCAACTTTGGTGAAGGTCTCGTGAACGTTCATCGTCATGCCGCCACCGTGCTGCGCGCCGGTGAACGTCATCGTGCCATCCACCCAGCCGGGCGATTGCTCCGTCGAATAGCCGGTCATGTTGTCGACCGCGCCGGAGACGAACGCTTTCGGCTGCTCGTCGTAACTCATCAGCGCGCGCACGGCGTACGGATGCGGATTCTTCGCCGTCTTGACCTCGGTGTAGCGGACTTCGACCCAAGACCCGTTGAGAATCCACGCGCCGGTGACCGTCGCTTTCGTGGCGTGCTCCGGCCCCATCGGCGACGCGAACGTGATGCCCGTGCACTGCCACGTTCCGACGAACGGCTGCAGCTCTTTCAGTTTGGGATTGCTCTGGCCGAACGCGGCCACGGTTGCCAGACAGATAACCACTGCGATGATGCGAGTTTTCATTTTCTCTCCTCCTGTTTTGCTGAGGATACGCGCCTCGCGCCGGTTTGGATGGCTATTGTCGCGGCACGGCGATATCGGCCACGCTGGCGCGCGGCAGCTTGCGGAGATGTTCGGGCGCCAGCTTGACCTTCGTCGACCGGTTGCCGCCTCCGACGATGACGTACTCGCGTTCCATCACACGTTCGTCGATGTAGAGCGGAATGGAGTCGGGCAGGCCGAAGACAGTCACGCCGCCGATCAGTTGCCCGGTCAACTCTTTCGTCTCCTCGGCCGACGCAAACGACAGCCGCTTGATGCCGATCAACTTGCTGATCTTGTGATTGACGTCGAGCTTCATGGTGGCCGTGACCAGGCAGGCGATGTATTGCCGCGGCTCGGTCTTGGCCGCAACCAGAATCGTATTCGCCGCGTTCTCGCGCGGGATGCCGTAGTTCGCGCAGAAAACGTCGGTATCCGCCCACTCGGGATTGCAGTCGAGGACCTCGTGGGGGATGCCGAGCGAGTCGAGCTCGCGCTGTACGGGTGGATCGAGTTCAGACATTGGGAGATTCTATGTGGCACAGACACTCTTGTCTGTGCTGGGTAATCTACAGGGGATTGAACGTCGTAACGCGCCCGGCCGTTACCATCGCCGTCGATGATTTTCCGCCCGCCACCACCCGGTACTCGCCGGGCGCCAATCCGAGCATGCCGAAAAATCCGCTGCCGTCGGTGTGCGTCGTATGCGTTTCGTGCGTCGTCAGCGACTCGATCGAGACGAGGGTTCCGTCGCCGTCGATCGATCCCATCAAAGAACCAGTCATCGACTCCGCACGATGCGGCGGAGGTGTCGTCGCGGCGAACAGCGGATGCTCGATCTTTTCGAACGCCGTCCGCCCGTCCGTCGCCGTGCTCGTGCGCAGCGCCGCGAAAAACTCTTCGTTCGGCCGCTTCGGCGTGAAAACGCCAGCCACCGGAAGCGCGTACGGATTCTGGCGCACCGCATTGTTCGTGCTGTTGGCGAGGATCGACCACGGCTTCGTGTCGCCCATCGCGAAGAAGAGGATGCCGTCGGCGTTCGCCTCGCGCGCGCGGCGCGCCTGGCGCAGCGTTCCCTCGATCGAGTTCAGATACGCGCCGATTCCCGGCACCGCGGCGCGGCCGTTGGCGTGTGCGGTGGCGATGACGAACTGCAACCAGTCATCGAACTGCTTTCGTTCCGCCGGCGCATGTTCGCGCTTGTAGAGCATCGGGCTGGCGACGTCGATGATTCCTTCGCGCAGCCAACTCTCCCAATCCTGAAACGCGACGCGGTACGAGTCGGTATTCGAAAATCCGTGATTGGCGCCCGGCCCCGATCCCCATGCAATGAGCGCGGCCGAGATCGTGATCGCCGGCCGGATCGCTTTCGCGCCAAGCGAAAGGTGGCGAACGAATGCGGTGACTTGCTCGCGCCGCCAATCGTTCCACAGCGGATCCTTCGCGCGCGGCAGGCGGCCGTAACGCGCGCGGAACCGCGCCACGCTCGTCTCGTTGTAGCCCACGTCGCCGCGCGGCGACTCGGGGTAGCGCACGCGGTCGAGGTGAATGCCGTCGATGTCGTAGGCGCGCACGAGGTGGAGCAGCACGTCCACCGTGTACGCCGCCGCGGCGGGATGCCCGAGGTCGACATACCAGTCGGTTGCGAACGGATAGCGCCCCTTGCTCGTCTTCGTGCCCCACTGCCGCGCGCCGCGATACGGCCGATTCGTTTTCGCATCCCAGAAATGCTGGAGAAAAACATGGTTCGCATCACGAGGCAGCGGATCTTTTTTCGGATCGCCGTGATAGATCGCGCCGACGATGACGAACGCGTGCACCTCGATGCCGCGCGCGTGCGCCGCATCGAGCAGCGCGCGCAGCGGATCGAACGTCCCATCCATCGCCTCGGCGCGCGGCTCCGCGGCATCGAGATACCAGGCATCGCCGCGCCGCCGCACCTGCACGAAGAGCGCGTTGGCATTGCTCTCAACCGCGGCATCGACGATGCGCTCCACGTCCACCTTCGTCGCGAACGGCGTGCGAAACGTATCGACCCAATACGCACGATATTCGGGACGATCGTCCGCGCGGCTTGCGACCGCGGCGAGAAACAGGATGATGATGGTGAGAGACCGCTTCACTGATTGATGATGATTGTAAATGTTCAATGTTGAATGTTGAATGTTCAATGTTGAATGAAGACGAACTGCCGTTTCATTCAACATTCAGCATTCAACATTCAACATTGAGCTTTTGACTTTCAAACATGCCCAAGTCCGTTCCCAAACCGCCGCCCGGCGATCGTCCTCTGAAGACTCTGGAGCGCGTCCTCTCCAAGGCGGGCCTCGGATCGCGCACCGAGGCGCGCAGTTGGATCGGCGGCGGACGGGTGAGCGTGAACGGGCGCGTCGTCCGCGATCCCGATGCATGGATCGACATGGAGCGCGACCGCGTCATGTTCGACGGCAAGCCGCTGCGCCGCGAGGAGCGCACGTATCTTCTGCTTCACAAGCCGGCCGGCTACATCACCACGTATCGCGATCCGCATGGGCGTCCGACCATCTACGACCTGCTGCCGGACCGCGAGCGCTATCTTTTTCCCGTCGGCCGCCTCGATCTCGACACGAGCGGGCTGCTGATCCTGACGAACGACACGCAGTTCGCAGAGCGGCTGACTAATCCCGAGTATCACGTACCGAAGACGTATCGCGTCACCGCGAATCGTCCGCTTGACGACGCCGATCTCGTTCTCCTTCGCAACGGAATGGAACTGCGCGACGGTCCCACGCGTCCCGCGCATGTAACGCGCGTAAGCGAAAACGTCTTCGAGATCACCATCACTGAGGGACGCAACCGGCAGGTGCGGCGGATGGTCGAAGCGCTCGATGCCGAGGTGGTCACGCTCGTCCGCATCGCCATCGGATCGATTCGCATCGGGGACCTCCCCTCGGGGCAAACGCGCGCGCTCACGGCGGACGAAGTGAAGGCATTGCGGCCCTGACGCGTGTTGTACGATCCCGCTCCCATGTGGACCGCACGCAAAATCGTCAAAGAGCTCGCCGATCCCGAACGCCGCCGCCGCATCCTCGTAGCGTTCTGGCGCTTCGGCGACGACACCGCAAAACTCATCGCCATCGCGCAGATCGCCAAAGCGCTGCATTTCCGCGAAGAGTCGATCCGCAAGATGCCGCTGGAAAAGAAGGCCGACCTTTTCGCGTCGCGCGCCACCGCGCCCGAGTTCGAGCAGGCGCTCGATACGGCTCTGATGCACTACCACACGCACGAACAGAACGCGCTGCTGGCCGCGTTTCTCGACCACTGGAAAATCCCGCACGTGAACGGCTCGATCGAAGTGGAGGAGTACAGCGCGCCGTCCGTCGATCAGGTCCGCGACGCCGTCAAATCGCTCGACACCTTCCCGCCGCGCGACGTCGCCATCTACCTCGCCTCGGCCGGCCTGCTGATGGGCGAGGAATGGCGCGCCGCAACGTGGCCGGTGGTGGATGAGATGGCGTCAACGCTGTCGGCGTGACAGCTACGGACTGTACCGTCTCGTCGGAATTCCCTCGGCTTTGCTGATGCTCAGCTCTGCCATCAGCTTGATCAGCCTGCGGCTCTCGTTGGTCGCGGCTTCGTACGTTTCGCAGAGCATGGCGATGTGGTCAGGCGGCTCCTCGGCGGAGATGGTGAAGCCGTTCATCGGCTGATCGGGACGCGTCGTCTCCGTCTTCCGCCAGGCGCCATTGAGCAGTTCCATCCGCAGGAACTGGCTTCCCTTTCCCGTCTGGAACGTCTGCGCGGCGACGGCAGGAATCCCGCGCGCGTTGGCTTTCTGTTCGTCGAGCGCGCGCGCAACGATCTCCGTGATCAGGTCGCGCAGCGTCTTCATGGCCGTCTCGGAGGCGCGGATGATCTCCATGGCGGCGTGGTAGACGCTCTTCTCGTTCGCGTTGCGCGCCATTTTCTGGAGCGTGCTGCGAATGATCCGGCACTCCAGCGCTACAGCGATGTTCTCCCACTCGAACATCACCACGCACGTGCCGCCCTCGGGCGGAATGTTGCCCTGGTGCGCGATCAGGACGCCGTTCAGCGAAACCTCGAGCAGAAAAACGCGGGCCTGGCCGACGCGCGCCACGAGCGGACGCACGAGCCGTACACGCTGATACCTGCGACGCTCTTCTTTTGGACCGGCCACGGTTATGGGAAGTCTAAATCAAAGCGGCAGCACTTATGGATTGCGGCGTGATTTGCCGCCTTCCGTCGCGCGCCGCCACGGCAGCGTAGTAGCCCTCGCGGTGAGGATCGAGCGCGGCCACGCTCCAGCCGCCGACGACCGGCCGCAGTTCCGGATCGCGAACGGGGACAGTGAACCCGTGCAGGTCGCCGGAACCGATGCCTTTGCCGCTGGCCTTGACGATGGCCTCTTTCGCCGTCCAGATGGTGAAGAAGGCCTCGGCGACGTCGGTAGCCTGTTCGACGATCGCGACCTCGGCGTCAGAAAAGAACCGCCGCGCCAGAGCAAGCGCGTCGTTGAGTGGCCGGCGGCGTTCGACGTCGATACCAACTTCAGTCTCCTTTGCAAACGCGAGCGCGACCAGATCGCCGGAGTGGCTGGCGTTGAATTCGATCGCGCGTCCGCGGAGAACGGGCTTGCCGAATTCTTCCTCGTCGATGATGAGCGTCGCCGGATCGGCGCCGAGGTATCGGCCGATGAATCGCCGCGTCGCCGCGCGCGCGACGATGGAGCGTCGGCGATCGTCGGGGAATCGATACCGATCAGCGCGAGCGCGTTCCGGAGTCGTGAGCAGGTTCGCGAGCGCGTCGAGAACGTCATCCGCGACATTTACGTCGACGAAGTAGACATCGATCATTCGCGCCACCCGAATCCGGCCACGGCAATCGTGATCGCCTGCACAACCAGCACAAGGATCACGCAAGCGGTCCACCCGCCGAAGCGCCAGAAGAATCCTGGGAGAACGCCGCTCACGCTCCCGCCGGCGTAGTAGCAGGCTACGTAAAGGCCGGCCGCGGAAGAGCGTCCACCCGCTTCCGCAGCGGTCTGGATGTAACTCGTCGACGCTGATTGGCAGACGAAGACGCCCGAGGAACAGAGGATCAATCCGAGCAGGATCAGCGGCAGCGAATGGAGCAACGTAAGCGACACGCCGATCATCGATCCGATCACCGCCACGATCAGCACCGGCCGCGAGCCGGCGCGGCCGATGCCGATTCCCGCCAGCGGCGTGACGATCAGGCCGACCAGATAGACCACGAACAGCGAGCTGAGTTGCGCAGGCGTCAGCAGATACGGCGCGGCGGCGAGGTGGAAGGTGATGTACGTGAAGACCGCGACAAGTGAAAAGAGCACGTTGAATCCGACCACGTACGTCGCCACGAGCCGCGGATTGCGAAGGTGCCGCAGCATGCCGCCGCTTGTTCGTACCGGCGCGATGGCCGGCTTGCGATCACGCGGCAGCCAGCGCGCGATGAGCGCTCCGAAAATCAGATCGCATGCGGCGATGAGCAGAAACCCGATGCGCCAACTCGGCGCGAGGGAGTTGATGATGCGGTGCGTCGCGGCATAGCCCGGCAGAATGCGCCCGAGAAATCCGCCGAGGACCGTGGCGCTGACGTAGAGCGACATCGCCGCGGCCACGTTCTTCGCCGGCCACTCCTCGGCGATGTACGCGATGGCCACTCCGAAGATCCCCGGCATCACCAGCCCTTGCAGAAATCGCCAGACGATCAGCATCGGCAGCGACGTCGCCGTCGACGCGAGCACGGTCGGAATCGTCAACAGCAGCGTCGCCGTGACGATGACGCGTTTCCGTCCGACGCGTTCCGCGATCAGCCCGCAGAACGGCGCCGACAATGCCACGCCGATCGTAGCCGCGCTCACGGTCATCCCCACCGCCGCCTTCGACGCCCCGAAGATCCGCACCAGCATCGGCAGCAGCGGTTGCGTCGCATAGAGGTTCAAAAACGCGGCGATTCCGGCCAGCATGATGGCGATCGTGGCCGCCGTCGATGACGTTGCCGACTCCCCGCCGTATGCCTCCTCATCCGCCTGCGCGCTCGTGCCGGTAGCAACGACCGCATCGGCCGTGTCCTTGACCACGACGCGTCGCCGAAACGCGCGCTCGAGCGTTCTGCGGAAGTCGGGCATGCGGCGGATTACATCACGCGCGTCATGTCATCATCGGTGCGATGGAGCACAGCGCGGCCGAGGTGATCGCCGTCTTTCATCGCGACGCGATCGCGGGCGTGATTGCTGTCGTGCTGATCACGATGGGGATCGGGATGCTGCTCCTCGGCGCGCTGACCGTGGGTCGGTCGCGCCGCTCGTTCGTCTACACCGGCCTTTTTGCCATCGCGTACGGAGCGCGGCTGGCGGTCAACACCGGCGCGTACACGCTGCTGTATGGCCATCCGCGGTGGCTCGATTACCTGCGTGCGGACTTCGAGTATCTCGTTCCGATTCCGGCGGCGCTGTTGTTCGAGACGTTCAGCGGCAATCGCCGGCGCATCGTGCATCGCATCATCATCGGCGCGCTGGCCGCGTGCGCCGCGGTGGCCATTCCGTACGAGATCGCGATTCATTCGCCATTCGCGCTGAAGCCGGTCATCGACGCGCTCGTGATCGTGCTGATCGCGGTGCTGGCGGTCGATCTTCTTTCCGCTGGACCGGAGGCCGCCAACTGGCGCTTCGTCCGAATCGGCGCTCTGGTTTTCACCGCATTCGTGCTGAACGAGCACTTTCACTTCGTCGGCGATCGCTACGGATTGACGCGCGAACCGACCGGCTTCCTCTTTCTCATGCTGACGATCATCGTCACGACGATGCTGCACGCGACGCAGTCGCAGCAGCGCCTCGCCGCCGTCGACAGCGAACTGGCCACGGCGCGCGCGATTCAACTGGCCGCGCTTCCGCGAAAAAATCCGGAGATCGCCGGACTCGACGTCGCCGCGATCTACACACCCGCCTCGGACGTCGCCGGCGATTTCTACGACTTCCTCGAGCTCGACGACGGCTGCCTCGGCATCTTCATCGCCGACGTCTCCGGCCACGGCGTCCCCGCGGCCCTCGTCGCGTCGATGTTGAAGATCGCGCTTGCGACGCAAGCGGAGAATGCGTCGTCGCCCGCACGCATCCTCGCGAACCTCAACACCCTCTTCTGCGGCCGCCTCGAACGCCAGTTCGTCACGGCCGCCTACGTCCACATCGATCCAATCGCCGGCGTTCTCACGACCGCCTCCGCCGGCCACCCGCCGCCCATCCTTCGCCACGGCGAAACTTGCGACGAGATCATCGCACCCGGCGTCGTCCTCGGCCGCTTCCGCGACGCGCGCTACGAAGAGCTATCGCGTCCTTTCGTTCCCGGCGATACGCTCGTCCTCTACACCGACGGCGTTACCGAAACCACAAACCGCGCGGCCGAACAGTGGGGCGATCAGCGGCTGCGTGAATCGATCGGCGGCGAGTCTCCGAAGGCACTTGCAGCGAAGATATCGGCCGAGGTCGAGACCTGGCGAGGTGTCAGCGGACTGCCGGAGGATGATGTAACGATGATTGTTGTCCGAAGCAGCTAACGTATGGTATACGTATGGTATGCGAAAGACGACGATCTACCTTCCTGACGAACTTAAGAAGCGGATTGAGAAGGTTTCGCGCAGCACTGGGAAGTCAGAAGCGGATGTGATCCGCGATGCGATTGACGCGGCGACGATTGTCGCTGGCGCGCCAGTTCCGCGCATTCCGCTCATGGAGCGTGGCCTCGGCGATCCCACGATTGCCGAGAATGTCGACACATTGCTCGAGAGTTTCGGCCGGTGATTCTCATCGACACAAGCGGCATTCTCGCCGCGATGTTTGACGATCAGAACTGGCACGAAGAGTGTGCGGAGGCGCTCCTCAGCGCGCCGCCGCCTCGAATCATTTCGCCGTTCGTCCTCGCGGAGGCCGATTTCCTCATCCAGAAGTTCGGCGGCGTGGATGCCGAAGCGCTCTTCCTGGCGGAGATCGGCCGGCGCGCGTACGAGTTAGCGACCTTCGACGAAGACGACGTCGAGCAGGCCCGCCATCTAATCACCAAGTACCGCTCGCTTCGCATCGGCTTGGCCGATGCCTCGATCGCTGTCCTCGCTGCGCGCTACGACGTCTACGACGTACTCACACTAGACGAGCGCCACTTTCGCGCGATTCGTCCGGCGCCACGAAAGAGCTTTCGGATTCTTCCAGCGGATGCTTAAGCGCTGTCAATGCAGGAACATCGGCATGCCCATCACGTCCGCCACTTTCGGCCGGTAGTTGGCGACGTCGTAGAAGCGGTCGACGTCGACGCGTTTTCGGCCGCTGCTGCCGACTTCGATGGGGACGGCGGTGTAACGGCCGTCGACGACGGCGACCATCTTGCCGGTTTCGCCGCGGCGCATCAGGTCGGCGGCCAGACTCCCGTAGTTGTTGGCGACGAGTTGATCGAGGGAGTCGGGAGCGCCGGAGCGCATCAGGTAGGCGAGGCGCTGGTAGATGACTTTGTCGCGCGATTTTTTCTCGAGGTAATCGCTCACGATGCCGCCGATGCCGCCGAGTTTGCGGTTGCCGTAGGCGTCGGCTTCGCCGCTTTCGATCGTGGCGCCGCCGATGATTGTCGCGCCCTCGGAGACTGCCACGACGGCATAGTTGCTGGGATTGTCGCTGCGGTCGGCGTCGAGCAGGTGGTACAGCTTGTCGCAATCGAACGGCACCTCGGCGATCACGGCGCGGTCGACGCCGGCGAGGTACGAAGCGAGGAGGCACGTCTCGCCGGAGTAGCGCCCGAACAGTTCGACGACGAGGAAACGCTCGTGCGAGCCGGCGCCGGTGCGGAGGTCGTTGATGAACAGCACCGAGCGCGTGACCGCGGTCGAGAAGCCGAGGCAGTAGTCGGTGCCGAAGACATCGTTGTCCATCGTCTTCGGGATGGTGACGAGCGGAACGCCTTCGCGGTGCAGGCGGCGCGCGAACGTCAGCGTGCCGTCGCCGCCGAGGGCCACGAGGCCGTCGAGTTTGAGGAAGTCGATCGTGCGGAGAGCGGCGGCGGTGAGGTCGTAGCGTCCGCGTTCGTCGGGCTCGCCTTTGGACGACAGGAGATGTTCGGGGATGTGTTCCAGTTTGCTAATGGACGGATTGATGCGTGAGGTGTGCAGCATCGTGCCGCCGAAGCGATCGATCGAGCGCGTGTTGATGCGCCCGAGGGGCATGATCCAGGCGGAGTTGTCGGCATCGGGCTCGGGGATGATGTTGAGCAGCGACGCCCAGCCGCGGCGCAGGCCGACGACCTCGTAGCCGTCGTGATCGAGGAGCCGTCCGACGAACGCCTTGATCGCGGCGTTGAGACCGGGAACGTCGCCGCCGCCGGTGAGGATGGCGATTCGTTTCATCGTTTCAGTCGCGCGGTTGCTGCTGCTTCTCCCTCTGGGAAGAAAACCACTTTCAATGCTTCGTGCCGGTCGAAACGTGCAACACCTTCGTGAAAATCGTTCAGCGAATCGTAGGCGGCCTGCACGACCCATTCGACGTTGAGGCCGGACTTGAGCAGCGCCAGCATCCGCTGCCAGGTGCCGTACATGCGCCGGCCGATGATGCCTTGCATCGTCACGCCTTTGAAGATGACGTTGCGCGTGTAGTCATTGATGGTGACCGAGTGTCCCGCGGGGAGGCCGAGGAGCGAGAGCATGCCGCCCATGCGGACGAGGTCGAGCGCGAGATTGATCGCGGACGGAGCGCCGGACATCTCAAGCACGACGTCGACGCCCTCGCCGTCGGTGACGGCATCGACTTCGCGTTTCACCTCTTCCGCGGCCATCGTGCGGACGTTGAACGCGTGCAGGTTCGCGAAATTGTGGCTGGCCGCCCAGCGCCGCGCAGTTTCGAGTGCGTGATCGCTAACGTCAGTGACCACGACCGTGCTCGCGCCGCTGTGCTCGGCGATGGCGGCGGCCATCGCGCCAATCGGACCGAAGCCGGTAATAGCGACCGACTTGCCGGCCATGTCGCAGATCGACGTCGTGTGAACGGCGTTGCCGAGGGCGTCGAGAAACGCGCCGACGCGCAGCGGGACGTAGCTGCCGAGCTTCACCACGTTCGCGGACGGCACCTTCACGAACTCGGCGAATGCACCGTCCTCGTGAAGGCCGTAGATGCGCGTGCGGTCGCAGATATGTCCGTTGCCGGTGCGGCAGCGCGGACATTCGCCGCAGACGACATGCATTTCGGCGGAGACGTAGTCGCCGATTTCGAGGTGGCCTTCGTACGAACGCTGCGCGCGCGATCCGAGCTCTTCGACGAAGCCGCAGAACTCGTGGCCGTAAATGCGCGGCGGCGTGACTTTGTCGCGGATCGATGGGTCCCAGTGATAGATGTGCTTGTCGGTGCCGCAGACGGCGGCGGCCGCGACGCGAATGAGCACCTCATCCGGTCCGGGCTTCGGGACGGGACAGTCGCTGATGGACGTTCCCTCGGGGCCATCGACGGGGGCCGATTTAACGACGGCGAGCATGGCTTCCTTTGAATGCAGATTTCGCGCGAGGCGTGGTGCGCGGGCGCGTTCCGGAACGTATCACAGCGGCTGCTGCACCAGATGGCGCCGCCACTGCCGCCGGACGAACCGCAGCGCATGATCGAGAAGCTGCTCGCCCGCGCTCGGCTGGTATTGCGCGACGTGCGGCGTGCAGTGCAGGCCGGTGGCGAAGCGGTTGATCTGCCAGACGAGGTCTTGTGCGTCGGGACGCTCGAAAAGATCTTTGTGCAGTCCGCCTTCGACGAGGATCAGCTTTTTTTCGCCGGCGCCGCATGAATCGTGAAGCTGTTGCGCCATCCAGGAGGGGCAGACTTCATCCGTCGTGCCGTGGATGATCAGCGCGGGGACAGTGAGATTGCGGACGACTTCGAGCGTGTCGAACAACCGCCCGCTGACGAGATGAAGGGGGATGCGCGGAAAGGTGACGCGCGCGATGTCGGGCAGGTTGGTGAAGGTCGACTGCAGAATCAGGCCGTCGAACGGATGGCGGCGGATGATCTGTCCCGCGATCGCGCCGCCGAGGGAGTAGCCATAGAGGATCGAGGGAACGTGCTTGGGACGGATCTTCTCGTGCAGCCGGGCCGCGGTCACGCCGTCGTCGATGATGCCGGAGAGCGACGGCGATCCGCTGCTGCGTCCGAATCCGCGATAGTCGAAGAGCAGGACGTTGATGCCGGCATCGAGCAGATACGGCATCACGTGTGCGGTGTTGGAGAGGTTGCCGGTGTTGCCGTGGCAGTAAAGCGCCGAGGCGATCGGATGTTCGGCGCGGCAATACCATCCGTAAAGGAGCTCACCGTCGTCCGTTTCGAAGGACAGCACTTCGGTGCGCTCGCGCGGAATGCCGTAGTCCTCCGGATTCCAACTGATGACCGGTTCCCGCTCCGGCTCGAAGAGTTGCGAACGGCGGAAGATGCGCCGGCCGACGTCGAGCGCGAGAAGGATGGCGCCGCCGATCAGCAGCGGACTTGCTGCATCCGAAAGATGACCGCTGGACTTTTTACGTCTCACGGTTCAGCTCATCAGCAAAATTTCTGCCGGAGGCTATGATCGCACGTTCATGCGCACTACCGAAAGCCGCACGCGTGTTCGCTACAAAGACACCGACCAGATGGCGATCGCCCATCACGCAAATTACGTGGTGTGGTTCGAGATCGGCCGCACGGACGTTTGCCGCGAGGCCGGTTTTCCGTATCGCGAGATCGAGGAGCGCGGACTGATCCTGGTGGTGACGGAGATCGTCTGCCGCTACCGCGCGCCGTATCGCTACGACGACGAGGTGGTGATCCGCACGTCGATCGCCGAGGCGGCCAGCCGGATGATGCGCTTCGCGTACGAGCTGCGCGACGGCAGCGGCGAACGGCTCCATGCGACCGGGACGTCATCGCACGTGTGGGTGGATCGCGCGACACGGCGTCCGGTGATGGCCGAGGCTGACGTGATGGCGGCGTTCGCGCCATGGCTCGGGTAGAGTTACGTTGATGGAAGAGACGCTTGAAGAGATCGCTGACGAGACGCCGCCTGATGAGGTTGAGCGTCTGTGGTTGCGCGAAGCCGTTCGGCGATACCGCCAATTGCTCGATGGAACGGCTACCTCGATTCCATCCGAGGAAGTCTTTGCTCGCTTGTTAGCGCGTCGCACATCTCCTGCGTCGTTCCGCGATCGCCGCGTAGCGGCAAATAGACGGTAGCGAGGGGTGCGAGCGCTTTTTGCGAGCACCCCTCGAAAAAGCGAGGTGTTGGGTTTTTGTGCCGCGTAGCGGCACCGGAAACCTCGCGCAAACTTGGATTCGTGCGCACGTTCAGTGCCGCTGACGCGGCACAACTTCAGATTCGCATCATTTCCAGGGCTGCTTGCAAAAGCGCTCGCATCCCTGGCTACCATCGTTTGCCGCTAACGCGGCGGGGACCGGAGTCGGTAACACGCAACCGTCAACAGGCGTAGACTCGGCGCTCCTTCATTGCCCGAGGAGGCGTCATGAAACGTTTCGTCGTTTGCGTCGTTGCCGTGCTTTCCGTCACCTCAATCGCGTTTGCGCAGCCGCCCGCGAAAGAGGCGCCCACCGCGATGCTGTCGGTGGTCGTGACCGACTCGCATGGCAAGCACGTTTCGTCGCTGACGAAGGATGATTTTCAACTCGCGCTGAACGGGAAGCCGATGGCCGTGTCCCGATTTTCGGAGCGCGGCGCGGCCGGACAATATGCCGGCGAGATGCGGCGCATCGTGGTGTTCTTCGATGCGACGACGATTTCGGCGGCAGCGCGGCGTCAGGTCGTGCAATCGCTACACGCATTTCTAGCGCGCACGCTGCGGCCCGGAGATCTCGTGGCCATTCTCGCGGGAGGACCGTCGCTTCGTCCCGTAACCGGCTGGACCTCCGACTTGAACGAAGTCGACAACGCGCTGCGGCTCGTGGCGGCGGAGAGCGCGCCGCCGCCGCTGGCGGATGGACAGGCCGCGGCCGAGAAGCGCATCCGCGAGATCGCGACGGACATTCAGCAGGCAGGCCGTTCGAATCACACGTTCTACACGTTCGAGGCGCTGATGGATGCCGCGCGCGCCTATGCGGCGGCCGGGTATCGCGACGCAGAACAGACGCTATCGGTCATCTCGTCCGCGGTCAGTCTTTTCACGCCGCGCACGCGCAACGTTTTGATCGTGGCCGGCGGCGGATTGCCGCGCACGCCGGGCGCGGCGGTGTTTCAGTACGTCGAGACGCTGCGCAGCAGCGCGCAGACCGGCTTGATGGGAGCGTTCCTGCAGAAAGGCGCGCAGGCCAGCTCGCCGATGGGCGAGTCGTCGTCCTACGATCTGACGCCGGTTTTCAACACGTTCGGGATGCGCGCCTGGCGCCGCGGCGTCGTCTTCTATGCCATCGCTCCGGACATTTCGGACGACGGCGGCAGCCAGATCGACATGCAGCAGGCGGCCGACCGCCTTGCGGCGTTCACCGATACGTCGGGCCGTTACGCGGGCTATCACCTCCTGGCTTCCGAGACCGGCGGCATCGCGTTCGTCGGCCGATCGGCAGCGGATGCGCTCGATCGCATTGCATCCGATCTCGAATCGTTCTACACGATCGGAATCCATCCGACTGCGCCCATCGGCGGGAAGCGCGACGTATCGGTGAAGGTGAAGAACGGCTATCTGGTGCGCGTGACGCGCGGCAGCGCGGGCGCGGGAACGCCCGCGGACGAGATGGAAAGCCGCGTGATCGCCAACCACATCATGAAGCCGACCGGCAACAACCTCGGCATCTCCGTCGCCGCGGTTCCGGCCGAAATGGAAGGCGAAAAACGGCTGGTGACGGTCGACGTGAAGATCCCCATCCGCAAACTGAAGCTCGTTTCGGACTCGAGCGGCCTCTCCGGCTCGTTCACCGTCTTCATCGCCACCGGCGACTCCGTCGGTCATTCGTCGAACGTCACGCGTCAGACGAAAGAGATCCACTGGCCCGCCGACGCCATCATGCGCGCGGGCGACAAAGAGCTGACCTTCCGCGTGAACGTCGTCCTCCAACCCGGCCGCTCGCAAATTTCGGTCGGCGTAATCGACGATCAATCGCACGAGAAGGGCTTCGAGCGGGTATCCGTGTAACGGTTCGCTACACTTCACGCCAGCGCCGCAACGAGCTGCTCGATCCAGTCCACGTCTTCGCCTCGCCGCTTGCGGGTTTCGGCGATGAGGCGGAGGTTGCGGCTTGTGGTTTCGCCTTCCCATTTCTCGCGCATGGCTACGAGTGCCTTTCCGGCGAAGTCGGCGCTGTTTGCGCGGTCGTTGGCGAGGACGGCCAGCTCGAGCAGGGTGGCGTAATCCCAGTAGTCGGCTTTTGAGCCGGCCAGGCGGCGGTTGACGGCGTAACGCACGACCGGCAGCAGCTCCTCGCGCTGCGGATCGGGCGGCTCGCGCAGCTCCATCAGCGTTACGGCGTTGATGCCGGGATAGGCGTCGCGCCAGTCGGCCTCGAATCCTTTTCGGTAGGTGTCGATGGCCTTGTCGAGGAGGGCCGCTGCGCGCAATGTCTCGTTTGCGTTTCGCGCGTTCTCCCAGCGGTCTTTGTAAATGCGGCCGAGGATGCCGTAGGTCTCGCTGCTCGGTCCGCGCGTGGCGATTATGTCGAGCAACACCTCCTCGGCGCGTGCATCATCGCCGGCGCGATTGAGCGCAAGCGCGAGTTGTTCGCGCACCAGGATCGTCGCCGCCAGCGCCTTCGGCATGCGCGCAGCGAGGGCGATCATCTCGGCCCACCCTTTCACGGCGCGATACGAGAGAAAAAGATCGATGATGGCGGCGCTCTCGGTGGCGTCGAGGTTGACGATCTCCTGTTCCACCGCGCGCACGGCTTCCAAGCCGGACCGCCTGGCGGCGGCGAGCTTCTGCTTGATGTCCTGCCCGTACTGCACGCGCTCGCGGAAAACGTCGGTGCGCAGGCGGGCGATGTCGGGAAAGAGATAGCCGTCGAGCGTATTGGAGAGCGGACTGTCAGTCACGCCGGCGGTGTTGGCGCTCCATTCCGTGCGCATCGCCCGCAACCGCGCGGCGAGATCCGCCGCCGATTTCTCCGGCTCGGCGGGAGCGCCGGAGGCGTCGAGACGATAGGGGAGCGCGCGCAGCGGCGCGACGTCAAACGGAAGCTGTCCTCTCCCCTCGGCGAAGACGAGGACCGTGGCTCCGGGGCGGGCCGCGTGGCGCAGCCCAAGCTCGTAGAAGACGTTCGCATTCGAGGTGGTGAGGTCGGCGACGGCGAAGCGGCAGAGGATCAGCCGTTCGAACATCGGCTTGTGAATGATCCCGCCCGTCACCTCTTCATCGGCGCGCAGCGCTTCCAGCCCGGCCGCCTCAATGGCCGGCGCGATGATGTTCCGATACACGGCGTCAAAGGAGACCGGGCCGGCCACGTCGGTCTTCGTCCCGAACGGCATAGCTACGAAACAGAGATCGCGCATCGGCGCGGCGTCGACCATCGGCATAGCGTACTCGCTTCGCGATTGCCGCGTCACTCCATCTCTCCATAACTCTTACCGCGGCGTGCGAACGGACCTATCTTCCCGGCATCCCGACAAATTCATTACTCCGGGCGGAGGGTTCGATGCCGAACATCGTCGACGTATGGACCGCTGCAGATGCCGCAATCCGAAACGCTCCCGCCGAGGCGCGGCGCATCATCCTCGAGGCGGGGGAGATCGACTGCAATAGCGAGTACTTCCTCCGCATCCAGCAAATCCTGGCGCGGTCGTTCTACAAGGATGAAGATCTGCTGGCGCCGCAGAAGTACGAGGATGCGCTCGGGATCCTTGAAACGCATTGCGACCTTGGCAAGTCGACCGACGGTGAAACGCTCGGACTGGCCGGCGCGATCTATAAACGGATGTGGGATCACACCGGCCAGCGCACGCATCTCGAGAAGTCGCTGAAGTGGTATTCCCAAGGACTGGAAGTGGCCGACGACGCCGATGGCTGGCTGGGCGTGAACGCCGCATTCGTCTCCGACCTTCTCGGCGTGCAGGAAGGGGAGGCCGGCGGCGACAGCGCGGCCGCGCGCAAGAAAGCGCGTTTCGAGTACGCCGACAAGATTCGCAGCGAGGTGCTGGCGAAGCTCAACGCGGCCACACCGCCGCAGGACAGGCTGTGGTACTTCCACGCCTCTCGCGCCGAAACGGCATTGGGACTGGCGAAGTTCGACGCGGCCCGGGAGGCGCTCGAAGACGGGCGCTCCGCGGTGGCGGCGCTGCCGAAGGAGAAAGCGGGACCGGAGACGACCGCCCGCCAGCTCGCCGCCGTGGCCCGCATCCGCTTCGATGACACGCCGCATTACGCGACCGCATCGAAAGTGATTCAGGACGCCTTCGGGATCAGCGACGCCGCGGTCAAGGCCTTGTTCGGAGGCAAGATCGGCCTGGCGTTTTCGGGAGGTGGATTCCGCGCCTCGCTGTTTCACATCGGCGTGCTGGCCAAGCTCGCTGAATTCGACCTCCTGCGCAACGTCGAAGCCCTTTCGTGCGTTTCCGGCGGCTCGATCATCGGCGCCTTTTACTACCTCGAGCTGAAGACGCTGCTGGAAAGCGGCCGGACGACGCACGCCGACTACCTGCAACTCGTTCGCGACGTCGAGAAGAAGTTTCTGGAAGGGGTGCAGAAGAACGTGCGCACCAGGATCGCCGCGTCGCCGCTGGCAGGTCTGAAGATGGCCCTGACGTCGGGCTATTCGAGGTCCGACGTCATCGCCGAGCTTTATCAGACGCACTTTTACGATCAGACCGCGCCGAAGGGGAGGAAGCCGGCGCGCTTCATGTCCGATCTGACCGTGCAGCCGGCCGAGTTCCGCGGCGCACCTGGGGAGACCTTCACGCCGAAGTACGACAACTGGCGCCTGAGCGCGAAAGTGCCGATGCTCGTTCTCAACGCCACGACCATGAACACCGGTCATAACTGGCAGTTCACCGCCACGTGGATGGGCGAGTCTCCGCAGGCCATCAGCGCGACGATCGACGCCATCCCCCGATACCGGCGCATGTATTACCGCGAAGCTCCCCAGGCGCATCGTCAGATCCCGATCGGCGTCGCCGTCGGTGCGTCGGCGTGCGTACCGGCGCTGTTCGAGCCGATCGTCCTGCGCAATCTTTATCCCGACCGCACAGTGCGTCTCGTCGATGGCGGCGTGCACGACAACCAAGGCCTGTCCAGTCTCCTGGAACAGAACTGCCGCGTGATTCTCGTCAGCGATGCCAGCGGCCAGTTCCGGGAGCAACCGACTCCCGGAGGAAGCGTGAGCGATTCCCTCGGCAACTCGAATGACGTGCTGCAGGCACGCGTGCGCGAGGCGCAGTTCGATCAGCTCAGCGCCCTCAAACGTGCCGGAGCCATTCAGGGCGCGATGTTCATTCACCTGACGAAAGACCTCGATACCGATCCGGTGACGTGGGTTGGAACGCCTTCAAAGCCGAAGGTGAAGCGGGACGGCAGAACGAGCTACCTCGTCGACTGCGACATTCAGCAGAAGCTGGCCGAAGTGCGCACCGACCTCGATTCGTTCTCGGATGCCGAAGCCTATGCGCTGATGACGAGCGGGTATCTGATGACCGGGCACGCGTTGGTGAAGGAGAAGTGTCTCCCTTCGCTGCAGCTCGCGGAATCGAAACAACCGTGGCGGTTTCTGGCCGTTGAGGACGCGCTCACGCAGGCTGATCCCGACGCCACCAAACGCATGCTTACTCTGCTCAGCGTGTCGAACGAGCTGGCCGGCAAAGTATGGAGACAACTCCCGCCGCTGCAGGCAGTAGCCGCCGGCGGCGGCATCACCGTCATCCTCGGCGCGGCGTTCGTGCTGTGGAAGAAGCGCATGCTGGAGCTGCCGTCGCTCGGAGTCGTGTCGCTGCTGGCAGTTGCAATGCTCGCGGCAAAGTTGATCCTGGCGCAGCTCGACAAGCATCGCCTTTACCACAAGCGTCTCGGCGAAATGGGCCTCGGCTTCACCATCACCATCATCGGCTGGCTCGTCGCCGGACTCCATCTACAGATTTTCGACCGGCTCTTCCTCGCTCATGGCAAATGGAGCGCGCCCGAGGACACAGCGACGGCGATAGTTTTCGATGAGGCGCGGAGAAAATGTTGAGAGCAACCTTTCAGCGATCCCGAGCCGAGCCTCAGACAACCGGGTCGGTGCCCGCTACGCGTCCAGCGCGTACGCTTTGCGCAGCCACTTCTCTACGAACGCGTCGATGTCATCGACGGACGTGATCTCGATGCGGTGCGTGATCCGGTCCTTCTTCGCGAAGCCGCCGGTGTCGATGAGGCGTCCGGTTGCGGGCGTGTCTTTCAGCGCCAGGCCGAAGTCGACTCGCGTTCGTGTTGACGGTTTGATTTGCGCGATGACGTGGTTGCGGTAGATGGGGACGATCGTCTTGCCTGGCGATATCTTGATGTCGTCGCCGATGGAGCGCGCCAGGTCGTAGAGACGATCGTAAATGGGGCGGAGCGCGGCTTTCGATCCGGAGAAGAGCGCGTCGACGTAACCCTCGGCGCGGGCGACGTACACCTTCGGATCGCTTTCCTCGCGATCGTCCTTCCCCTCGGCATGATCGGCGAGCCACGCCGCGGAGTTCGTTCCGAGCTCGTGCTCCCTCTTTAGCCACTCGATGCGCGACTTCGGATCCTTCGGAGCGTTCGCGTTGATCAGCGCCGTCCACTCGCCAAGGTCGCGGCCCGTTTTCGCCTTCAGCGAATCGATCCAGTTGCGGACCATGGCGATGCCGGGATGAGGGTCGTAGCGCTGCTTCGGCTTCGGCATCGCGAAAGGATAAAAGAAAACGGCGCACCGAGGTGCGCCGTTCGAAGCATCGGATTGGTGCCGGCTACTTTGCAGCAGCGCGCTTCGATGCCGCCGCGAGCCGCGATTTGTAGCGGTCGGCGGTGTTGCCCTTGATGATGCCTTTCTTGGCGGCTTTGTCGATTTCAGAAAAACCGGTAGAAAGGACGCTCGCGTCAGCATTGCCGCTTTCCACGCCCGAACGGGCCTTTTTGAGCGCCGAGCGGAGGCGCGATTTTCCGGCGCGGTTACGCGCATTTGCTTTTTCGGCCTGTCGCTGCTGTTTTTCGGCCGAGCGGGTGTTCGCCATGAATGTTGCTCCTACGTAAAGTTATCTGCGGCCGTTACCTGAGCAACGGGCCGCGTATTCTACTTCGAATCGACGCCGAGCGACTTCAGTTTCTGCCGCGCCAGCGCTGCCTCCGGTGAGGTGGGATGTTCGTGCACCACGTACTGCAACTGCACGATGCCTGGGGATTTCTCGTTGAGGGCGATGTAGGAGTACCCCTTCTTTAGCAGGGCACCCGCAACTTTGTCCGACCTCGGGTACTTGGTAACGACGCTGTCAAACTGCTGAATCGCCTCGCGATATTTCTTCTGCGAATAAAGGCTCTCGCCGATCCAGTACGCCGCGTTGCCCGACAGCTCCGAATTCGGGTTCTTCGCCGCGAAGTCGCGGAAGCCAGCGACCGCGAGATCGTAGTGCCCCTGCTGGTAGTCGCGATACGCGGCCTGGTACGTCTGCATCGGATCTTCCGACGGCGCGGTTGACGGCTGGACGGTCATTTCGCCGCCGGACGGCGCCGGATTCGGCACCGGCGCAACGGCGGCCGCTGCCGCAGCGCGCGCGGCGCCGGCTTTCAGATCATCGACGTCGTGTTGCGTCTGCGTGAGCTGCTGCGTCATGCGGTCCAGCCGATAGTTCGTCTGCTCGGTCGCGCCTTGCGCAGTCTGGATTTTCTCTTCGATCTGATCGACTTTCGCCACGAGCGTGGCGTTCGATTTCAGCAGCGTCTGCGTCTGCTCGGCGATCGTGCGATTGATGTTGTTCACTTCCTCTTTGTTCGACGCCGTGCGCTTGACCTGCGCGAGCTGCTCCTGCAGGTCGGAGATCTGGCTCTGCAGCTTCTCGACGTCCGAGGTCGACACGCACGCCACGCTCGAAAGCGCAGCGGCGGCGAGCACTACGTTCCGGATCAGGGATCTCATTTTCATCTTCCCACGAGGACGAGGTGATCGCGGCGGTTCTTGGCCCACGCCGATTCATCGTGGCCGGGATCGAACGGACGCTCTTCGCCGTAGCTGACGGTGCGGATGCGCGACGCATCGACGCCGAGGGTGACGAGGTACTCCTTGGCCTGGTTCGCGCGGCGATCGCCGAGGGCGAGGTTGTACTGCTCGGTGCCGCGCTCGTCGCAATGGCCTTCGATGAGCAGGTTGTACTGCGCGTTTTTCTTCAACCACGTCGCGGAGTTGGTCAACGCCGTCTGTGCGTCGGCGCTGAGCGAGGAGTCGTTGTATTCGAAGAAGGCGTCGGCGATGTAGCCGCGCGACTGCGCCACGCGATTCAGTTCCCCGATGTCGTTCGGCAGCACCTCGGTGGTGACGTCGGTTTTCGTCGCGACGAAGTCGTTCGGCTCCGTGACCGTCTGCGCCGTTGCGGTGGTGACGGTGAGCGGAACGTCGGGGATGGTGGCCGGCGCGACAGACGTCGTGGCCGTCGGCGCAACTTTGGGTGGCTTTTTCGGGCAGGCGGGAAGGATCACGCTTGCAAGGAGGATCAGTGTGACGCCGAACGCTTTGAATGACTTACTCATGAATTTTTGCTCCTTCTTGATGGACCGGTTTCGATGATACCGCGTCAATCGCCCTTCTTCGACCAGTCCGGGTCTTTGTTTTCGCCGTTAAACGTGAGTTGCAGCAGGTCGGTGCCGTCGACGCGCATCCGGTAGATCTGCCAACTGCCACTGCGGTTGGATTGGAAGGCGATCCATTTGCCGTCCGGCGACCAGGTCGGCTGCTCGTTCGATCCTTCGCCAGCCAGGATCCGGCTTTGGTGTGTGGCCAGATCGGCGATCCGGATCTGGAAGCGTCCGTTGACGCGCGACGTGTAGGCGATCTGCGATCCGTCCGGCGACCAGGTGGCGTCGTCGTTCCATTCGCCCTCGAACGAAATGCGCTGCACGTTCGATCCTTCCGCATCCATCGTGTAGATCTGCGGCGAGCCGCTGCGGCCGGAGGTGAACGAGATCTGCCGCCCGTTCGGACTCCACTCCGGCGTCGATTCGATCGAAGAGTCGTGCGTCAGCCGGCGCAGGTTCGAGCCGTCGTCCTTGACGACGTAGATGTCGGGATTGCCGGCGACGGAGCCGACGAAGGCGATGTCGTTGCTGATCGGCGAGAACGTGGCCGAGGTGTTGAGGTTCAGACCCGTGGGCACGCGCGTGCGCGCGCCGCCGCGTCTGCTGATCACATACATGTCACTTGTCCCTCTCGCGAAGGATGTATAGACCATCCGCTCGTTGTCGGCCGAGAGGCTCGGAAGGATCGACAGCGCATTGTGGCGTGTGATCTGGCGCTGGTTCGTGCCGTCCCAATCCATCAGCCAGATCTCGAAGAAACCGCTGCGATCGGAGGCGAAGCCGATCGTCGAGAGAAAGATGCCCGGCTTGCCGTTGATCGTGCGCACCAGATCGTTGCCGAGCATGTGCGCCATGCGCGGCAACGCGGCAGCGCCGCCGCGATAGCGCTGGGCGAATTGCGTCGGAGCGCCGGTGGCGTCGAGCAGGCGCGCATCGATGATGTAGTCCTGCCCCTCCTGATTGATCTTCAGCGAGAGGACGAACTGCGCGCCGGCCGCTTTGGCGAGATCGGCACCGGCCGGGATGTTTGGCGGAATCGGAGCGATGGCGAAGACGCCGGAGTAGGCGAGGTCGCGCGTCAGCGGCGCGAAAAACGGCGCGTTGATCGTCTCCAGCGGCAGCGCCGTCTCCGGACGAGGCACGGCGATGCGCGCGATTTGTGCGGCTTGGTTGGCGTTGATCGTGGTCTGAACCTGCGTCTGGGCTATTACTCGATTTCCGAGCAGCGTCAGCGCAGCGGAAAAAAGAAGGACGAGTGATGCGATCGTTCGTTTCATCGGAATGTGAGGTGAACTCCCAGGTAGGTGCCGTTGTATGCGAAGGGGAGCGGTTGCAGCGGCGACGCTTCGAGCACGGCCCGAAGAGCGGCGCGATCGAACGTGCCGTTGTTGCTCGGCACTTCAATCTTCGCATCGCGGATCGAGCCGTCGCGATTGATGACGAAGGCCACGGTCGTGGCGATGCCGTTGTCCGCCTGCGGCCGCGTCCAATAGCGGCCGACGTTTTTTTTCATCAAGTCGATGTAGAGCGTGTACGGAAAATCGCCCTCGATGCCGGTCACACCCGCCGAACCGATGGGGATGTCGATGCCTCCCACGACGCCGGGTTGGAGGGTGGGGAGTGGGGGGTGGGGCGTGGGAGCTGGGGGAGTTTCCGAACCTTTCTTCGGCGACTTGCCGAAAGCAGAGAAGGGAACCGTTTTCGGTTCACTCTTGGCTGCAACAGGCTTCGGCGGTTCCGCGACGGGCTCGGGAATCGTCAGCTTCTTCGGAGGCGCAGGCGCCGCTTGCGGCGGCGTGATCGGGGTTTGAGCTACCACCCCCGACTCCCTACTCCCCACCCCCGCTGCCGGCGCGAACTTGATGTTCAGCGTCGAAACCTCCTGCGGCGCGGCGGCATGCATGGCCGCGTAGATGATGCCGGCAGCAAGAGCGCCGTGCAGGAGTACGGAGACGGCGATGCCGCCGGCGGGGTTGCCGCCGAGGCGGGTGCGCTCGGCCAGCAGATCACCGATGCGGTCGTCCATCCCTCTCCTTCGGCTGAGTGACCATCCCCAACTGCTCGACGCCGGCGCGGTTCATGATGTCGAGCACTGCAACAACGCTTCCGTACGGCACGGCCTTGTCGGCTTCGAGCAGCGCGCGCTTCACGCGCCGCGCGCGCAGCATCGGCCCCAGGCTCTGATCGAGGTTCGTGGAGCCGGCGGCGATGCCGTCGAGGTAGACCGCGCCCGACGCCGTCACCTGAATCTTGGCCGGATTGTTCGACGCCAGCTCGAAGCTCTTCCCTTCCGCGGCGGGCAACGCGACAGTCAATCCCTGCGTCAACATCGGAGCGGTAACCATGAAGATGATCAGCAGCACGAGCATGACGTCGACCAGCGGCGTGACGTTGATCTCCGCCATGTCGCCGTAATCGTCGCCGTGGTCGAATCGGAAGGCCATGTGTTGTCGTCTTAGACGGTTGCGGTTTCGTCTTGGTAACCGCGCTACATAAAGTTCCGCTCGGTGAGATTCAGAAACTCCAGCGTGAAATCCTCCATCTCGCCGCGCGCCTGACGCATGCGCTGCACGAAATGGTTGTACGCGAGCAGCGCCGGAATGGCGGCGAAGAGTCCGGCCGCGGTGTTGATGAGCGCCTCGCTGATGCCGGGAGCGACGGAGGTGATCGACGTCGTCGCGGTCGCGCCGATGGTGGCGAAGGCGTCCATGATTCCCCACACCGTGCCGAACAGGCCGATGAAGGGTGACGCGGCGGCCGTCGTAGCCAGGAACGGCAGGTATTTCGACAGCCGCGCCGCTTCGATGCGTGACGCGCGCAACAGCGATCGCTCCACGCTGTCGAGCGATCGGATCATCTGCGTGTTCGCGTGCGCGATCTGCGCCTCGATCTCGGCGTATCCCGCTTTGAACAATCCGACCAGCGACGAATGGGACGTCTGCGCGGTAGCCGCGTGCACTTCCGCCAGCTTCTTGGCGCGGCGGAAGGCGAACATGAATCGCCTCGATGCCGCGGCCGACCGGCGGAAGCGGAGGGCGATGACGAACATCACCGCCCACGATCCGATCGAGAACAGCAGCAACACTCCCAGGACGGCTTTCCCCACCCATCCCGTATGCTGAAACGACGTCCAGAGTTGCACTACCCGTAAGGTAGCACGGTCACTGAGGCGCGGTGTGGCACAGACACTCTTGTCTGTGCTGGTGAGGCTCGGGAGGTCTAAGAAACTTCAGCCGCGGAACCTTGCCAAAGCACAGACAAGAGTGTCTGTGCCACACAACCCCCTTACGCCGCGATCGACTCTTTCTTCACCAGACGCTGCGCTTCGAGATAGAACTGCACGTCCTCCGGCATCATCGCGTACAACAGCCGTCCGCCGCCGCGGCCGGTCGTGCTGAGGTAGGCGTGCTCCTCATCGCTGACGAACAGCACGTCGCCGACGAAGTCGCCCGGCAGCGTCGTCAGCAGCGACAGGAACTCCCCCTCGGTCGCCGCGCCGTCGATGAAGAGCCGATCGACGTCTTCCGCGGCGTGATCGAGTGCGCCGCGAAGGATGCCGAAGCTGTCGACGAAGATGAGGCGATTCGCGGAGCGCGCCGATGCGTCCCACGCCCGCACGGGCGCGTTGGCGGTGCGGGCGATGAGCGTGATGCGGCGAAAGTCGCGCAGGGCAGCGGGCCTCATCGCGGCACCACCGCGGTGGCCACTGCGATCACCAGGGCGACGGACCACAGCATGCTGAGGACGCGCCACGTCTGCCGGCCACCGCGAAGGTCTGAGGTCGTTTCGAATACGAAGTGTTTGATCTGTGTCATGGGATTCTCCTTTGTCTCAGTCGAGTGAAGTCGTGTTCAGTTGTTGATCGTGTTTGGAGTGTTGTCGCCTGCGGCCGTCGGCGCCTGCAGCGGAACGGTTCGCGTTCCGAACGCATCGATCGGCCATACGTCGAGCGGCAGCGTGCGTCCGTTCGCGGCGAGATAGGCCTTGCTGCCGCTGTCGCTGAGCAGCTCGATCGAGCCCGAGGGCGGCACCGAGTACTTCGCTCCGGCGTAGGTGAACGTCGCGCCCGGCGTTCCGACGAATTTGTACGATACCGTCCCGGTGTGGCAGGTGACCACGGGAGCAGCGGGTGAGTGGTGGAGCAGGGCGGCCAGCGTGATTGCGTGCAGGATGTTCATGCCTGGCCCTTAGTCCAAGGGCGGTACCAGGCAAGACTCCTTTTAGAATCAGCAACTTAGATGCGTCAGACGCCTTTCCGGCTGTTTCGGAACGATACGGCTGTATGATTTCTGGACATGAGCGAGGTCAAACAACGGCTGCTGATCGTCGATGACGATCCCGGCATCGTCGCCGGCCTCCGGGCGCTCCTCGCCGACGAGTGGGAAGTGAAGACGGCCATGACCACGCGCGAGGCCCGCGCCGTCTTCGCCGATTTCTCGCCCGACGTCGTTCTCCTCGACATGAACCTCCCCGACGGCAACGGCGTCGACGTCCTGCACGACTTCAAGATGTACTCCGAGGCCGTCTCCGTGATCATGATGTCTGGAGTGGGGACGGTGGATAGCGTCGTCGAATCGATGAAGCTCGGCGCGGAAACGTTCCTGCAGAAACCGTTCGACTACAGCACGCTGTCGCTCACGCTGGAGCAGGTCTCACGCATGGTGGCCACCCGCCGCGAGCTGATCGCGCTGCGCCGCGGCGACGCGAACGAGCAGGAGCGTCTGCCCGGCCTTTCCGCCACCGTCCAGAATCTGAACCAGCTCCTCGGGCAGATCTCTCGCGCGCCGTCGCCGGTGCTGATCGAGGGCGATTCAGGGACAGGCAAAGGCGTCTTCGCGCGCCTCATCCACAACCGTTCGCCGCGCGCGCGGGCGCCGTTCGTCGATCTCAACTGCGCAGGCCTGTCGAAGGAGTTGCTCGAGTCGGAGCTCTTCGGCCACGAGCGCGGCGCGTTCACGAACGCGATGAACACGAAGCAGGGCCTGTTCGAGATCGCCGCCGACGGCACGCTGTTCCTCGATGAAATCGGCGAGATGGACGTGACCGTGCAGGCGCGGCTGCTGAAGGCGATCGAGGACAAGCGTTTCCGCCGCGTCGGCGGCATCCGCGATCTGACCGCGAATTTCCGCCTCGTCGCCGCCACGAACCGCGACCTCGGCGCGGAAGTCGCCGCGGGCCGTTTCCGCGCCGATCTCTATTACCGCTTGAACGTCGTCCGCGTACGCATGCCGCCGCTGCGCGAACGCACCGAAGACATCCCGCTTCTCGTCGACGTCATCCTCCGTCCGCTGTCGAAAGAGCTGGGCCGTCCCGCGCCAACGGTGAGCCCGCGCGCGCTGAAGAAACTCCAGAGCTACGCCTGGCCCGGCAACGTCCGCGAACTTCGCAACGTCCTCGAACGCGCGATGCTGACGATGACCGGGAAAGAGATCGTCAACGACGATCTGCTGCTCGAATCGGATACGAAGTCGCTCGCGAAGACATCCGGCGGAATGCCCACCGCCGATTGGGAAATCCGCGCGCTCGACGACGTCGTCGCCGACTACGTAACCGCCTCGGTCGCCGCCGCCGGCGGCAACGTCCGCAAAGCAGCCAGGCAACTTCAGATCAGCCCCTCAACACTCTACGCGCGAATGAAGAAGCCGGCAACGTAAACGTAGCGCCGGCCGCTGGCCGGCTGGACCGCCGCCGGCTCGGCGGCAAGTGCGAAAGCTTCAGCCGCTGCACCTTGCCAAAGCACAGACACTCCTGTCTGTGCTGGTGATGCTCGCGCAACTCAATCCAAATCGCTGTGCCGCTCCGCCTTCCTCGCCGTCTGCGGAACCTGACTTTCGAAGATGTACACATCCGCCCCGATCGGCACCTCTTTGTAAAGCCTCTCCAGCATGTCCTCGGGCAACCGGATGCAACCGTGCGACGCCTTGCGTCCGATCGAGTCGTACTCGTCGGTGCCGTGGATCATGATGCCGTCGCCGAGGTCGAGCGCGTACTTGCCGAGGTGTCCTTTCACTTTGCGCAGCGGCGAATTCATTGGCGGCACCGGCTCGCCAGCTTCGATGAACGCCCAGTCCGGCTTTGTCCACACCGGATCCTCGATCTTCCGCAACACCTTCAGATGTCCCTTCGGCGTGCGGAAAAACCAGACCTTGCTGCCGTTCTTCAGCATCTTCTCGCTGCCGGTCGCAGCGAGCGACTTATCGACGAGCTGGCCGTCCTTGAACAGGTAAAGCCGGTTCGTGGCCGTATCGATCGTGACCACCGTTCCCGTCCGCGGCGCATCCGCGGGCAACCCTTCGACCTGCTTGTCGTCACAGCGGAACTGCCACCAATGACACTGCGTCTGCGCAGAAGCCGAAACGCCGAGGCCCAGACTGATGACAAGTAGCCCTCGGCTGATCAATTTCGCAACTGGATTCAATCGCACCCTCCCTTGGAAAAGTCGACTTCGAACTGCGAATAACTACTGCGAGATCGACGCCAAAAGTGGAGGGTTTTGCCGCTTGATTTGGAGAGCTCGTCCAGGGCTGCGAACCTTCAAAACGAGCTTGGGAGCGCGCTGAGTGAGTTGTCGGATGAATGGGTGTGGTCGGCAACCACATTCACGAGGTCAGGGACCTCATTCACGAGGTCATGGACCTCATTCACGAGGTCGCGGACCTCATTCACGAGGTCGCGGAAGTCATTCACGAGGTCAGGGAAGTCATTCACGAGGTCGCGGACCTCATTCACGAGGTCAGGGATCTCATTCACGAGGTCAGGGATCTCATTCACGAGGTCAGGGATCTCATTCACGAGGTCGTGGACCTCATTCACGAGGTCGCGGACCTCATTCACGAGGTCGTGGACCTCATTCACGAGGTCGTGGACCTCATTCACGAGGTCGTGGAACCTCATTCACGAGGTCGCGGAACATATGCACGTGGTGGGTGACCCTGCCCAACCCCTCACGGGACAGAGCGCGTCTGGTGGCCCCGGGGCGACTCGAACGCCCGACAAACGGTTTAGGAAACCGCTGCTCTATCCACCTGAGCTACGGGGCCACTCGCGGCGGGAAACGGCCCGAGGGTAGCAGAAAGTTCAGGTCGGATTGGTCCAGTCATTTCGCTGGCGGCGGAAGGGAAGGAGCAGAATCTTTCCGATGGTCACGTCGCTGGCATCGTGATACGCGGGCACCCCGATCACGATGCGCCCCCGCGGAACATCGAGTCGCATCGTCCGGTGCAGGTAGTCCCATGCCGAGAGGAGACTCGACCAGTTGCTGTCCGTCTCGTCGAGGCGATCGGAATGATGGATGCCATGCATGCGCGGCGTGACGATCAGCCGCACCAGGAAACGCTCGACGCGAAGCGGAAGCCGCGCGTTGCTGTGATGGAACAGGATCGACGCGAAAAGGATCGTCTGCCACAGCCAGAGCGTCTGCGAATCGACGCCGATGACGATCATCTGCATCGCGCGAACCGGAATCGAAAGCGCCAGCTCCCCGAAGTGAAAGCGCAGAGCCGTCGAGGCGTCCATGTCGCGATCGACGTGATGAACGAGATGGAATCGCCAGACGAACGGAACGCGATGACTGGCCCAATGCCACCACCACAGCGTGTAGTCGAGCAGCACGACCGCCACGATCCGTTCGACCCAGCGCGGCCACTGCACGAGTTGCAGCAGTCCGACGCGCTCGCGCACGATCCACGCCGCCACCGGCTGCAGCACCGGCGCTTGAATCAATGACATGAGCGCCAGCGAGACGCCGCCCGTCGACAGATTGCGCACAGTTCGCCGCAGTTTCGATTCGACCGTCCGCCGAAGCGGCGCAATCTGCTCCGCAAGGAGCAACAGACCGCCGGCGATAACGATGACCGCGGCCGTGATGGCGAACGGCGAAACAGACGGACTCACGCTGAGCACATCTGTGGAGCTTACTCGCCGCAATCCGCCGCGGCAAAGGTTAGCCGAAGACTAGGGCTTGTTTTAGGAGGTCTCTGAAAACGGACGAGCACTTTTCGGAAGACTTAGGCAAAGCGCCGCGCGTTCAGGCCCAATTAGCTTAACCACGTACGCAAGATGATGTGGAAGTACCCGCATGCGGCCGTCTTGAAGCGCTTTGTACGCTGCATCGGCAAGCCCGTCAGGCCCAAGTTTTCTCGCGACGCTGGGGTGGATAAGGACATCGACCGTGCAGGCCACCCTCACCTCGGGGAAACGTTCGCCGCAGATGCGCGCGGCCTTACGCTCATCGATGAGTGCGACAGCTGCATGTTCGACGGAATAGCCGATCGTTGCTGCCTCTCCGTCGTCCAAAGTCGCGAAAGAAGAACCGACGACGAGTTCCTCGAAATGCCGGAGACCTGCTTCACCAAGATGAACGACGTTGATAACGCCGGCTTCGACAAGTTCATGCAATCGATCAGCGTCTCGGCGGCCACGCGGCCGACCGGTTTCGAGTTCATCCAGGATGAAATCGACAACAACGATTTTGTTAGGCAGCGCTGAAGCAATCATTGGCGTGCAGCCGGTCGCGATCAGATTAATGATCGTGCTGGTGTCGGCCACAAGTTCGGCGAAGGGATCAATCAAGGCGGTTGATGACTCCATCGCCTTCCCCTCCTTCGATCTCGTCATTACCGAGGATCTCTCGCAGTTCGACGCGATCGAGGTGCAGCAAACGGGAGAGCTGGCCTTCGCTGAGGAGACCCTTTCTTGCGGCTTCCGCGGCAAGCAGATTAAGCCTCAGAGTCGTTGGTCGGTCCGCGTCAGTCTTATGATCATCAGGCGCGGAGAGATCACCGAGTACTTGACGCGCATGCTCGTCGGTGACGCCACCATTGGCTTGAAACCAATCCCAAGTACCTTGCTTGAGAGAGCCGAGTTCCTCAAGCCGGCGCACCATCGCTTCGCGAGAGACGCGGAAATAATGGCTCAGGACAATGATGTGGCGCCGCGTGACGCGATCCGATCCGGCCGTCACCTCTTGAAACTTCTGCAGCACGCCGCGAGCTGGTGTGAGAAGAGCGCGTGCAAATGCGTTGGCATAGCGCTCCTCGCGCGAATTTCCATGTTCGTGCTGGTGAAGGACTTCAGGTTGGTGCCGCGCCGATATGAAGTGGCCGGTTTCATGGCCAGCCGTCTGCGCGCGGCGGTCGCGTGGGTGATTGGCATTGAGCAGCATGCAGGCGCCGATCGCGTCGTCGTAAGCAAAAAGTCCTGAAATCCGGCCATCGAAGCGACGCACATAGACGCGCACGCCGAGCTCCATTTCAAGGATCGTTACCAAGTCAGGGATGGGGCCCGTGCCGATGCTCAAGCGTTGACGGAGCTCCGCGGCATCATGCTCAGCTTGTGCTTTGACGTCGCCGGGAAGCAGTGGGCGCTCGGGTGGATAGTTTCGTACCCGTTGAACCCCCAGCAGGTTCTCAAGTTCCACTTCCGCTCTCGCGAGATCCGTTAACAATTCAGCGGCTGCTGCTGCGCCGTCGGGGTTTCCGTTCAGTTTGCGGAAGCGCGGCGCCAGGTCGACATGAACAGACTCCCGGCGAAGCAACGCGTTCACTGACGTCCGATAAGTCTTCGCGAGACTCTGCAGCTCGTTGATGCGGACACGCCGTAGGCCCTGCTCAATTGCCACAAGCGTGGTCCTGGCGACGCCAATAGCCTCTGCCGCGGCCGCCTGTGTCATGTTTGCGGCATCGCGGGCGATGCGAAGGCGCTCGCCGACTTCAGCGGGAGCGATTTGCTCAAGCGCGGTCATGACTGCGCACTCACGGCCCACTGAGCAACGAACGATTTGTTACCCAAAGAACGAACGAAGTTTTTCCACTCATAGGCGTGCTGCTGTAGTAGTCGATTCAGTCGTTCGCGCACATCCGTCCCTTGTAGGTCAAACGTTCTGCCGAGTTGGAACGCAGCGAGATCGAGGGCATGGCTGTTTGCTTTCGATTTCAGTAGGCCTGCCAAGTGGTCAAGATGCAGAGCGCCAGCGATAGCGTGCTCACGTAGCCTACCCGTGATCTTTTTCCTGTCGAATGACCGCGCTGCGCCGTCTGCGAAGTTGGATGCTGCAAGATCCTCCCAAACGTATCGATCTGGTGGTTCCGACAAGCCAGCAGCATGAATGCTCATGCGTCTCAGCATGCAGGCGGCACACACTCCGCACTGCCGCTTCTTGTGGTTCACGCCAACGTGGCGGTTCAGCTGCCAGCACGACCAAGTCGACGACCAGGATGGGTCGGCGCACTCGTCGACAAACTGCTGCAGCGTCTCACCTTTGGTGCGCCAGATCTGAGGAAACGTGTACTGGAGACGGCGATCGAACAGCGCGTGAAGAAAATGCTCCATGGCATTCGTAAAGAGTGGATGGCTGCGATAGTCTGGATACGACTGGCCGACCGTGACGAGCATCGGGCCCAGAGCTCCCTGGCCACTCTCAGACACAATGATGCGGTCCGCGTTGGCGAGATATGCTGCAATGGCACTGATGAGAGCGAACTTAAAGCCCCGTGACCGTGCCGATGACTCGCGGCGTCTTTTCTTTGCTCTGACGCTGTACGGAACGTTCGTGAACGGTTGCTGTCCTCGGGATAGCGCTTCACCGTCGTTTGCGATCGATCCCAATCTAACGCGTACGAGTCCGTCCCCCATCTCTTTGGCTAGCAATCCCGCGACGGCACGCGAGTCGAGGCCGTTGCTGAACGGAATAACCGCCTTAACGCTCGAACCGAGGGTCAGGACGCTCTGCTTCGGTGAGGCCTCATCCGTCTTGCGACCATGAAACCGAAACACCCAGTGGTCTCCCGTTAGGAAGGAGAGCACATCACAGAGCGCGTTTGAAACGCGCGGATCACTCCATCGATCAGGTTCGTGAACGGGTATTCGGAGTTCGAAGTCCCTCGTCCAGCTGTACGAGTTGCGTCGATGGGTAACATCGGCGAACTCGACAGCAGCGGCTACGAGGAGCGCATCGTAGGCGAGCGGCTCCCACCGAGCGAAGAAGTACGATTCGAGGCCCTCTGTGGTAAAGCGGAGGTCATCTCCGATCTCGCACCGTAACGATCTGCGGAACGTGCGCTCACCCGGTTCCACGACATCGATTGCAATATGCGGAGTTGCAGGCGCGACTTCGGCGGTCTTCATCATGGCAGCTCCACTCCGTCGTCGATTCCGTTTTGTTTCACGAGCTTCGGCCCGTGATCGCGCGGATCGATATTCAGAAATCGCGCGGCGATAGCTTGGAAGTCGGTACAGTCAATGGCGTCTTCGAGCCTCGCTCGGACATTGACCGCCCGTGGAGCGGTTGAGTGACGGAAGTAATGCTCTTCGAATTGACGTGCGCCCCGAGCCGCGCAATCGAGCGCCGCCGCGCCTATCGCTTCACGCAACAGATCGATTCCCCGCGCGTCCGTTTCCGAGATAACGCACAAGTTGTCCAACACCGCGCGGTCCATGCCGGAACGCGCGCAGGTCCGAAGAACCTCCATTTGCGCGATGTCATCTTTGAATAACCAATTGTCCCGTTGGTCAAGTGTCGCGCGAGCGGTTCGGACGAATTCTGGCGTGAGATCGCGCTGGCAGTCTTGCTCAAGCGCCTGTGTCAGTGCCGTGCTGACGTCCTCGACCGTGTAAGCGGGTTTATCCCCGAGTTCGGCCACCTTCCGCCAAGTCCGCCTCATTGGTAGGCTTCTGTGAGGTCCGTCGCTCATGGCTACCTCCGAATGTCAGAAGTTTCAATGAAAACGACGACATTGTCAATAGCCGATTGAAGACGATAATCGACGAGCGGAGCTGGTTGCCACGTCGCGTTCTCCCGCAAATCACAAATGCGAGAACAGCCCCTTCGTGTATTGCTCGGGGTTGGCCAGGAACGTTCGCTTGTGGTCTTCGTTGGCGAAGTAGTAGAGCTTGTTTTTGTATTCGACGGTTGGGATCGAAGCGCGGATGGAGATCTTGCTGCCGTCGACCGGGTCCATGGCGATGGCGGGGGTGAAGGGGAGGGAGGCGCGCAGGGCTTCGTCGGCGGGAGTCGGGGGTGGCGGGGCGTCGGCTTGCGCGAGGCCGGTGGCGGTTTTGATCGGGGGCGCTTCGTCGGTGAGCATCGGGGGTGGATCGACGGTGACGGGGCGAAGGTCGGAGGAGTCGATCGTGCGCATCTCCGACTTCGGTTTCGGCGCCGCGGCGGCCGTCTTTGGTTTTCCGCCGCAGCCGGCGGCCAGGGCCGCGAGCATCATCGCCGTCACGATCGTGCGAGTCATCGTTCTCCTGTTTTGCAAGGGTGCGGCCATTACATTTCGCCGAGGAGCGCGGCACGGCATCGTTCCAGCGCCTGCCAGACCACGCCTTCGACTGCCGAGGAGTCGACGACAACCACCAGGTAGTAGCCGTCGCCGAGGTCGGAGCAGAAAATCGTGGTGGCGGCGAAATCGATTTTGAACCGGCGCGACGCTCCGCTTTCCGTCGCCTCGGCCACGCGGCGGAGGTGGGAGAGGAAGATGCCGGCGTAGGCGCCGATGACGCGCAGCTCGTGATCGTCGGTATCGAACGGCCTCGCCGAGGCCACTTCCACGCTCTCCCCCTCGGAATCGAGAAACGCCGCTCCGATCGCGCCGCGCGTGGCCTGAAGGAGGTCGGCAAGGATGTCGCGGAACCCCACCTACGCGGCGCCCCGCACTTGCTCGTCGATGGTGATGTCGCCACGCTTGACCGCGTTTGCGAACGCGTCGACGACGCGCGGATCGAAGCGGGTCCCGGCGAAACTCTTGATCTTTTCGACGACGTAATTGAGCTCCATCGCCTTCTGGTACGGCCGGTTCGTGGTCATGGCGTCGAACGTGTCGGCGATGGCCACGATGCGCGCCTGCATCGGGATCTC
>Ga0070670_100000160_pt1 | contig 61135 bp, 53 predicted proteins | sample KBSS63metaG_FD_64665 | JGI IMG/M metagenome (GOLD analysis project Ga0070670, IMG submission 64665) | Switchgrass rhizosphere microbial communities from Kellogg Biological Station, Michigan, USA - KBS S6-3 metaG | ecosystem: Host-associated > Plants > Roots > Rhizosphere > Soil ... | reverse complement strand
CTCGCTTATGCTGTGGGCAACGCCATCTTCGGCGGCTCTGCGGAATTCGTGGCGCTCTACATGAAGTCGGCCGGCAACGAGCAGCTGTTCTACTGGTACGTCACCATCATGATGCTCATCGCCTTCCTCGTCGCGCTGCGCCTGCCGCGCCAGGCACCTTACCTGCACCACGATCACTGAGATCGGGGCACAGGCGCACTAGGGGGCCGCGGCTGGCGTAGCGAGCCGCAGCCCTCTGTCTCCGCTCAAGCGGCAGCGGCGATGCTGTCGACCGGATGTTGGGAGCGAAAGCCGACAGCCAGCCGGTTCCAGACATTGATCGCGCCGATCGCTACGGTGATCTTCACCATCTCCTCCTCGGAAAAGTGCTGGAGGAGCGCCTCGTAGGCTGCGTCCGGTATGCCGGTCTGGGCGATGTTCGTCACGGCGTCCGTCCAGCCCAGCAGAGCCCTTTCGCGGGCGTCGTAAACAGGCGATTCAGGCCAGACGCTGAGCATGTTGATCCATTGTTCGCCAAGTCCGTCGTGGCGCGCTTCCTTGACGTGCATATCGACGCAGAAGGCGCAGCCGTTGATGATCGAGGCGCGCAGCTTGATCAGGTGGATGAGGCGTTTCTCCAGGCCCGAATGCTGCACATGGATTTCCAGCGCTGAAACGGCCTTGTAGGAGGAGGGAGCAGCTTCGAAAAAATTGAGGCGCGGTTGCATGATGTTCATCCTTTGCTTTGAGCTTCACGGCTTGTCTTGCGTTCATGGATTGCCAGAAAGGCGCAGCCTCTGGCGGCTATGCTGCCGTCGTCGAGGGCAGTGAGTTCGTCGATGAGATCGGCGATCGTCGTCTTGGCAAGCTCCGCCCTGTAAACTCGCTCGGCCCGCAGCATGGCCGAAGAGATGTTGCAAGGCTTGTCAAAGAAGCGCCCCGGCACCTGATTGGGCCCGCGCTGGCGGATCTCGCTGCAGCGGAAGGCCGGTGCCGGTCCTTCGACGGCCAGAACCACGTCGAGCATCGTGACCCCCGAAGCTGGCTTCGCCAGCCGGTAACCACCCTTCGGCCCCGGAAAGGTCTCCAGGATGCCGGCTCCCGAAAGCGCCTGCAGATGCTTGAGCAGGTAGCTCGTCGACACCCCGTGAAATTCCGCCAGCGCTGCGGCTGATAGCACGCCGCCGTCCGTCAGTCCGGCCAGCATCGCGACGCTGTGCAGCGCCTGCTCGACCCCGTCTCCCAGTTTCATCAGCCACCCTTTCATATCGTGGATAAAAGATATCCATGAATAGAGAGTGTGTCAATCGGCCCTTTCGTTTGTCTGTCCCGACAGCGGAGTGCCGCTAGGATTTTCCGCCATCTAGCCTACATATGTCGCGTGGATCGCATCGAGACTGACACGCTTCCGGCCCTGCCCATTCCCTTCACCCGCTGGTTTGCGGAAAAGGGCTGGCAGCCGCGTGCCCATCAGCTGGAATTGCTGGCCCGGGCAGAGGCCGGCGAGAGCACGCTGCTGATCGCGCCAACAGGCGCCGGCAAGACGCTGGCCGGGTTCCTACCGTCCCTGACGGACCTCGCGCGGCGCGGCAAGATCCCGCCCGGCTCGGCCTTCACCGGCATCCACACGCTCTACATCTCGCCCTTGAAGGCGCTGGCCGTCGATATCGAGCGCAACCTGATGAAGCCGGTCGACGAGATGGGCCTTGCCATCACCATCGAGAACCGCACCGGCGACACGCCGAGCGGCAAGCGTCAGCGGCAAAAGCTGTCGCCGCCCGATATCCTGCTGACGACGCCCGAGCAGGTGGCGCTGCTGCTCGCCAACACCCAGGCGACGCGGTTCTTCAAGGACCTGAAATATATTGTCCTCGACGAGCTGCATTCGCTTGTTTCCTCTAAGCGCGGCCATATGCTGGCGCTCGGCATCGCGCGCCTGCGGCGGCTGGCACCTAGCCTGCAGACCATCGGACTGTCGGCCACCGTCGCCGATCCCATGGATCTGCAGAAATGGCTGGTCGGCCAGCGCGAGGGCGAGGACCGCCATTCCGGCCTCGTCACGGTCGCCGGCGGCGCCAAGCCCAATATTTCTATCCTGTCCACCGATGAGCGCATCCCCTGGGCTGGCCATTCGGCGAAATACGCCATCCCTGACGTCTACAAACACCTGCTCGACCACCAGACGACGCTGCTGTTCGTCAACACCCGCAGCCAGGCGGAAATGTTGTTTCAGGAGCTCTGGACCGTCAACGACGAAAACCTGCCGATTGCGCTGCATCACGGCTCGCTCGATGTCGGCCAGCGGCGCAAGGTCGAGGCGGCGATGGCGGCCAACAAGCTGCGTGCTGTTGTCGCCACCTCGACGCTCGATCTCGGCATCGACTGGGGCGATGTCGATCTCGTCGTCCATGTCGGCGCGCCGAAGGGCGCGAGCCGGTTGGCGCAGCGGATCGGCCGCGCCAACCACCGCATGGACGAGCCGTCGAAGGCGATCCTGGTGCCGGCCAATCGTTTCGAGGTGATGGAGTGCCAGGCGGCGCTGGATGCCAACTATTTGGGCGCGCAGGATACGCCGCCGGTCGGCCAGGGCACGCTCGACGTGCTCGCCCAGCACGTGCTCGGCATGGCCTGCGCCGAGCCCTTCGATCCGCTCGAGCTGTTCGACGAGATCACCAGTGCCTCGCCCTATGCAGCCCTCAGCTGGGAAAGCTTCGAGCAGATCATCGATTTCGTCGCCACCGGCGGTTACGCGCTGCGCACCTATGAGCGCTATGCCCGGATCCGCAAGCAGGAGGACGGCCGCTGGCGCGTCTCGAACCCGGCAGTGGCGCAACAATACCGGCTCAACTCCGGAACGATCGTCGAATCGCCGATGCTGAACCTGAAAATGGTCAAGCGCGGCGCTGGCGGTCGCATCGGTCGCGGCGGCGCGACGCTCGGAAAGATGGAGGAGTATTTCTTCGAGCAGCTTTCGCCCGGCGATACCTTCATCTTCTCCGGCAAGGTGTTGCGCTTCGAGGGTATTCGCGAGAACGAGGCGCTCGCCAGCCAGGCCTATTCCAACGATCCGAAGATACCGTCCTATAACGGCGGTAAATTCCCGCTATCGACCTATCTCGCCGACCAGGTCCGCTCGATGCTGGCAGATCCCGACCGGTGGCACGAGCTGCCCGACCAGGTGCGCGACTGGTTGGCGCTGCAGCGCGAGAAATCGATGGTGCCCAAGCGCGACGAATTGCTGATCGAGACCTTCCCGCGCGGCAGCCGGGCCTACATGGTGGCCTATCCCTTCGAGGGCCGGCTGGCGCACCAGACGCTCGGCATGCTGCTCACCCGCCGGATGGAGCGAGCCGGCGCCAAGCCGCTCGGCTTCGTTGCGACCGATTATTCGCTCGGCATCTGGGGGCTGGAGGACATGGGCGCGATGATCGCCTCGGGACGGCTCAGCCTTTCGGCCTTGTTCGATGAGGACATGCTGGGCGACGATCTCGAAGAATGGCTCGATGAATCCTTCCTGCTGAAGCGAACATTCCGCAACTGCGCGGTCATCGCGGGCCTGATCGAGCGCCGCCATCCGGGCAAGGAAAAGTCCGGTCGCCAGGTGACGGTGTCGGCCGATCTGATCTATGATGTGTTGCGCAGCCACGAGCCTGATCACATTCTTTTGCAGGCAACCCGGCAGGATGCGGCAACGGGGCTTTTGGATATTGCTCGGCTTGGCGATATGCTGCGGCGAATCAAGGGCCACATCACCCACCGGGCGCTCGACCATATCTCGCCGCTGGCCGTGCCGGTCATGCTGGAGATCGGCCGGGAATCCGTACCGGGCGAGGCGCATGACGCACTGCTGGCCGAAGCCGCCGACGATCTGATCGCCGAGGCAATGAGCTGATAGTGGTGTTCAGTCCGGGTGAAGGGGAGGGTTCCATTCCTCATCCCGTGCCTGTCATAAGAATGAAGAAAACGGGAAGAGCATAATTGATAACCCGCCTGGCGCTCGCGCGTGACATGACCAGCCTTGCAGCGATTGCCGGCGCCGAGACCACTGTCCATGGTGTCGCTGTCGTCTGCGATCCGCTCGGCGCGCTGTATCTTCCGGATGCCGCCATCCTGGTCGTGTCCGACCTGCATCTGGAGAAGGGGGCCGCCTTTGCGCGTCGCGGCATGATGCTGCCTCCCTATGACACGCTGGCGACACTGACGGTGCTATCCGCGGTCATCGCGCGCTACGATCCGAAACTGGTGATCTCGCTCGGCGACAATTTCCACGACCGCAAGGGCTCGATGCTTCTGCCTGAGGCTTTCCGGCAGTTGATCGTCGGCATGGCTCGGGGTCGGGAATGGATATGGATCAACGGCAACCACGATCCCGACGGCGCGGTCGATCTTCCCGGCCTGTCGCTGGACGAGCTCATCCATAGCGGCCTGACCTTCCGCCACGAACCGAAAGCGGGACGCCAGGTCGGCGAGATCGCGGGCCATCTGCATCCCTCGGCCACCGTGCGCCGCCGCGAGAAATCCATCCGCAGGCCTTGTTTTGCCACGGACGGCGGTCGGTTGCTGATGCCGGCCTTCGGCCTTATGAGCGGCGGCCTCGACCTGCGCCACAAAGCGATGGCTGGCCTCTTCGATCATCCGAGCCTGATCGCCCACCTTCTCGGCCGCGACCGGATCTACTCCGTCCGCTTCGGCAGCCTGCTGGCCTGAACGGCACCTGGCGATGCTGTGCCGCGGGAGCGGCACGCTTTTGCTCGGTAGATCTTCGTCAGATCAATTTTCGAACTCGACGACCACGCCCGGCTTCACCATCCCGGCCAGTTCCTCTGCATCCCAGTTCGTCAAGCGGACGCAGCCATGCGATCCGCCCTTGCCGATCATATCGGGTTCCGGGGTTCCATGGATGCCATAGGTCGGCTCGGTCAGATCGATCCAAACGGTGCCGACAGGGCCATTTGGGCCCTTCGGGATCGTCAGGACCTTGTCGTTCTTGCCCTGCTTGAAATTCTTGTCGGGATCATAGCGATAGACGGGCATACGAGCCACGCCCTTGACCTTGTGCATCCCTTTCGGAGAGGGGTTCTCGTCGCTGCCGACGCTGGCGGGATAGACGGCGATCGCCTTGCCGTCTTCGTTGTAGGCAAAGACCTGACCGATCTTCTTGTTGGCTTCGATGCGTTTCACCTGGCCCTGCATGGCAGGTCCCGGCACGACCGCCTGGATGGTCTTGCCCACCGCAAAATCGTTGCCTTCGTTGAGTTTTTCCAGCAGGGCCTGGCTCATGTGAAAGCGCTCCGCCAGCTTTTCGGCAACGCTGGTATAGCCCATGCTTTCCATCTTCGCCTTCTCGGCGTAGTCGTCCGGGATATGGTCGACCAGCCCGGCTGCGTCCTCAGCCGTGATGACATAGCTCTCGACAACAGGCGTCTTGCTGTCGAGGCGGCTCGTCACATCGGGGCCGACCTTTCCGTCCGCCGAAAGGCCGTTCATCGCCTCGAAGCCGGCGATCGCCTTGCTGACATTCTCCCCGTAGAAGCCGTCAATCACACCTGGCGAGGCACCGGCTCGGTCCAGCAGCACCTGCAGACGAACAATGGCGGGATCCGGATCGTCGGTAGCCGTGGCGGGACGCGTCGCGGCGATGGATGCCAGCGACGAGGCGTTGATGGCCTCGGCCTGCAGTGCCTGCGCAGAGGCCGAGAAAGGGACGAGGAGGGCGAGGGTAGTGATCAGCGCTGATGTCTTCATGGCTGCTCAATGGTCTCGGCCTCATCTTGTTCCGTCGCGCATAAAAGAGAACAGAGGGTTGCTCTCCGAAAGCACGGCAGGGTGTCGGTCAGCCATAATGGCTAGCCCGATCAGCGCCGGAAAAATCTGTTCGGCTAGCTCTTGCGGAAGACGAAACTCGCGGTCCAGCCGGTGAGGACGGCAAGCAACACCGCAAAACAGCCATAGGCGATCGGCTGCTCGTGGGCGGCATCGGTGATGGTCTGCTCGATGCCGGTCTTGATGACCCGTAGCGGCAGTGACTTCTCCGTTACGAACTTGCCGCTCTTGAACAGGTAGGCCCGGACCGTATGGACGCCGTTCGGCACGTTCGCAGGCAACCTCAGCGTCGCCTTGAACAGGCTGGACGAGACGAAGCGCACACCGCTCGGATCGCGCTCATAAAGCCCGCCGGTTTCCTGCAGCCGCCGGAAGGCGTCGCGGAATTCCCGCATGTTCGCAACGTCCCCGATGAAGCCGATCGGATTGAGCGGGATATGGTCGAGGCCGATGCCGCGGTCGTTCAGTTCGAGCGGCGTGGTGACGCTGTCGATGGCGCGCGTGCTCGAAAGCGAATAGGCCTCGGGCACGTGCTCAAAGGTCATCGACTGGGTGTTGACCCAGATCCCGAACACCCGCTCCTTCTTGCGAACCGTGGCGTTCTCGCGTGGCCCTTCCAGGAGAACCACGACATCGTACTGGCCGATTGCCAGCAGAAGCTGGTCTGTATTGCCGAGCGCGCCGAAGATGGTCAGATCGGCGCCGGCGAAATCGGAAGTGATGGCGATCTCGCCGGTCGAGGTTCCGATCTCCATGGTTTCAGGGAGCACTGCCGTCGCCTGATCAAGCATCACCTGCGCGCTGGCAACAAGCGGGGCAAGCAGCAGTGCCGCGCTGAGGAGGAGGGTGCGCACGATCATTTGTTGATGCCCTCCATGACGATCGAATAGATGTCGGTGGGGGTAACTATCAGCGCGATCGCGAGGCGCACCCCGACCGCAAGCACCAGCAGCCCAAGCAGGGCGCGCAACTGCTCGCCACGCAGCCTTTGGCCGACCCGGACGCCATATTGCGCGCCGATGACGCCGGCCACCATCAGCACGAAGGCAAGCACGATATCGACGGAGTAGTTGGTCGCGGCCTGCACGATGGTGGTGTAGCCGGTGACGAAGATGACCTGGAAGAGCGAGGTGCCGACCACGACATTGGTCGGGATGCGCAACAGATAGATCATCGCCGGCACCAGGATGAAGCCGCCGCCGATCCCCATGGGCGTCAACACGCCGACGAAGAAGCCGAGGCCGAATACGGGGATGACGCTGAGATAGAGCTTCGATTTCTTGAAGCGCATCTTCAGGGGCAGCCGTTGCACCCAGTTGTGGTGGCCGGGCTTCCGCGCCAGCGGCTTGCCCTTGCCGGCAGCGCGACGCATCGCGTTGACGCTCTCCCACAGCATCAAAGTGCCGACGGTGCCGAGCAGGAAGACATAGAGCAGCGAGATGATCAGGTCGATCTGGCCGACCCGGCGCAAAACGACGAAAACCCAGAGGCCGAGGGTCGAGCCGACGAGGCCGCCGGCCAGCAGGATCGATCCGAGCTTGAGATCGAGGGATCCCCGCTTGAAATGGCTGATGGCGCCTGACACGGAGGAGGCAACGACCTGGTTTGAGCCAGTGGCAACGGCAACGACGGGTGGGATATTGTAGAAGATCAAAAGCGGCGTGATCAAGAATCCGCCGCCGACGCCGAACATGCCGGACAGGAAGCCAACGGCCGCACCCATGCCGAGGATTACGAAAATATTGACCGATAATTCCGCTATCGGCAGGTAAATCGACACGGCCGGACCCCAACTGAACTGCGCTCGTCCAAGACACCCGGCGCCTGTGAAATTTCCCCTGTGAACGCGCAACGCTCAGCCGAAACCCTAGCCGGAACCCGTTAAGGAAAGTTTGGGTTTGGCAGTGCGAAGTCAATCTTCATGTTTGGGCGGACGTGTTTTTCCGCGGGACTGTGGCAAAACCCGCCCCTTGCGCGCACTGCACCTCCCGTAAAGCCCGAATTCCTCTGCCAAGAAAACGAAAACGCCCGGCGGGACCATGTCCGACCGGGCGCTTTTGGGCTGTTCAGGCTGCTCAGGCCGGCTTGTTGCGGGCCAGAAGCTGCTTGACGACTTGGTCGGTGATTTTGCCGTCTGGCGTCAGGCCGACCGACTTCTGGAAGCTCTTCAGTGCCGAGACCGTCTTGTCGCCCATGTTGCCGTCAGGGGTGCCGGCATCAAAGCCATTGTTGTTGAGGATCGCCTGGATGTTACGGACGGCTTTCTTCATGTCGATCGAGGCCGTGTGGACGCCTTTGCCGGACCACGCGTCCGGGATATCGGCGCGATTGGCCTTATCGTCGAGCGGCTGTGGCTTCCAGAGATCGGCGTTCGCCTTGGCAGCCTGGAGCTGGTCGTTGGTGAGCGCATTGGCGACTTCGTCGCGCTTCTGGGCGGCATCCTTGTCGCCGGCCTTGGCGGCAATGGCGAACCACTTGTAGGATTCGCTGAGGTCCTTCTTCACGCCGTTTCCGCGTGCATAGAGAATGGCGAGGTTGAACTGGCTGTCCGAGACGCCGAAGTTGGCGGCCTTGGTGAACCAGTCCGCTGCAGCTGCATAATCCTGAGGCCCGACGGCACCGGAGGCGAACAGCACGGCGAGATTGTGCATGGCGCTGGCATTGCCCTGATCTGCGGCCTGCTGATAATATTGCTTGGCCTTGGCGAGATCGCGATCGATGCCATTGCCTTTTTCATACATGCTGGCCAGCCGGTACTGCGCAGGCGCAAAGCCCTTGTCGGCCGACAGCTGGTACCAGCTTGCCGCCTGCTTCAGATCGGTCGGCAGGCCGCGGCCTTCGGTGAAGCGTGCACCGATCTCGAACAATGCCAAGCCGTCGCCATTGCGGGCCGCGTCGGCGAGCGCCGGCGGCTGAATGCTGTCGGGAACCGTGATCGCGGCTGCGGGAGCAACGGGCGCTGCCGCGGGTTGGCCGCCGGCGCTGGCGGCTGCGGGATCGGCTGTTATCGTCGCCGCTGCCGGCTGTCCGGATGCGCTGGTATCCGGCGACATCAGGGACTGGCCTGCAGGATCGCTGCCGGCTGGAACGGGCGACGTGAGCGGATTGGCCGGTGCTGCCGTTCCCGTCTGCGCCGGGACAGGGGGTGTCGTGTCCTGCGAGGTCGCGGTCGTCTGGCTCTGTTCGGCGGCGGGGCGATCAGCGGCGGCCGGAACGGTTGCGGAAGGGGTCGGTGTCGCGGCGGAGGTCAGGGCCGAGACTTCGGCGGGCGCAGGCGCTGCCTTCTGTGTCAGCGACTGGACCAGCGGGAAAGCCATGAGGGCGAGCAGCGCCGCACCGACGGCCAGCAGGATCGGCCGACGGTAGCGCGCGAATGTGCCCGATTTCCCGGGTGCTTTGGCGGCCGGCGCGGCCCGTGTCTGGCCGACTTCCATGGCGGCGGCCTGCGCGGCGCGGCGGGCAGCGGCGATATAGTCGGCACGTTCGTTTTCGGTCTGTGGCTTGGGGGCTCCGTTGCGCGCAGCGTTCTGGCTTGCCCTGACCTTCTCGAGGATCTTTTTGATATCGGGCGCGCCGGAGCCTGGCTCCAGCAGCTCGTTGCTCTCGTCCGCATGCATCATGTCGGCGGAATCGATCGAGGGGGTCGGATCTATCAGCTGGCGGTCGGCGACAACGCCGGCTTCCGGCTTGCGGCCCGGACGCAGACGTTTGCCGAGAGCCGCGAAAAGGCTGCTCTTGCCGCCTTCCTTGCGAACATCCGCCTTGATGCGCGCCTTGCTTTCCGCATCCATCGGAATGCTGTCGGCAGAGGCGAGCTCGGTGTCGTTGGTGCTGGCAGCGGCAGCGGTACGAATGATCGGGCCGCTCTTTTGAACAGCCGCCGGCGCGGCAGCGCGGGCTGCGGTCGCAGCTGTGGCGGGGGCAGCGGCGCGAGCCTGGGGTGCATCGGCAAATTCGAGCGGCGGCGGATTGAATTCGGCAACCGGCATGCGGGCCGCTGGCTTGCTGCGCTCCATATTGTCGAGCCGGTCGGCGATTTGCACCAACGTGTCGTGCAGCGCCTCGAAGGTCCGCTGGGTGCGCTCGTCGCTGCTGCGGCTGATGGTCTCGAGATGGCGCAGATCCTCGGCAAGCGCTTCGAGCGCCGCCATTTCGGCAGCCGGCGCGGCGCCATTCATCGAGCCTTGCCGGGAGTAGGCCTGGACGACTGCATCGGCAGCCTGACGGGCAGCCTCGATGACGTATTCGTCGTTGGTGCTCATGTAATCTTCGATGGCGCTCATGCGCTGGTCGAATTCGGCGGGGAAGCCAGAGCGTGGTTCGCTGAGCAGGTCCGAGAGATGGGCGATCTGGTCTTCCAGGCTGCGCAAGGCATGGCTGTCGGTCGGAGCTGCGGCGGTGCTCTCCTCCAGCCGCGCGGCGATGTCGGCAAGCCGGCCTTCCAGCCGAACGACAACAGTATCGTCGAAGGCGGATGCGGGGGGAGAAAGGTCGATCTGATCGATGCGCCGTGCGAGATAGTCCAGCCGCTCGGCGAGCGCCTCGTTGACCGCACCCTGGTCGAGCGCGTCGATCTTCTGCGAGATATCGGCAAGATAATCCGTCAGATCCGGCTGCGGCGCGTGGCTGTGCGTCGCTTCCATCAGCCGCGAAAGCTCGTTCAGCCTCTCCTCGAGATTGATGGCCGTCTCGGCATGGGCCATGTCGTCGATACGAGTGCTCAGTCCCTCGATGCGATTTGCCAGATCGACCGTCGGCTCGTAGCGCAGCATGGCCTCGCTGCTCATTACGTCTATCTGGTCGGCAAGGCTGCTGATGCGGTTCTCGAGCCGCTGGATGAGCGCCGGATCGGCATTGGTGGAGGCTGTGCGGCCACTGGCGGCGATCGCCCGACTGATCTCATCCAGGCGCATGTCGATGGCTGTGAACTGTTCGGCCATGGCACGGTCGCGCGGCTGCATCAGGTTGCCCAGCTGCTCCATCGCCGTGGCGATCGAGATCAGCTTTTCTTCGAGAGCGTGGACGGCAGGGCTGTCGTTCATGCCACCGAGCTGACGCTTGATGTCATCGATCCGGTAGGCGAGCGATACGAGTTCTTCCTGCAGGCCCGATGTGTCGATCGCCTGCAGCCGGTCCTCGATGGTGTCCCAGCGGGTTTCCATGCCGCGCACCGAATCCTCGCGGGCAAGCCCATCCATCAGGGCACGAAGATCGTCGAACTCTGCCTTGAGCGCTGATGCCTCCGAACCGTGGCCGGCGCCGCTGTCGCCCAACTGGTCGATGCTGGCGGCCAGACGTGCCAGGTCGGCGCGCATGCTGTCGGCGAAGTCGCGGTCTTCGGCGGCGCCCTTGATGGTGCGGATCTCCGATCTCACGGCTTCCATCTCGCGGGCAACGCCTTCGGCGATATCCTTCTTGAGGTCGTGGCGAAGATCGACCAGAGCCTGGGCGATCTCGGTCATGCTGTCTGTGGCAGGGCGGCGGGCGGTGGCAACGGCGTGCCGGGTTGCAACCGGTTCTGCTGCGCGCTGCATCATCGGCGCGCGGATGGATGCCGTGTCCTGGACGGCGGGGGTGCGTTCGCGGCTGCTGTCGAGCGAGCGCTGGCGCTGGCGGATTTCGGCGAAGGGGTCCGCCCGGGTAGGGGCAGCCTGCGTGGGCGCGCGTGCCGGGCGCTCATAGGTTTCGCGGCTGGTCGCCGGACGTGCTGGTCGCTCCGCCTGGACTGGCCGTTCCTCGGGCTTGTTCGCATGGGTGGCCACGGGTGCGCGCGGCGCAGCGAGACCGGTGGCTGCGCCCACCAGGCCTTCTATCCGCGCCTCCAGTCCCTCGATGGTGCGACTCAGCGCATCCAGCGACGTTCTGTCGCGCATCAGGGGAGGATTTGATCGAGTTCCGCTCATCATGTTGCTCGCTTCGACATTTGACCCTTGCGGGCTTTTCCCCCGACGCTCCCAACCGCTGCCATCGAAATGGCTTCGACTGTAACGCACCAGACGCCAGGGAAAATTATAGGCGCTCCTGAAATCGGATGACGACCCGGTAAAGCCGTGATGCCGGACGACGACACGGATTACGGACCACACCGCTCACACTGCAAAATCGCAAAACGTGGTAAAGAAGCCGTTAAATTTTGCGAAATTTCTTTAACCTTTGTTAGTGCGGCACCAACCGCTCATGGTTACGCAGACGCTCTCATGCATTGAGGTTGTCGAAGGGATGGTGACCGATCTCGATAGGGTTTCTCTTGACCGGACACACAAAATTTATCCTCGGAAAACCGATTTGACGTTTACGCGCACGTCAATATTTTATAGGCTCAAAGTTGCTCCGGGCTATGGGCAGCCCTTTTGCGATTGGGAGGATTTGGAAGATGCCGGTCTACCGGGCACCTGTCAGCGATACGCTCTTCATTCTCAACGACGTGCTCGGCCTCGAGCGCTATAGCGACCTGCCGGGCTTTGCCGACGCGACGCCAGAGATGATCGAGGCGATCCTCGGCGAAGCCGCCAAGATGGCCGAGGAAGTACTGTTTCCGTTGAACTATTCCGGCGACCAGGAAGGCTGCCGGCGCAGCGACGACGCCAGCGTCACCACCCCTACTGGCTTCAGGCAGGCCTATGATGCCTATTGCGCCGCGGGCTGGACCGGCCTTGCCGTGCCGGAAGAATTCGGCGGCCAGGGGCTGCCCTATACGCTGCATGCCGCCGTCGGCGAGTACACGTCGGCCGCCAACATGTCGCTGATGATGTATCCGGGCCTGACCCAGGGCGCGATTGCCGCGATCCTCGTGCACGGCACGGAGGATCAGAAGCGCACCTATCTGCCTGCCATGGTCGAGGGCAAGTGGTCGGGGACGATGAACCTCACCGAACCCCATTGCGGCACCGATCTCGGCATGCTGCGCACCAGGGCCGTGCCGCAGCCGGATGGCAGCTACAAGCTCTCCGGCCAGAAGATTTTCATCTCAGCCGGCGAGCACGATCTGACGGAAAACATCGTGCATCTGGTGCTTGCCCGCATCGAAGGCGCGCCCGAGGGCACCAAGGGCATCTCGCTGTTCATCGTGCCGAAGTTTCTGGTCGGTGCCGACGGCACGCTCGGCGCCCGCAACGGGGTGACCTGCGGCGCGCTCGAGCACAAGATGGGCATCCACGCCAATGCGACCTGCGTGATGAACTATGACGACGCCACCGGGTATCTGATCGGTACCGAGAACCGCGGCCTGCCCGCCATGTTCGTGATGATGAACGAGGCGCGTGTCAGCGTCGGCCTGCAGGGCGTATCGATCGCCGAAATCGCCTATCAGAATGCCGCCGCCTACGCCCGCGACCGCATCCAGGGCCGCGCACTCTCGGGCGCAAAGGCTCCGGACAAGAAAGCTGATCCGATCATCGTCCATCCCGATATCCGCCGCACGCTGATGACCATCCGCGCCTTCAACGAGGCCGGCCGCGCCTTCCTGCTGTGGACGGCGCTGCAGTCCGATATCGCCCATCGCTCGCCGGACGAGAAACAGCGCCAAGTGGCCGACGATATCCTCGGCCTCGTCACGCCTATCCTCAAGGGCGTGATGACCGACAAGGGTTTCGACAACGCCGTGATGGCCCAGCAGGTGCTGGGCGGCCACGGCTATATCGAGGACAACGGCATGAGCCAGTATGTCCGCGACGCCCGTATCACGATGATTTACGAGGGCGCCAACGGCATCCAGGCGCTCGATCTGGTTGGCCGCAAGCTCGGCCTCAACGGCGGCCGCGCGGTCATGGCGCTGTTCAAGGAGATCGGCGATTTCTGTGCTGAAAACCGCGCCGACGAGGCGATGACGCCGTTCACCAAGGCTCTGAAGAAAAGCCTCGACGACGCCCAGGCCGCCACCATGTGGTTCATGCAGAACGCCATGGCCAAGCCCGACAACGCCGGCGCCGGCTCGACCGATTACATGCACCTCCTCGGCCTCGTCGTTCTCGGCTACATGTGGGCAAGGATGGTCAAGGCAGCGCAGGCTAGCCTTGCCTCCGGCGACGGCGCCCGCCAGGATTTTCTCGACGCCAAGCTTGTCACCGGCCGCTTCTTCATGGACCGCATCCTGCCGGAAACGGCCCTGCGCCGTCACCGCGTGGAGGCTGGTGCCGAGACGATGATGGCGCTGCCGGCGGAGGCGTTCTGAGATGCATTGAAAGTCGAGTCAAAAAGTTATACATAAATATAACTTCTGATGGAGGTGATGATGGTGGCATCGACTTTACGCAACGTCGGCGGCTCTTTGGTGATGACTGTTCCAAAGGCCATCACGGATGAGCTCGGCCTCCAGGCCAATACCAAATTCGACGTGACGGCGCAGGATGGAAACATCATTGCCGCACCACGCCGTAGGCCAAAATACACGGTCGAGCAGCTCGTTGCCGAATGGGAAGTTTGGCCTGAACGGACAGCCGAAGAACAGGAGTGGCTCGACATGCCATCTGTTGGCAACGAGATTATCGAGTGATGGAACGAGGTGAGATCTGGTTTGTCGATCTGGAGCCGACACGCGGGCGCGAGCAAGCCAATGAGCGTTACGCCATGATCTTGTCCCCGAAGGTCGTCAACCAGCACGGAACCCAGATCATTGCGCCTATCACCAGCGGCGGCCAGTTTGCGAGGACCTCCGGCTTTGCCGTCTCACTGTCAGGCGCTGGAACGCGATCGACCGGAGTGGTGCTGTGCCACCAGATTCGCGCCGTCGATATCAAAGCAAGAGGGGGGCGTTTCGTGGAGAAGGCTCCAGACTTCATCGTCGACGAGGTCCTGGCGAGGGTCGCGGCGCTGTTCGACTAGACATGAAAAATCGCTCGGCGGCCCACCGTCGACAGGGAGAGAGACGATGACCGAGGTTTTCATTTACGACCATGTCCGCACCCCGCGCGGTCGCGGCAAGAAAGACGGCGCGCTGCACGAGGTGCCGTCGGTCAGACTGGCCGCCAAGACCCTTGAGGCGATCCGCGACCGCAATGGGCTGGATACGTCGACCGTCGACGACATCATCATGGGCTGCGTCGATCCGGTCATGGAAGCCGGTGCCGTCATTCCAAAGGCGGCCGCCTTCGAGGCGGGCTATTCGACCCGGGCGCCCGGCATGCAGATCTCCCGCTTTTGCGCCTCGGGCCTCGATGCTATCAACCTTGCCGCCGCCAAGATCGCCCAAGGGGCGGACGATATCGTCATTTCGGGCGGCGTCGAGAGCATGTCGCGCGTCGGGCTCGGCATGGGCGGTGGCGCCTGGTTCATGGACCCGTCGGTGAATTTTCCGGCCTATTTCATGCCGCAAGGCGTTTCCGCCGATCTGATCGCCACCAAATACGGATTTTCGCGCAGCGATGTCGATGCTTACGCCGTCGAGAGCCAGAAGCGCGCGGCGCATGCCTGGAAGAGCGGCTGGTTCGACAGGTCCGTCATCCCGGTGAAAGACCAGAATGGCCTGACCATCCTCGCCCATGACGAACACATGCGCCCCGGTACGGACATGCAGGCGCTCGGTGCCCTCAATGCCTCTTTCCAGATGCCGGGCGAGATGGGCGGTTTCGAGGCCGTCGGCATCCAGGCCCATCCGGAAATCGAGCGGATCAACTACGTCCACCATGCCGGCAATTCGTCAGGCATCGTCGATGGTGCTAGCGCCGTCCTGCTCGGCTCCAAGGCGGGCGGAGAGAGCATGGGCCTGAAGCCGCGCGCCCGCATCAAGGCCTTCGCCAATATCGGCTCCGATCCGGCGCTGATGCTGACCGGCCCCGTCGACGTTACCAAAAAGCTGTTCGAGCGCTCCGGCCTGTCGCTTGCCGATATCGACCTGTTTGAGCTCAACGAAGCCTTTGCCGCCGTGGTCCTGCGCTACATCCAGGCCTTCGAGATCGATCCCGAAAAAATCAATGTCGCGGGCGGCGCCATTGCCATGGGCCATCCGCTTGGTGCCACCGGCGCGATGATCCTCGGCACCGTGCTCGACGAGCTGGAACGCCGCGACCTCAACACAGCGCTGGTCACGCTCTGCATCGGCGCCGGCATGGGCACCGCCACCATCATCGAGAGGGTTTGAGATGGCGTTCAATACAGGGTCCATCGAAACTGAATATGCCGAGATCAGCGAGCACTGGTCGCCGCGCGTCATCGCTGATCTCAACGGCCAGAGCGTCAAGCTCGCCAAGGTCCGGGACAAGCTGACCTGGCACGCCCACCGCGACGAGGACGAGCTGTTCCTGATCTGGAAAGGCGCGCTCACCATCGAATATCGCGATCGGCCGCATGTGCATCTCGAGGCCGGCGATTTCCACGTCGTGCCGAAGGGCGTCGAGCACAATCCGGTGGCCGAAGAGGAGTGCTGGATCATGCTGTTCGAGCCGTCCGAGACGAAGCACACCGGCGATGTCGTGGTCGAAAAGACCAGAACGCTGGACGCGCAACGCAGCCATCTGTCGGCCTGACCGCAGCTCCTCGTCCTCCTCGGCCTTGAGCCGAGGATCCAAGCCGGGAGGCTTTGGTGGCGGGAGCGCGAACCGGACGACCGAAAACAGTCAAAGGGAGAGGAATCCCATCATGAGCAGCTATACCAATTTCACCGTCGAGACGGACGAGGACGGAATCTCGCTGGTCACCTGGGACATGCCGGGCAAGTCGATGAACGTCTTCACCGCCACGGTCATGGGCGAACTCGACGCGATCATCGACGCCAGCGTCGCCGAGACCGCAGTCAAGGGCGTCGTCATCACGTCGGGCAAGACGAGCTTCTCCGGCGGTGCCGACCTGTCGATGATCCAGTCGATGTTCAGCTATTATCATGACGAAAAGGCGAAGGACCCGGCGACGGCGGCCCAGAAACTGTTCGACCTCGTCGGCCGCATGACCGGCCTGTTCCGCAAGCTCGAGACCTCCGGCAAGCCCTGGGTCTCGGCGATCAACGGAACCTGCATGGGTGGTGCCTTCGAGATGTCGCTCGCCTGCCACGGCCGCGTCGTCTCGAACGCCAAACACGTGAAGCTGGCGCTGCCCGAGGTCAAGGTCGGCATTTTCCCTGGCGCCGGCGGCACCCAGCGCGTCTCGCGATTGGCGAATGCCCAGGACGCCCTGCAGATGATGACGACAGGGGCCTCGCTGTCGCCGGCCCGCGCCAAGGCGATGAACCTGGTGCACCAGGTCGTCGAGCCGGACCAGCTGATCCCGGCTGCCAAACAGATGATCAAGGATGGTCTGAAGCCCATCGCCCCCTGGGACGAGAAGGGCTTCAAGGCGCCCGGCGGCGGCATCTGGACGCCGGCGTCGGGCCAGCTCTGGCCGGCAGCGCCCGCCATCCTCCGCCGCGAGACGTCAGGCAATTATCCGGGTGCCCTCGCCATCCTGAAATGCGTCTACGAAGGCCTGCAGGTGCCCTTCGACACGGGCCTGAAGATCGAACAGCGCTATTTCACGGAGGTGCTGCAGACCACCGAAGCCTTTTCGATGATCCGCTCCCTGTTCGTCTCGATGCAGGAGCTCGGCAAGGGCGCCCGGCGGCCCGCAGGTCAGCCAAAGACGGTGCTCGCCCACGTCGGCATCGTCGGCGCCGGCTTCATGGGCGCCTCCATCGCCTATGTGACGGCTGCCGCGGGCATCCGCGTGACGCTGATCGACCGCGACATGGATGCTGCCAGCAAGGGCAAGGCGACGGGCGAGGGCCTCGTCAAGGACTCCGTCAGCAAGGGCCGGATGACGCAGGACGAGGGTGCCGCCCTCATCGGCCGCATCACGCCGTCGGCCGACTACAACGACCTGCGTGATGCCGATCTGGTCATCGAGGCGGTGTTCGAGGATCGGGACGTCAAGAAGGCTGTCATCGAGGCTGTCGAGGCCGTGCTGCCGGAAACCGCCATCTTCGCCTCCAACACCTCGACGCTGCCGATCTCCGGTCTTGCCGAGAGCTCCCGGCGCAAGGAGAGCTTCATCGGCATCCACTTCTTCTCGCCGGTCGAAAAGATGATGCTGACCGAGGTGATCATGGGCCGCGAGACCGGTGACCGGGCGCTCACTGTCGCGCTGGATTTCGTTGCGGCGATCCGGAAGACGCCGATCGTCGTCAACGACACCCGCGGCTTCTACGTCAATCGCTGCGTCTTCCGCTACATCCACGAAGCCTACGACATGCTGATCGAGGGCGTGCCGCCCGCGATGATCGAGAATGCTGCAAAAATGGCCGGCATGCCGGTCGGTCCGCTGTCGCTCAACGACGAAGTCGCCGTCGATCTCAGCCAGAAGATCCTGAAGGCCACCGTTGCCGATCTCGGCCCCGAGGCCGTGGACCCCGCGCATCTGCAGCTGATCAACCGGATGGTCGACGAACTCGACCGCCGCGGCCGCAAGAACGGTCGTGGCTTCTATGATTATCCGGCCAAACCGGCCAAGAAGATGCTTTGGCCCGGCCTCAAGGAATTTTATCCGCAGCGCCGGCCCGAGGATGTCGACGTCGCGGTGCTGAAGCAAAGGTTCCTCGTCACCATCGCGCTCGAAGCAGCGCGCACCATGGAAGAGGGGATCGTCACCGATCCTCGCGAGGCCGATGTCGGCTCGATCCTGGGCTTCGGTTTCGCCCCTTATACCGGCGGCACGCTGTCCTACATCGATGGCATGGGCGCGGCAGCCTTCGTTTCGCTCTGCGATTCGCTAGCGGAAATGTATGGCCCGCGCTTTATGCCGACGCCGCTGCTGCGGGACATGGCCGCCCGGGGCCAAACCTTCTATGGGCGGTTCGATCCCTATGGAGTAAAATCAGCAGCCTGAATCTCTTGGAAGTTGGGCGGGCAAAGGCGTTCGAGGAACACTCGTTCGCCGCTCGACGCCTTCTCGGTAAAGTCAGTCGCAGCCGCCCGAGCTCTGACTGGCGCCATCGCACGGTTTCGACTGGGCCAGCGCAAGGCAGGCGCTGCTAGAGACTGCTCCAGACGATAAGCCCGATAGCCGCCCAGATGCAGGCCGACAGCTCGAAAGCTATCATATAGCCTTTCACACGATCGCTCATATCCACCTCCCACGACGGTCCTCCAACCGCCCGACCATTTTATTGTAGTGATTTTCTATATGTCAAACAACTATCCGGCAGACAGCTTGTGAATGCATTGCCTATCCTAACAAGCGACAGCCCCGGCGTGGGCCGGGGCTGGTGAGCTGACATCGTCTAGGGGCGCGCAGTTACTTGCAGTTGGCTGCCTGCGCCGCGTCGACTTCCGCGCCGGATTTCATGTTCGTGGTGTTCTTGTTGGTGACAGTGGCGTTGCAGTCTTGCGACTTGCCGCTGCCGTTTGCGCCACCGGCTGCATCAGCTCCGCCGTTCGTGCCGGCTGCGCCGCTGGAACTGCCGTCGCTCGAGCCGGACGTGCCGGTGTTGGAGCCGGGCGAGGTGCCGTTGGCGCCAGTTGCGCCGCTGCCGCTGGCGCCGTCAGAGCCGCTCGAACTGGAGCCACCAGAGCTTGTGCCATTCGAACTGCCTGGGCTGCCTGTCTGAGCCATAGCTGAGGTTGCCATGGCCAGCGAAAGCGCGGCTACAGCGAAGATCTTCGAATAATTCGTATTCATTGTTTCTCTCCCTGTTCAGTTGTTCACGGAAGAGAAAACCAGTGGATTCCCCAGATGTTCCTCAAAAATTCTGCGGCTTTCCGACACTTATTTCAATTTTCATCCGGAACTTCCGGTGTCGTTGCGTGTTCGCGCACCTCGCCCGCCAGCATAAATCGACCGTTGTCGAAGCCATCCATTGTCAATGGCGGAGGGCATCTGCCGGCGGCGCCTCTGTGTCGTTGGAACCAACGCAGGCGGTAACGGTTAGTGACAGTAAGAAAAAGGAGCTTCCCATGCCACGCGATGTAGAAAATGAGCCAGGCCTTGCGCCTTCGGCAGACACGCATGCGGAAAAAAGCGAAAAGGTTCGTGCCGGCAAAGGCGCAGCCGGTGTCCTGGGTGGAGTAGCCCTGGCTTTCGTCCTGGGCTTTGTCGTCATCATCGTTGGCGCGCTCTTGTTTGGCCTGCATATTCTCTGATCCGGAAAGCCGGCCGCCAATTGCTTGGCGACCGGCTTCCTGGTGATCTCGGCGGAAAGACCCGCCTGCAAATTTCAGATCGCCGTCTAGAACTCTTCCCAGCTTTCCGCTGCGGCTGCGCTGCCGCCTCCCATCCCGACTGCACCCGCCACCTTGGCAAGCATGCGTCGCGCTGGCGACGTCACGGCCTTATGGTTGCTGTGGGCAACCTCCGGCCTGCGCGAAGCGGGCGCTTCGCGGGCTCCGCCGATGTTGAATTCGCCAACGATCTCCCGCAGGCGGTCGACTTCGCCTGCAAGCGCCGCGCTTGCGGCTGTCGATTCCTCGACCATCGCTGCGTTCTGCTGAGTGACCTGGTCCATCTGGTTGACTGCCGTGTTGACTTCCGCGAGGCCCACCGACTGCTCCTTGGCGGATGTAGCGATGGAATCAAGCTGGTTGTTGATGGCAACGACCTGTTCCTCGATGACTTTCAGGGCCTGCCCTGTCTCCTGCACCAGCTTGACGCCGTTGCTGACTTCGTCGCCGGAATTGCGGATCAGGTCCTTGATCTCCTTGGCCGCCTGCGCGGAACGCTGGGCCAGTTCCCGGACTTCCTGGGCAACGACAGCAAACCCCTTGCCCGCCTCGCCGGCACGGGCGGCCTCGACGCCGGCGTTGAGTGCCAGAAGGTTGGTCTGGAAGGCGATCTCGTCGATCACGCCGATGATGCTGGAGATCTGGTTGGAGGATTGCTCGATTCGCTGCATGGCGATGACGGTGTTTGAGACGACCTCGCCGGAACGCCGTGCCGATTTGTTTGCCTCGATCGCGACGTGCCGGGCTTCTTCCGTCCGCTTGGCGGAATTCGTCACGTTGATGGTGATCTGGTCGAGGGCTGCGGCGGTTTCCTCCAGCGAAGCGGCCTGTTGCTCCGTGCGCTTGGAGAGATCGTCGGCGCTACGACTGATTTCGCGAGAGCCGCTATCGATGGAGCCCGTGGCTGCAGACACGGAGCGCATGCTGGTTGCCAGCTGGTCGACGGCGGCGTTGAAGTCCGCGCGCAGAGCCTCGAAGTCGCTGGCGAAGGATTCGTTGAGGCGGAAGGTAAGATCGCCGCTCGAGAGGCGCTTGAGGCCGTCCGCAAGTCCGGAGGTTGCCTGGGCCATCTCTTGAACGCGCTGGCGATCCGCCTGGGCGACGCGGCCGCGTTCCGCTTCGTTGGCCAAGCGGCTCGATTCTGAATCCCGTTCGAGTTCCTTTGCCCGCAGCCCATTGTCCTTGAAGACCTGAACGGCCTTGGCCATGGTGCCAACCTCGTCGCGACGGTCAACGCCATCTACGGAAGCCGTGAGATCGCCGTTGGCAAGCACGTTCATCGTCTTTGCCAACTGCTGGATGGGCCTGACAAGCCAGCCGCGCACCGCAATGAAGCCTAATGCCAAGACGGCCACAAGGCCCACGGCGACAATGGCCAGCGTCGTCATGACGGTGCTGTTGGTAACCTCTGTGAGCCGATCACTTTCCTTCGAGGAAGACTCGGTGACACTTGTCGTAAAATCGGTAAGCTTCGGAGAAATGACCGCAAAACCCTGCTGGCATTGGTCAATGAACATTTGCTGTGATGCCAAAACGTCAGCGTCGGAGGTTGCCTTTAACGCGGCCGCCATCGCGGGTCCGCAGGTGACGTTCAGCAACTGAAGGCCCTCGGTCTTCAACTGGTTCGCCTCAGGCCGATCTGGCAAGGCTGCGATCGTCTGGTCGATGAACTTTACAAACGATTTCTTGCTTTCTTCTAGAACTTTGGACGAGCTTTGGTTGAGTTCGTCGGTCCGAGACATAAGCAGGTCTCCCATGGAGGCACGGGCCGCCTGGAGACTACGGTTCGCACGGGCAGTCGAGAGCGCTGCAGCCGATTCGTGCTCCAGCAACGAACTGTAGCCAGCGTCTATCAGGCTGAGTTGCCGGCCCGAATAGAGCGATACGCCGAGCGCAAAAAGCCCGAAGCCAGCCATGATTGTAAGAAACTTTCCAATGATCGATATGTGTTTCACCGCCAACTCCGGCATATCTGTCGTTTCGGGGGGAGGGCGCCGCAAGCAAATCATTCACTGGGCAGACCGTGACAGGCGGACAGGGGAAACGCGCCAGGGGATGACCATGGCGCAATCCAAGAAGCCCGCCGACCGTTGCCGGGTAACGAATCACTCGTGCATATCAGTCGAACGAAATGTAGAACGTACTTTCTAAGTAACTATTAATTCTGAAGTACAGTGCGCTTGTATTAGGTAGTTTCAACGATAGGATGCAATGTATCGAGAAAATAGGGGTCTGAAAGATGGAAAAACCAGCGGAATAACCCGCATAAAGTAGGTGTAGACTTGAAAAACAAAGCTTAGCCGATTGTTTATACGCTAATTATAAGCAGCCAGGTATCCGCGGGCGAATAGGTTCGCCGCGCATGGTGTGGTACTCTTTGTTCGCGCGACGTGGGCGTCGGTCGTGCGCTGAGGTGAGCGAGAAATCCAGAGGCGGGATGCCGTGCTCGGTTGAATTCGCACTTTTATACACCGGCATCATTTCCATGTCCGGCTCGTCGAAAGATCCGGCATTCAGGGGCTTCCGGCTTTGCCGTGGCGAACGTGCTTCGGTAAGCGTCTGTCATTAATTGCACTTTGCAATCAGCGTGGCTTGAATGACGGGCTGAGGTCGGTTATAACGCCCGCCATCGATCTTGCTAGATGAACTTTGTTGCGGCCCCGTGCCGTTGCTTGCGAACTTCCCTTCAAAATCGGTTTCACCGCTATTCGGGAGAATTCCGGGTGGCGTACTTTTCTACACACGATTCGAAAGGATATCGTTATGGCTTCAGGTACAGTTAAGTGGTTCAACGCAACCAAGGGCTTCGGCTTCATTCAGCCTGACGACGGCGCAGCCGACGTTTTCGTTCACATCTCGGCCGTTGAACGTGCCGGCATGCGCGAACTCCAGGAAGGTCAGAAGATCTCCTACGAGCTGGTTGCCGACAAGCGTTCGGGCAAGATGTCTGCAGACCGCCTTCAGGCTGCCTAAGACATTCAAGCAGGTGTTTCGGCTTCAGGGCCGAGTATCTGCGGAAAAACTACGAAAGGTCGGGCTTGTCCCGGCCTTTTTGTTTTTGCGGGTCTTTGTCCGGCCCGCTGCGGGCTTCTTGCGCCAATCGCAGACGGCAATGAGGCGCGCCGAGCCTGCTGGCGCCCCTCATCTCTGTTAGAAGCGGTAGGTAATGCCGGTGCCGATCATCAGCGGATCGAGGTTAGCCTTGCCGCTGACATGGCTGCCGCCGACGGTGGCATCGAAGTCCGGCCGCAGGATCAGCTTCTTGACGTCGACGTTGAGACCCCAATGCTGGTCGACCATGTAGTCGAAGCCGGCCTGGAAGGCGACGCCGAAGGCATTCTTGACATCCAGGCTTTCGGCGCTCTTGCCGGACTGGTTGTAGAACATGGTGTAGTTGACGCCGGCACCGAAATAGGGCCGGAAAGCGCCGAGGCTGGTGACGTGATACTGCAGCGTCAGCGTCGGCGGCAGCAGCCATGTCTTGCCGATATTGCCGAGGCCCGCAATCGAGCCTTCACCATGCACCGTCGATTTCGTGGTGCCGAGCACCAGTTCGGCGGCAATGTTGTCGTTGAAGAAATAGGAAACATCCATTTCGGGAATGATCGAGTTCGAGAACGACAGATTTGAACCGTCGATGCCGTCCACCCGTCCCGAATCGCGCGTGATGACGCCAAGCGCGCGCAGCCGGATCTGCCAAGGGCTCTGAGCCGCCGCCGTATCTGCATTGAGATCGGCCGCGCCTGCGGTCGAGGCCGCGAGGGTCAACATCGCTGCGGCGGCCAACAATGTCAGAGGCTTTGAAGAAGTCATGGTTGTCTGTCCTTTGTTTTGAAATGATTTTTCGACAGGTACCTTTTGCGCTCCTCCTTCCCGCAGGATTTGAGCGAGATCAAACGGCAGGCACTCGCTTTCCCGTTTGGAGCACTCGCCGGAATTCTGTCGCATTTGAGCAACAGCGACACCGATACCGGGCAAGCGTTTTGCCAGCCGGCCAGTCGATCGTCGAAGTCCCTTGAAAAAATTCTGTCTTGAACAAAATGGCAAAAGATGTTGCTAATCAATCGTCAGCGGGTTCACCGCTAAGCCAGAGGGGGCGGCCTATGCTCAATGAATTCAAAGCCTTTATCGCACGTGGCAATGTCATGGATCTCGCCGTCGGCGTGATCATCGGCGGTGCCTTCGGCGGCATCGTCAAGTCCATGGTCGACGACATCATCATGCCGGTTGTCGGCGCTGTTTTCGGTGGGTTCGATTTTTCCAACTACTTCGTCGGTCTCTCCAGCGCCGTCAACGCACCGACGCTCGCTGCCGCCCGCGCGCAGGGCGCTGTCTTTGCCTACGGCAACTTCATTACCGTGCTGATCAACTTTCTGATCCTCGCCTGGATCATCTTTCTGATGGTAAAGGGCGTCAACACGCTGCGCAAGCAGCTCGAGCACAAGGAAGAGAAGGAGACTGCCGCAGCGCCGCCGCCGGCTGACGTCGCGCTGCTAACCGAGATCCGCGACCTTCTTGCTCGTCGCCCGGCGGTCTGACTGGGCCTGGAGCCTCCTCTCGATTGACGAGGCTCCATTCATCACCGAAATCGATCGGTGGTATCTGCGAAGTCATGGGATTTTCGGGCCGAATTCCTCTAAGAAGGCGCGAAACGGAGACTTCGCATGTCAATCTTGAATAGCCTCAGCCCGCGCGCGCTGGCCGCCCCTGAAAGTGGCATCGTAGAAGTCCTGAACTATGCCCGGGGCCGGGAGGGACTGCTGCCTCTCTGGGTCGGCGAGGGCGATCTTTCGACCCCGGATTTCATCAACCGCGCCGCCATGGCTTCGCTGGCTGCAGGCGATACATTCTACACCTGGCAGCGCGGCATTCCGGAATTGCGCCAGGCGCTGTCCGACTACTACGCCCGCCATTTCAACGTCTCCCTGTCACCTGAGAATTTCTACGTCACCGGCTCCGGCATGCAGGCGATCCAGCTTTCCGTCCAGGCGATCACGTCCCCCGGTGACGAGATGATCTACCTCACCCCGGCATGGCCCAATATCGCAGCCGCTCTCGAGATTGCCGGTGCGCGCTCTGTCGGAGTGCAGCTTGATTTCGACGGCGGAAAATGGGTGCTTGATATCGGCCGCATCGAAGCTGCCATCACCCCAAGGACCAAGGGGCTGTTTCTCAACACGCCGTCCAATCCAACCGGCTGGACGGCGACCCACGAGGATCTCACCACCATCCTGGCGCTCGCCCGAAAGCACGGGCTGTGGATCATGGCGGACGAGATCTATGCCCGCTTCTACTATGGCGGCACCCGCGCGCCTTCGCTTCTCGACATCAAGCAGGAGCATGACCGCATCCTCTTCGTCAACTCCTTCTCGAAGAACTGGTCGATGACCGGCTGGCGCATCGGCTGGATCGTCGCGCCGCCGGAGACAGGCCAGGTGTTGGAGAACCTCGTCCAGTATTCCACCTCGGGCGTGGCCCATTTCATGCAGATGGGCGCCGTTGCTGCGCTCAACGAAGGCGACGACTTCGTCCGTTCCAACATCGAGAAGGCGACGCGCTCGCGCGACATTCTTTGCGATGCGCTGGTAGCCACCAATCGTGTCGAGACGCTGAAGCCAGACGGTGCCCTCTATGCCTTCCTGAAAATCGACGGTGTCACCGACAGCCGTCAGGCAGCGCTCGACATCGTTGACAAGACCGGCGTCGGCCTGGCGCCCGGGACTGCCTTCGGGGCCGGCGGCGAACTCTTCCTGCGCGCCTGCTTCCTGCGCGATCCGGCGCAGATCACCGAGGCGGCGGAGCGCCTGAGGGGTTATATTATCAGCCTCTGATTGTAAATGATGGTTAAGACCGGAAAGCCCGCCATTGCGCGGGCTTTTTCGTCTCGCCGGCCGAGATCGCTCAAATTCTAATGTTTTATGCAATATTCTACTAACCACGCCACCAGTCTTGCTCTTCCGAATTGGCTGAAAAGGTCAATTGATAATCAAATTTCAAAGGAAGCGGGCCCAATGCTCTCCCTAGAACAAGCCAGGGATGCAAGACATGGCGATTTTGGTAACAGGCGGCGCCGGCTACATCGGCAGCCATATGGTCTGGACTTTGCTGGATGCCGGCGAGGACGTGGTTGTGATCGACCGCTTGTCGACCGGTTTCCGCTGGGCGGTGGCGCCGGCCGCGCGCTTCTATCTCGGCGATGCCGCCGACGAGTCTGTTCTCAAGAAGATATTCACGGAAAATGATATCGAGGCGATCATCCATTTCGCCGGCTCCGCCGTTGTCTCTGCCTCGATCACCGATCCGCTGGCTTATTACGAAAACAACACCGGAAAGACCCGGGTGCTGATGAGCGCTGCCGTCGACGCCGGCGTTCGCCATTTCGTCTTCTCTTCGACGGCCGCAGTCTACGGGCCGCAGCCATCGGACAAACCGGTTGCCGAGCATGCCTCGTTAAACCCGGAGACGCCTTACGGGCTATCCAAGCTGATGTCTGAATACATGCTGCGCGACGCCGCTGCCGCCTATGACTTCCGCTATGTGGCGCTGCGATACTTCAATGTCGCCGGCGCCGACCCGCAAGAGCGCACCGGCCAGTCCACAGAGGGCGCGACGCATCTGGTCAAGGTTGCCTGCGAGGCAGCCCTCGGTCGCCGCCGGAAAGTCGATATCTACGGCACGGATTACGCAACCCATGATGGCACTGGGGTGCGCGACTATATCCACGTCAGCGATCTCGCAGACGCGCATCTGCGAGCTCTCTATCATCTGAGGGGCGGCGGTCGCTCGCTGGTCGCCAATTGCGGCTATGGCATGGGCTATTCCGTCCTCGACGTTCTCAACATGGTAACCCGCGTCCATGGTCGCACCTTCAAGGTTCACCTCGCGCCGCGCCGGCCCGGGGATGCTGCGAGCGTGGTTGCTGATTCCACCTTCGCGCGCGAGACGCTCGGCTGGACGCCGCGACTCAACTGCCTCGAGACCATCGTACGGTCTTCCCTCGCCTGGGAGGGCCATTTGGCCGAGCGGCTGAACATCGCCTATCCCGCACCCCGCTTCCCATTGGCCGCCGTCGGCTAAAGCTGGCGGTCTTATCCGCGCTTCCGATGAGAAACTTGACCGTCTCCGAGGCACAATCCTGCGTCCTGCTGCCTGCAGCCGCTGGACAGATCCACCCGCCTTGCCCATTTTCACCAGCTGAGAGGGCGGAGATTGGCAATGCAGGCATCGGACGAAATCATCATCGAGCGCAACGGATCGGCCGCCGTCATCCGTCTCAACCGGCCGCGCGCGCTGAACAGCCTGACGCTGCCAATGGTGCAGACGATGGCAACGGCGCTTGAGCTTTTTACCGCCGATCCGTCGGTGACCAGCGTCATCGTCATGGGCGAGGGCGAGCGCGGCTTTTGCGCCGGTGGCGACATCCGTGCGCTGCATCAGAGCGGCAGCACGGGCAGCGGGGATGCCACCAGCTTCTGGGCGGAGGAGTTCCGGCTCAACCTTAGGATTGCCGAATATCCCAAACCCTATGTGGCGCTGATGGACGGCATCACCATGGGCGGCGGCGTCGGCCTGTCCGCCCATGGCAGCCACCGCATCGTCACAGAACGCACCCGCTTGGCGATGCCGGAAACCGGCATAGGCTACTTCCCCGATGTCGGCACCACCTGGCTGCTGCCCCGGGCACCCGGCGAGACAGGCACCTGGCTGGCGCTGACCGGCCTTGCCGTCGGCGCCGCCGACGCGATCCATGCCGGCCTCGCTGACTATCTCTTGCCGTCGACAGATCTCGCCAACGTCGTCAACGCCATCGGGTGCTTGCCCCCGGGCGCATCGAGTGCAGATGTGCACGCGACCATCGGCGCGCTGGCCACCCTGCCGGAAGACGGCCTTTTCGCCGTCCACGCCGAGTTGATCGCCCGCAGCTTTTCCCATGACAGCGTCGAGGCCATTCTCGCGGCACTCGACGCCGAGGCCGAGCCCTTCGCCGCCGACAGCCTCAAGGCCATCGCGACCCGTTCGCCGACCAGCCTGAAGCTGGCACTGCGCCTGCTGCGCGAGGGAGGGCGCAGCCGTGACCTCAGCGAATGCCTGGAGCGCGAATACCGCGCCTGCCGCCAGATCCTGCAGACGCCGGACTTCTACGAAGGCATCCGCGCCGCCGTCATCGACAAGGATCGAAACCCGCAATGGTCGCCGGCCCGCCTGGATGGGGTGAGTGAAGCGGAGATCGAGCGGTATTTTGGGGTGGGCGCGCGCTTGTTTGCAGAGTGAGGCGCCGTGGCGAGGGATAGCCGGTAAGCTTGTGATTGAGGCAACCTCCGCCCTCGACAGCGAATCGGAAGCTGCGATCCAGGAGAAGCTCGACCTGGTGATGGAGGGAAAGACAGTCATCGCCATCGCCCATCGTCTCCCCACCATTGCGATGATGGACAGGATCGGTTCTCGATGACGGACGTAACGTGGAAGAAGGCACCCCGGACGAACTGATGGCCGAGGACGGCCTGTTTGCGCGTCTGGCCAAGCTTCAGACCGGAGGTTTTATACCCGATGACATCGACTGACTCCCATATGGAAAAAACTGGCGGGCTTCCGGCGACAAGCCCGAATCTGGTCTGTTGACAATGATTTCCCGCAGTGATTGAAGTGAGCGAGGTTACGAGCACCTGCCGCCTGCGGACGCAAGTCACGGTAAAGCTCGTGATATAGATTATCCTCACCCTCGAAGCATTTCGGTGGTGGGCAATGCGGGCGCCCATCCAAGTCGAAATGCCTCTCTGGAGGAGTGAGCAATGTCTACCGGACATTCGCACGACAACCGCTTTTTGACTGCGCCCGTGCACACACTATTTGCCGCCACCGCTCTGCCCATGGCGGCCATCATGCTGATGAACGGGCTTCTCGGTATCGTCGACGCCGCTTTCCTCGGCCAGTTCGTCGGCTCGCAAGCCATGGCTGCCGTCGGCATCGCTTTCCCCGTGCTGATGTTCACCATTGCCCTCTCGACGCTCGTCAGCGCCGGGATGTCGAGTCTGCTGGCCCGCCAGCTTGGCGCCGGTGCCCGCGAGGCCGCTGGCGCGACCTTTGCGGCTGCCCATGGGCTTGCCCTCTTCATCGCGGCGATCCTGATCCTCGCCTTTCTGGCCGGAGGATGGACCTTCGCCCTGCGCAGTGCCGGATCAAACCGCGCGGTTGCCGAGATGGTCTGGGTCTTCCTGGCGATCAGCATAATCGGCACGCCGGTGCAGTTCCTGGTGGGCGTTCATGCCGACGCCTGGAGAAACGAAGGCAAAGCCGGCTTGATGGCGCTCATGTCGCTGGGCGTGACGCTCGCCAATATCGCGCTGAACTACATCCTGATCGTGCCGCTCAAGCTCGGGATCGCCGGATCGGCGCTCGGCACGATCCTCGCCCAGGCCATCGGCCTGGCTCTCTTGATCGGCTTGCGCCCCTTTGTCGAAGGGATGATGCCGCTTGGCAGCCTCTGGCAGAACCGCTGGACGGGCGAGTGGCGAAGGCTGGTGGCGCTCGGTGCACCGGTCAGTCTGGGCTTCGCAGGCATTGCCCTTTCGGGAACGGTCGTGCTTCTTGCCTTGCGGCTCGGCGACGCTGCGGACTACGAGAAATCCATCGCCGCCTACGGCATCGTGACCCGCGTTTTCGGTTTCACCTTCTTGCCGATCATGGCGATCGCGATGGCCATGCAGAGCATCGTCGGCAACAATGTCGGTGCGCGCCTTTACGCGCGTTCGGATAAGGCCCTGGGGATCGCGGTCGCAACGGCCCTGGTCTACTGTTTCACGGTAGAGTTTTGTCTGCTCCTCGCGGGGAGCAGCATCGGCGCATTGTTCGTCTCCAATCCCGATGTGGTCGCTGAGACCGGAAGGCTCTTCCGGCCGATGGCGGCGCTCTATCTGGTTTCGGGGCCGGTTTTCGTGTTCGGACTGTATTTCCAGGCTGTGGGTCAGCCGGCGCTTGCGGACTTGTTGACCGTGGCCAAGCCTTTCGTGCTGCTGCCGGTTCTCATTGCTACCATTGCGGCCTCGGGGGGCGCCGATTTGATATGGTTCGCCTACCCTTTGGCCGATAGTCTCGCCGCAATTGTTGCTGTCCTGGTGCTGTTCTCCGCCTTAAAGACGCGGAGGCGTGCAGGCGCAATGGGCTTTGAGGGAATGGAGCGCGCGTCATGACTGTCAGAACCATTGCCGAAGCCAAGGCGCAGGCCAAGCTATTGAAGACTGCCTTGGCCGCCCAGGAGGTGATCCTCGGCCATGCCCAGGCGCTCGAAGTGATCGCCCACCAGTCCGGCGCCCGCGACTGGAACACTCTGTCGGCACGCCTCGCAAAGGCAGCCCCTGTACCTTTTGTACTCGGCCAAAGGGTACAGGGCCGCTATCTCGGGCAACCCTTCAAGGGCGAGATCAAAGCTCTGTCGTCCATGGGGAAACAGTACGCCGTCTCCGTCCGGCTCGACGAGCCGGTGGATACCGTGACCTTTGCCGGCTTCTCCAACATGCGCCGCGCCGTCAGGAGCGTTATCGACAGCGACGGAAACTCGATCCGGAAGACCTCGAACGGAACGTTCCACCTGACCTTGGCACCGTTGTGAGGCGCCTATCGCAGGCTTCGACCCCTTGAGCCTGCACCGGTTGCTCTTTCCAAATTCTCGATCAGTTCGCTTGCGGAGACAGAGGCGAACTGATCGAGAGACGCGTGTTGCCACACCCCCTACCGCCACATCCCCCGCATCCGCGCCCCGACATCCACCCTTATCTGCCGCGCCTGCTGGGCGGCGGGGGAATCGGAGCGGGCTGTTGGCCAGCCGCAGACTTCGAAGAACTGCAGCAGCGTCGCGGGTATGAAGCGGGTGCGGTTGGCGTAGACGTGGCGGTCGCCCTGGGCGTTCTGGCCGTGGACGAAGAAGCGTTGCGGCAGGACCAGGTCGAGATTGTCCTTGGCGCGGGTCATGGCGACGTAAAGCAGGCGGCGCTCTTCCTCGATTTCGGCTGATGTGCCGACGCCGAGGTCCGAGGGGATGCAACCGTCGATGACGTTGAGCATGAACACCTTGGTCCACTCCTGACCCTTGGCGGAATGGATGGTCGACAGGACCAGATAGTCCTCGTCGAGCAGCGGCACGCCGGCCTGGTCGCTGGTGGCATCCGGCGGATCGAGCGTCAGTTCGGTGAGGAACCGCTCGCGCGAGGGGTAGCCACTGGCGATCTGTTCGAGCTGCAGCAGATCGGCCTGCCGTGTCGAGGCGTCCTCGTGCAGGCGCTCCAGATGCGGCGCATACCATTCCCGCACCAGGCCGATCTCGGCCGGCCAGCCGGCCTTGCCTGATTTCACCGCCTGCAGCGTCTCGACGAAGGCCGTCCAGTCGTCGCCGCTGCGCGGCGGGGCCGGGATCTCGGTCAGTGCCGTGATCGGGCTCGCCTCGTCGTCCATGCGGTCGAGCACCTTCTGCGCCGTCGAAGGGCCGACGCCCGGTAGCAGCTGCATCAGCCGGAAACCCGCGACGCGGTCACGCGGGTTCTGGGCAAAGCGCAGGGCCGCCAGCATGTCCTTGACATGGGCGCTGTCCAGAAACTTCAGCCCGCCGAACTTGACGAAGGGAATGTTGCGCCGCGTCAGCTCGATCTCCAGCGGGCCCGAGTGATGCGAGGCGCGAAACAGCACCGCCTGCTGCTTGAGAAGCGTGCCGCCCTCGCGGTTCTCGAGCACCATGTCGGCGATATAGCGGGCCTGGTCGGCCTCGTCGCGCACGGTCACCAGCCTCGGTCGTTGCGCCGAGGTCCGCTCGGTGCGCAGGTTCTTGGTAAAGCGCTCGGAGGCCAGATCGATGACGGCGTTGGCGGCGGCAAGGATCGGCTGGGTGGAGCGGTAGTTGCGGTCGAGCGTGACGATACGCGCCGCCGGCGAAAACGAGGCGGGGAAATCGAGGATGTTGCGCACCGTCGCGGCGCGGAAGGAATAGATCGACTGGGCATCGTCGCCGACGACGGTCAGACCTTCGCCGCCGGGCTTCAGCGCCATCAGGATCGACGACTGCAGCCGGTTGGTGTCCTGGTATTCGTCGACCATCACATGGTCGAAGCGGCCACCGATATCCTCGGCAATGAGGGGCTCGTGCACCATGTGGGCCCAGTAGAGCAACAGGTCGTCGTAATCGAGCACATTCTGCACCTGCTTCGCCTCAACATAGCTGGCAAACAGCTCCCGCAACTGGTTCTCCCAGGTGGCGCACCAGGGAAAGACGTCGCGCAGAACCTGCTCGAGCGGCGTCTCGGAGTTGACGGCGCGCGAATAGATCGCGAGGCAGGTGCCCTTGGTCGGAAAGCGGTTCTCGGTCTTGGAGAAGCCGAGGTCGTGCCGGATGAGGTTCATCAGGTCGGCACTGTCCTCGCGGTCGTGGATGGTGAAGGCCGGGTCGAGGCCGATCTGTTCGGCATAGTCGCGCAGCAGCCGTGCGCCGATGCCATGGAAGGTGCCGCTCCAGGCGAGCGCGTCGGTCATGATCCCGGATTTCGCACCCAGCACCTGGGCGCAGATCTTTTCGACGCGGCGGCCCATCTCGGACGCGGCCCTTCGGGAAAAGGTCATGAGCAGGATGCGGCGCGGATCGGCACCCCTAACGATCAGATGGGCAACGCGGTGGGCGAGCGTGTTGGTCTTGCCCGAGCCGGCGCCGGCGATGACCAGCAGCGGGCCGGAGACATGGCTGCCGTCGATATCGGTGCCGTGCTCGACGGCCAGCCGCTGTTCGGGGTTCAGTTTTTCCAGATAGGCGGCGGTCATGGGCTCTCCTCGATTGCTCCGGAGCGGCCGCTGCCATGCCGTGTCGATTTTCCGAAGATTATCCGGCCATCATTAGATTGCCCGAATGTTCGTTAAATGTTCTGAATCGGCGAATTCTGTCAAGACGCGTGGCCCGCTTTGAGGCAAGGATGCAGCGGACAAAACCTGGATGTTAGCTTTTGCTTAACGAATTGGAAAGGTTAGCCATGATTAACATATCGCCGTCTGCCTCGGGGGATACTTCCGAATGAATGAGACGATTGCAGTCGGCTTGCACCAGCCCGATGGGCCGGTCGGACTGCAGGACGGCCGCGTTGCTCTGGTTGAAATGGAAGATGGACACCGTTGCCTGACGGTGCTCGAGCAGGATGGCAGGCGCCGGGAAATTTGCCGGCCTGGCGGACGTCCGACTGGGCTCGCCACCGATGGCGATGGATGTTTCTGGGTCGCCGGCGGTCCGGAAAACTCGCTGGTTCGCTTGTCGCCCGAAGGCCGCATGTTGCAGATGATAGAAGGCAGCGACAGGGGACCCTTCGTCCTGCCGCACGATCTCGCCTTTGGTCCGGACGGCTTGCTATATATGAGCGATTCCGGCGTCCGGATCGCCGACCTCGTCATCGGCCAGACCATTCGCCCGGATTTCCTGAATGCCGCCTACAATGGCCGTATCTACCAGATCGATCCCGCCGATGGCCGCGTGCTGCGATCGCTGGCGACGGGGCTGCTGCTTGCCAGCGGCATCGCCTTCGATTCCAAAGGCATGCTTTATTACAGCGAGATGCTGACCGGCAATATCTACCGGCAGGTGGTGGGTGGCCGCCAGGAAGTCTTTGCCCAGGCGCTGCGCTCGCCGATCGGCGGAAGCCTCAGGGGCCCGGTCGGGCTCGCTTTCGATCGAGACGATACCCTTTATTGCGCGATCTACGGGCAGGGCGACATCTCCCTGATCGACGCCTCCGGCAAGGTCTCCGGCCATATCCGCACCAATGGCGCGCTGCCCAGCAACGTCGCCTTTACGCCCGATGGCAAGCATGTGCTGATCACCGAGCAGCAGCACGGGGCGGTCGAGCGCATCCCCGCGCCGAAACCAGGCCTCGCGCTGCACAGGCCGACGATCTGATCCGGCTTTAGCCGGCATGCAAAAAGGGCGCCTCCAACCGGGGCGCCCTTTTCTGTCTTATTCAGCGGCCGGAAGCTGCTTTGACTTGGCCTTCTCGTCTTCAGCAGCCTTGGCATCGTTGGCGGCACCGGCAACACGGTGACGGGTGCGCCAGTCGCCGAGGAAGAGCAGGATCGGCGCTGCGATGAAGATCGACGAGGCACCGGCGACGAGAATGCCGAAGACCATCGGAATGGCGAAGCTCGAGACGGCACTGCCGCCCCAGATCGCCATCGGCAGCATCGCCAGCAGAGCCGTAGCGTTGGTGTAGAGGCTTCGGGCAAGCGTCTCGTTGATCGACTTGTCGATCAGCTCGCGCAGCGGCATCGACTTGTAGAGCCGCATGTTTTCGCGCATGCGGTCGTAGACCACGACCTTGTCGTTCACCGAGTAGCCAACCATCGTCAGCACGGCGGCGATAGCCGTCAGGTTGAAGTCGAGCCCGGTGATGGCGAAAAAGCCCACCAACTTGGTGACGTCGAGCACAAGCGTGACGATGGCGCCGACGGCGAAGGGCCATTCGAAGCGGAACCAGATATAGAACAGCATCGCCAGGCTGGCGATGACGACGGACAGGATACCCGCCCAGGCAAGTTCGCCGGAGACCTTCGGTCCGATGACGTCAGTGCCTTCGACCGTGGCGCTCGGATCGATCTTGGTCACTTCTGCCTTGAGCTTGGTGACCGCCGCCGTCTGCGCTTCCTCGCCGCCCTCCTGACGTTGGGCGCGAACGAGGATGGTGTTCTTGTCGCCGAACGACTGCAGCGTGATTTCGCCGAGGCCGAGGTTGTTGAGACCCTCGCGGAAGGTCGAGAGATCGGCGCCGTCATTGGTCTTGACGGTCATCTGGATGCCGCCGCGGAAGTCGACGCCGTAGTTGAGGCCCGGGTAGATGAACAGCCCGATGGAAGCGAGCGACAGCACAGCCGACACCGTGACGCCGAAGAAGCGGGCTTTCATGAACTGGATGTGCCGGTCATAGGGCGAGAACCGGAACAGCGACTGGATGTTGATCACCTTCAGCTTGCGGCGACGCGCAATCGCGATCATCACGACGCGCACGAAGGCGACCGAGGTGAACATCGAGATGATCAGGCCGAGACCCATGGTGACGGCAAAGCCGCGCACCGGACCGGAGCCGAAGTAGAACAGGATGGCAGCGGCAATCAGCGCCGTCATGTTGCCGTCGATGATGGTCGAGTAGGCGCGGTTGAAGCCGTTGTCGATGGCGGCGAAGGCACCGCGTCCCTTGCGGGTTTCCTCGCGGATACGCTCGTTGATCAGCACGTTGGCGTCCACCGCAAGGCCGATGCCGAGCACGACACCGGCGATGCCCGGCAGCGTCAGGGTAGCGCCGACCAGCGTCAGGGCCGAGAAGGTCAGGATCGTGTGGATCAGCAGCGCGACGTTGGCCAGGATCCCCCATGTGCCGTAGAGCACGAAGATGAAGAGGGCGACCAGGGCAAAGCCGACGAGGCCGGAATAGATGCCCATCTTGATGGCGTCGGCACCAAGGTCGGCGCCGACGGTGCGTTCCTCGATGACGGTGAGCTTGGCCGGCAGGGCGCCGGCGCGCAGCAGGGCCGACAGCGTGGTTGCGCTTTCAGCCGTGAAGTTGCCGGAGATCTGACCGGAGCCGCCGGTGATCGGTTCGCGGATGACAGGCGCGCTCAAAACCTTGTTGTCGAGAATGATGGCAAATGGCTTGCCGACATTGGCGCGGGTGATCTCGGCAAAGCGGTTGGCACCCGCGCTGTCGAAGCGGAAGGTGACCAGCGGCTCATGGGTGTTCTGATCGAAGGAGACGCGGGCATCGGCCAGACGGTCGCCGGAAAGCTCGACGCGATCCTGGATCGCATAGCTGTTGCCCTTGTCGTCCTTCATCACAGTGACGCCGGGACCAGGATTGGTGAGGTCGCCGCTGTCGGACAGCATGTGGAACGACATCTTGGCGGTCGAGCCGAGCAGTTCGCGCAGGCGCGACGGGTCCTGGGTGCCCGGCAACTGCACGAGCACGCGGTTGTTGCCGATGCGCTGGATCGTCGGCTCGGACACGCCGACCTGGTCGACGCGCTGGCGAATGATCTCAAGGCTCTGCTGGACGGCGGCGTCGACATTGGCGTTGATGCCGACCTGCGAGTAGGCCAGCGTGATCACGCCGTTGTTGGCCGCGACATTGAGGTCCGACTGGCCGGCGCTGATGCCTGTGGTGAGGGTATTCGCCAGGGTCTTCAACTCGGTGACGGCCGCATCGCTCTGGGTCGGGTCGGTCAGCGAAATGACGACCTGCGTGGCGTTCTGGACGACCGACTTGGTCTGGATGCCCTTAGCCCGCAGAACGCGGCGTGCATCTTGGACCAGCGTCTGCAGCCGCTCATGGACCAGATCGCCTTCGTCGACTTCGAGAACCAGATGGGACCCGCCGCGAAGGTCGAGGCCGAGCGCGACCTGATTATGCGGTAGCCAGGCGGGAATGCGGTTGAGAGCCGATTGCGGCAGCACGTTCGGCAGGGCGATGAGCATGCCAAGCACGATGATCACCGCATAGGTGAACACCAGCCATGGGGAGGTGCGCATAATGTCTATCCTTGAATAAGCTTCTGCCAGCGGCAAGAGCGCTGGCGCGTGGGTCTGATGTAAAGGGGGATGCGCCGGAGCGCGCGTTCTCTCAGGCGGAAGCCGCCGGCGGTCCTTGGGCCAGATAGGCCCCGACATTGCCGTCCGTGATCGGAGGTGACGCTGGCGACATAGGCAAGGCGACACCGAAAAGCGATGGTGCGGTCTGCATGCCCGAAGCGATCAGCGCCGCGTTACCGTCATGCCAGCTCGCCTTCGGCTCGTTGTCGCCGGCAGCGACGACGATGCCGCGGGTGTTGTCGCGAAGCGTCAGGTAGTGCGGCTGCTGGCTGCCCTTGGCGGCAGCGAAATTGTTTGTCTCTGTGCTTGCAAACGTCCCGAAGCCGCCGCCGAGCGCGAGGCCCAGATAGGCAAAGAACGCAACGATCAGAGAGGCCATCACGCGGGGCATGGCGCCGCGGGGATGTCTGGTCTCGTCGCTGTCGGCAATGCCGTCGTCGGACAGGCTCAAGGGTTAAACGACCTATTCACGTGGAGTTACAAGCGTGTCGGTCAGTCTATCAGCCGACGGCGCATCTTCATAGAGTGGTCTGTCATGATGCACTTGGCGCAGCCGGTCAACCATGCCCAGTGCGATTTCACGCTCGCCCATGATCACCGTATCGGCGCCATAGCGGGTCAGTTCGTCGATTTCCGCGTCGGAATGGGCGCGCGCGACGATCAGGATCGAGGGATTGAGCTGGCGTGCTTGCTCGGCGATGCTGCAGGCCTCGAACGCGTTGGGGATGGCGACGACCAGGCTGCGGGCGGCCGCAATATTGGCAAATCCGAGGACCTCGGCCGAGGCCGCATTGCCGGAGATCGCTTCGATGCCGCGCGCGCGCAGATCGATGACGCGCTTGTCGGTGTCCTCGATGACGAGGAACGGTGTGCCTGACGACAGCAGGTTCTGGCCGACGATGCTGCCGACCCGACCATAGCCGACGACGACGGCATGGCCCCTGAGCGTCGAGGGGCCTGGATCACGCTCCTCGCCGATAACCGGCACCTCGGCCTCCACGGCCGCGGGCTTTGCTGCCGCCGCAGTCGCCGCTTCGGCCTGCGCCGTTGCCTCCTCTTGCAGCCGGGTCTTGTTGCCGAGATGGCTTTTCAGACGGGCGCAGCCGTAGAAGACCAGCGGATTGAGGATGATCGAGATGATCGCGCCGGCAAGGATCAGGTCTCGACCCTGTTCCGGCAACATCTTGAGCTCGACGCCCATGGCCGCCAGGATGAAGGAGAACTCACCGATCTGCGCCAGACTGGCCGAAATCGTCAGCGCCGTCCCAACCGGTTTGCGGAAGGCAATGACGATGAGGAAGGCCGCCAGCGACTTGCCGACCACGATGATGAACACCGTCGCGAGCACCAGCAGAGGATGTTCGAACAGGATGTTCGGGTCGAACAGCATGCCGACGGAAACGAAGAACAGCACCGCAAAAGCGTCGCGCAGCGGCAGGCTTTCCTGGGCGGCCCGATGGCTGAGCTCGCTCTCGGCGAGAACCATGCCGGCAAAGAAGGCACCGAGCGCGAGCGACACGCCGAACAGCTTTGCCGCACCGAAGGCGACGCCGAGCGCGATCGCCAGCACGCCGAGCCGGAAGAGTTCGCGCGAGCCGGTATGGGCGGTGCGATGCAGAATCCAGGGAATGACGCGGCGGCCGAACACCAGCATCAGCGCCACGAACAGCGCGACCTTCAAAAGCGTCATGCCGATGATGCCGCCGATGCCAAGATCAAGGCCGAACAGGCGGTTGACCGCTGCCGAAAGCGGCTCGACGGGCCCGTGGCCGTCGCCGGAAATGCTGGCGGCGGCCGGGATCAGCACCAGCGCCAGAACCATGGCCAGATCCTCGACGATCAGCCAGCCAACCGCGATCTTACCACGCTCGGTCTCGACCAGCCGCCGTTCCTGCAGGGCCTTCAATAATACCACCGTGGAAGCGACCGACAAAGCCAGGCCGAACACAAGGCTGCCCCCGATCGACCAGCCCAGCAGCGTGCCCAATCCCCAGCCGAGCAGCGTCGCGAAGGCGATCTGGACGAGGGCGCCGGGAACGGCAATGAAGCGCACCGACAACAGGTCTTTGAGGGAGAAGTGCAATCCGACGCCGAACATCAGGAGGATGACGCCGATCTCAGCCAGTTCCGGGGCTAGCCCCTGATCGGCGACAAAGCCCGGCGTATAGGGCCCTGCCAGCACGCCGGCGACGAGATAGCCGACGAGCGGCGGCATGCGCAACTTGTTGGCGATAGCGCCGAAGATGAAAGCCAGCACGAGCCCCATGACGATCGTCGAAATCAATGGTGTATCGTGTGGCATCTTCTTTTCCCCCGCTGGAAATCCCATGCTCAATATGACATATATGGCTTAGAGTGACCAATATGGGTATTTTTGCATCGTGAATCAAGGCAGTAAGCCAGCTATTCTGACACCGGCGCATTGTCGTGCCGCGCGTGGTTTCCTGGATTGGACACAGAACGATCTCGCCGAAAAGGCAGGCGTTTCCCGCAGCACGATCCGCGACTACGAAGGCGCCCGCCACGATATCCACCGTGCGACCGAGGCGCAGCTGAAATTGGCGTTTGAGCAAGGCGGCGTGGTTTTCGTCGAGATCCAACCCATCGGCTGGGCGGTCGCGCTGGAGCAACAGAGCAAAGCCATGCCTGCAAAAGTTTAACCGCAGAATTTGTTCGACGCCTTCACGACCTATACTTTGAGGCCCTGTTCAGTCGCGAGCAGCCGATGCGATGCGCATCCATGCTCTGGTCGCCGAAAGGCGCGCCTCGTTGAGAGGGACTGAGCCTACGCGTCAGGTGGATCTGGGCTATCCCGGCTCTGTCAAAAAACCCTCAGCGGGACCTTCTGCCGAGACTCGTCGAGACGGCTCAGGAGGGCGAATGCAGACAGCGTTATGCTGGCAATAAGTGAAGCACTCAGTCCAAGAACAATCATTGCTCTTTCCTCGTAGGGATGTGGATGTGACCTAACCTTTGCTTCTAAACAACGAAGCTTGCTTGTGACTGTCTTTCGGCCCCACCAATGCCCATAGTCTCGTGGAAGAAAGATTTATTCGAATTCGCTCACCTTCGACGCAATGTTAACCTTCAGGCAAGGAATTAACCATAAACATTGCAGTACACGTTGGAATGGGAAGATGTCGCTCCTCCCCACCAGGCATGATGCCGCCCCTTCGTACCGGATTTTGCCCCGGATTCTCTCCAGACAATTTCAACCTCGATGAACGAGTGGCGCTGAGCCGGAGGATCGCTAGATCCCCGAGGCCGTGTTCCGTCCAAAGCCGTTGATATTGGAAAGCTTACACAATTCAGCCAGGACATCCGTCCAGGCATCGCGGCGGGAACGGTTTTGACACAGGACTCGATACCAGAGCAGGGACATCGGACGCAGGCAGGTAGCCTACGTGACCGCTTGCGCTTTGCCGGCCTCGATGCCGATCAGTGCGAGACGCTCCGTCGTCATCGGCCGCTTCTCCAGACGCACATGAAGGCCGGCCTTCGCGATCTTTTCCATCGCTTCCAGTCCTTTCCCGATGCGGCCCGCAATTTTACCAGCGATAATCAGCTCGAACGGCTGCACGATCTGCAGTCTTCCCACTGGGATGTGCTGACCGACGCGCGGTTCGACAGCCTCTACGCCGAGCGGGTCAAGGTGCTCGCCGATTCCGAAAGCAAGATGGGTCTCGAGCCGCGATGGCAGGTGGCAGGCCATGGCGTCATTCTGGAACACCTTCTGGCGGGCGTCATCGGCGACATGGCTGGCGGTTCGATGCTGCCGGGCGGCAAGCGCCGGGCTAAGGAATCCGCCGACCTGGTTGCGGCTCTGGTGCGGCTCGTCATGGTCGATGTCGAGATCGCCGTGTCGCTGCGCTTCAACGAGATGCGCATCCAGCACCAGCGGGCCTTGGCCGACCAGCGCGTTTCCGATCAGGCCGAGGCGAGCGCCGTCTTCGCCGATGTCATCCGGAGCCTTGGCGAGCGCGATCTGACGGTGCGTGCTCCAGCGGTTGTCCCCGATGCCTACAGTGAACTGGTCTCTCTGCTCAACGCCGCCTTGGAGGCCATGCAGAAGGATTTCACGCAGCTTGCTGAACGGGTGAAGACGACGGAAGAAGCCGCCGGCCAGATCTCCATCGACAGCCGCACGCTCGACGAAGCCGCGACCGACCACGCGCAACAACTGGGCGTCAACGCCCGACTGCTTGCAGGGCTTGCCGGTCAGGTGCGAGACAATGCCGCCACCACGCGGTTGGCCGAGAAGGACGCGGCAACGACCCGCAAGGCCGCTGAAGACAGCGGCCACATCGTCGGCGAGGCAATAGCCGCCATGGCCGATATCGAGACATCGGCCGAAAAGATTGGGCAGATCATCGGCAGCATCGACGAGATCGCCTTCCAGACGAACCTTCTGGCTCTCAATGCCGGGATTGAAGCTGCACGCGCCGGCGACAGCGGCCGCGGCTTTGCCGTCGTCGCCCAGGAAGTCCGGGCCCTGGCCCAGCGTTCCGCCGACGCCGCGCGCGAGATCAAGGCACTGGTCACAGGCACCAAGGCGCAGGTCGTGGCCGGCGTGCAGATGGTCGGCCGAACCCAGGAGGCCATCGGCGGCATCGTTCGCCAGGTCACCACCATCAACGATACCATTTCCGGCATCGCGGCAGCGGCCGATGCGCATGCATCCGACCTGCGCTCGGTGACAGCGGAGGTCGATACCATTGGCGGAAAGCTCGCCGCGTCGAGCGGTCTTGCCCGCAGCACTGGCGAAACAGCCGACCACCTGCACACCGTCGTTCTGGAGCTGGGCCAAACCATCCGCGAATTTCGCGTGGCGCGGGCCAGGGAGTTTTCCAGCGAGCGCGCTGTCCCGATACGGCCGGAAATCAAGATCGGGCCAACGCATCTCGAGGATGCAAGCCCCGAGCATTTCGATTTTCCGCTGCGGGTTGCAAGCTTCGGAGGTGACAGAAGTGTCTATTAACGACTGCATCAGAAACCCCGGGCAACGTGGTCTGAAATTAACCAACAAGGAAGGCATGAATGGCAGTGAAGAAGGCAGATAAGAAAATCAGCCTGGCGGCAGTGCTAGACCTCAACGAGGCCTCCACGCTGCGCAGCAAACTACTCGGATTACGGGGCAACAACGTGGTCATCGACGCTTCCGGCGTCGAGCGCGCCGGTGCCCTGTGCGCGCAGGTTTTGATGGCCGCGGCCAAGACCTGGGATGAGGACAAGCATTCCCTCACCTTCTCGAAGGTGTCGGATTCATTTCAGAAAACGATGCAGCTGATCGGTGTCAACATGGATCACCTGCTTGCCAAGGAGATCCATCAGTGAAGAAAAAAGTACTTACCGTCGATGACTCGCGAACGATCAGGAACATGCTGCTCGTGACCCTCAACAATGCCGGCTTCGAGACCATTCAGGCCGAAGACGGCATCGAAGGCCTGGAAGTGCTGGAAGGCGCCAATCCGGATGTGATCGTCACTGACATCAACATGCCCCGTCTGGACGGCTTCGGCTTCATCGAAGGCGTTCGCCGCAACGAGCGGTTCCGGGCCATCCCGATCCTGGTGCTGACCACGGAAAGCGACGCGGAGAAGAAAAACCGCGCTCGCCAGGCTGGCGCCACCGGCTGGATCGTCAAGCCTTTTGATCCAGTCAAACTGATCGATGCTATCGAGCGTGTAACCGCTTAAACAGGATTTCTTCCGATGGATATGAACGAAATCAAAGAGATCTTTTTCCAGGAGTGCGAAGAGCAGCTCGCTGAACTGGAATCCGGTCTTTTGAAATTGAATGATGGCGACCGCGATCCGGAAACTGTCAACGCCGTTTTTCGTGCCGTTCATTCCATCAAGGGTGGGGCAGGGGCGTTCGGTCTGGAAGACCTGGTCGCTTTTGCCCACGTCTTCGAGACAACGCTCGATTGCGTGCGATCGAACAAGCTCGAGCCGAACCAGGATGTCTTGAAAGTCATGCTGAAGGCGGCCGATGTTCTTGCCGACCTTACCAATGTCGCCCGCGACGGCGGCACTGTCGACCAGGCGAGAAGCCGCGGCCTTGTCAAGGAGCTTGAAGCCTTGGCCCAGGGCGTGATGCCATCTGCATCGTCGCACCACGAAGCTCCGGCTCCTGCTCCGGCACCAAAGCCCGTCGCGGCCGCAGCACCTGTATCGCCCCCGGCACCGAGTGATGAAAGCGGCTTCCAGCCCATTCCCTTCACCTTCGACGAGTTCGACGGCGCCGAGGATGTGGTGGCCGAACTGCCGGAATATGAAATCAGCTTCAAGCCACGCGGCGCGCTCTACGCCAAGGGCAATGACGCGACGCTGCTGCTGCGCGACCTGTCGCGCCTCGGTGAAATGACCATCAACTGCAACATGCAGACGCTGCCGGCGCTGCAGGACCTGGATTCGGAAGGCGCTTACTTCAGCTGGAAGATCCTGATCAAGACCGAAAAGGGCGAGGACGCCATCCGCACGGTGTTCGAATTCGCCGAATGGGATTGCGAACTCGAAGTCAAGATCGCGGAAGAAACGGTCGACAACGGCGCCGACGAAGAATTGCCGATGATACCGGTTCCCTTCGACCTTTCGTCGCTGGATGACGAACCGGCTCCTGCCGAGGAAGAGCATCAAGCCACACCTGCCAGCGATGTCGCAGCAGCCGTCTCAGCCGCTGAAACCGCGAGCAACGTCACGCAGCTCGCGTCAACCGCGGCCCGCGCCGAAAAGAGAGAGCCGCCGGCCGCTGCCGCCGCCGCTGCTGCCAATGCCGCCGGTGCCAACAGCGCGCTTGCTGCCGGCCAGACCATCCGCGTCGATCTCGACCGCGTCGACCGCCTGATCAACCTGGTCGGCGAATTGGTTATCAACCAGGCGATGTTGTCCCAGAGCGTCGTCGAGAACGACAGCAACGGTACGTCATCGATCAACATGGGCCTCGAAGAGCTCCAGCAGCTCACCCGCGAGATCCAGGATTCGGTCATGGCGATCCGCGCCCAGCCGGTCAAACCCGTCTTCCAGCGCATGTCGCGCATCGTCCGCGAAATCGCCGACATGACCGGCAAGCAGATCCGCCTCGTCACCGAAGGTGAGAACACCGAAGTCGACAAGACCGTCATCGACAAGCTGGCCGAACCGCTGACGCACATGATCCGCAACGCCGTCGACCACGGCGTCGAAAGCCCGGAGAAGCGCGTTGCGATCGGCAAGAACCCCGAGGGCACGGTCCGCCTGACGGCAAAGCATCGCTCCGGACGCATCCTGATCGAGCTTGCCGACGATGGCGCGGGTATCAACCGCGAACGCGTCCGCCAGAAGGCCATCGAAAACGAGCTGATCGCCGCCGATGCCAACCTCACCGACGAAGAAGTCGACAACCTGATCTTCCTGCCTGGTTTCTCGACCGCCGACAAGATCTCCGACATTTCGGGTCGTGGCGTCGGCATGGACGTGGTCAAGCGTTCGATCCAGGCGCTCGGTGGACGCATCAACATCACTTCCAAGCCAGGCCATGGCTCTGTCTTCACCATGAGCCTGCCGCTGACGCTTGCCGTCCTTGACGGCATGGTGGTGACGGTCGCCGGCCAGACCCTGGTCGTGCCGTTGACCGCGATCGTCGAGACCTTGCAGCCGGAAGCCGCCGCCATCCATTCCTTCGGCGCCAACCATCGCCTGATCTCGATCCGCAATTCCTTCTGCCCGCTGATCGATGTCGGCCGTATTCTCAACTTCCGGACCACGCAGGCCAACCCCGTCGAAGGTGTCGCCTTGCTGGTGGAATCCGAAGGCGGCGGCCAGCGGGCGCTGATGGTGGATGCCATCCAGGGCCAGCGTCAGGTCGTCATCAAGAGCCTCGAGGCAAACTACACCCATGTCCCGGGCATCGCAGCCGCGACCATTCTGGGCGACGGTCGCGTGGCCCTCATCCTCGACGTCGATGCAGTCGTCGCGGCGTCGCGCGGGCAGGTCCTGAAGGCTGAAATGTCTTACGCGGCGGCGGGGTAAGATCATGTCGCAACCGCTCAAGGCCGCCGCGCAGGGCATGCGCGAACTGATCGCCTTCCGCATCGGTGACCAGGAGTTCTGCATCGATGTGATGTCGGTTCGCGAAATCCGCGGCTGGACGCCAGCAACGGCTATTCCTTACGCCCCCCCCTATGTTCTGGGCGTGATCAATCTGCGCGGCGTCGTGCTGCCGATCATGGACCTGTCGGCCCGGCTCGGCATGCGGCCATCGGAGCCCAGCGTGCGTCACGTCATCATCGTCACGCAGGTTCGGCGGCACACGGTCGGCCTGCTGGTCGAAGCCGTGTCCGACATACTGACGATCAACGAGGAGATCATCCAGCCGACACCGGAAATCTCCTCTGAGCTGCAAAAGCAATTCGCCCGGGGCATCCTGTCCATCGATCGCCGGATGATCTGCATGATCGAACTCGAAACCCTTTTCCCGGACGTTGAAAGCCAAGCAGCATGAGTGTCATGGGTTTTGCGGATAGCCGGCAGTCGCCGGACGAGGTCTTGGCCAGCGGAGAATATCCGCTGACGCGCCGCGACCTGAACGAAGTGGCGGCGATGATTTATGCCGATGCTGGGATCTCGCTCAACGAGACCAAGGCGTCGCTCGTCTATTCGCGCCTCTCCAAGCATATCCGCAACCTTGGCATTTCGGGCTTCCGGGAGTACTGCGCGCTGGTCTCGTCGCCCGCGGGTGCTGCTGCCCGCAAGGACATGCTCTCGCATCTGACGACGAACTTCACACGGTTTTTCCGCGAGAACCACCATTTCGACCATCTCCGCACCGACGTGTTGCCAGGGCTTCTCGCCCGCGCCAAGTCCGGCGGCCGGGTTCGGATATGGTCAGCCGCCTGCTCGGATGGCCAGGAGCCCTATTCGATCGCGCTGACTGTGCTGGGCCTTATGCCCAACGCCGCGGACTATGACTTCCGCATCCTGGCAACCGATATCGACCCCAAGATCCTGGCGATCGCCCGTACCGGCGCCTATGATGAGGCCGCCCTTGAAACCGTATCGCCGGCCATGCGCAAGCAGTGGTTCCAGGAAGTCGACGTCAAGGGCCGGCGCAAGTTCCAGGTCGACGACCGCGTCAAGCGGCTGATCACCTTCAACGAGCTGAACCTGATGGCGCAATGGCCGTTCAAGGGCAAGTTCGACGTGATCTTCTGCCGCAACGTCGTCATCTACTTCGATGAGCCGACCCAGGTGAAGATCTGGCAGCGTTTCGCAGGCCTCCTTCCGGATAAAGGCCATCTCTATATCGGCCATTCCGAGCGCGTGTCGGGCGACGCCAAGAACGTCTTCGACAACATCGGCATCACGACCTACCGTTACCACGGCAAGAATGCGGGGACCAAATCATGAGCGCACCTGCACGCGTCCTCGTTGTCGATGACTCCGCCACCATGCGTGGCCTGATCACGGCTGTTCTCAGTTCCGATCCTGACGTCAATGTCGTTGGCCAGGCGGGCGATGCTATGCAGGCCCGCGCGGCGATCAAGGAACTCAATCCGGATGTGATCACGCTCGACATCGAGATGCCGAACATGAACGGCCTAGAGTTCCTCGAAAAGATCATGACGCTCAGGCCCATGCCGGTCATCATGGTCTCGACCATGACCCATCACGGCGCCGAGGCAAGCTTGGCGGCGCTCGAGATCGGAGCCTTCGATTGCGTCGGAAAACCATCGCCGGGCGAGCGGTTCCCGTTCGGCGATCTCGCTGAAAAGGTGAAGGCTGCGGCATGGTCGCAGCGCCGAGTGGCGCGACCATCATCTCCACAGGCGCCGGTGAGCCCGACGGCGGTTGCCGACTTCAGGGTCGGTCGCAAGATCGTCGCCATCGGCTCCTCGACCGGCGGCGTCGAGGCTCTGATCGCAGTGCTGCAGAAGTTTCCGGTCAACTGCCCGCCGACCGTGATTACCCAGCACATGCCTCACACCTTCACCAGGAGCTTTGCCGAGCGGCTGAACCGGTTGTGTGCGCCGGTGGTGCAGGAAGCAACCGACGGAGCGCGTCTCGAGATCGGCAAAATCTATCTGGCGCCGGGCGGCGACCGCCATCTCCAGGTCGTCAGTTCATCGGCGCCCCAATGTCGCCTGATCGAGCGAGACCCTGTGAACGGCCATCGCCCGTCCGTAGACGTGCTGTTTGACTCGGTTGCCGAACTCGCTGGCCGCAACGCTGTGGGCGTGATTTTGACCGGCATGGGCCGCGACGGAGCCGCAGGTCTGTTAAAAATGAGACACGCAGGCGCTAGAACGATCGGACAGAACGAAAAAACCTGCGTTGTTTACGGAATGCCAAGGGTTGCGCATGAACTTGGCGCCGTTGAGCAGCAGCTTGCGCTGTCTGCGATCGGCGAAGAAATATTGAAAATGACAGCCGCCCGAAAGGAGAGCGAATAATGTCTCTTGCGGAGAAAATCAAAGTCCTGATCGTCGACGATCAGGTCACCAGCCGCCTACTCTTGAGCGACGCTCTGACACAGCTCGGTTTCAAGCAGATCACCTCGGCGGGCGACGGCGAACAGGGCATGAAGATCATGGCGCAGCAGCCCCATCATCTGGTGATCTCTGATTTCAACATGCCTAAGATGGACGGCCTCGGCCTGCTCCAGGCGGTTCGCACCAACCCGGCGACCAAGAAAGCAGCGTTTATCATCCTGACAGCCCAGGGCGACCGTGCCCTGGTCCAGAAGGCGGCGGCGCTTGGTGCAAACAACGTACTCGCAAAGCCCTTTACGATCGAAAAGATGAAGGCGGCAATCGAGGCTGTATTTGGAGCTCTCAAATGATAACCGAAGGTGCAGCCCGACGCGTGCACATCATACAAGGCGAGTACAAGGTTCTCAGCGATCCAGATGCTGTGATCTCGACCATTCTCGGCTCATGCGTGGCTGCTTGCCTACGGGATCCTGTCGCCGGTGTCGGCGGCATGAATCACTTCCTGCTTCCAGGCAATGCCGGTTCTCCCATGACCGGCGGAGATGCGACGCGCTATGGCGTGCATCTGATGGAATTGCTGATCAACGGGCTCCTGAAGCAGGGAGCCCGCCGTGATCGCCTGGAGGCGAAAATCTTCGGCGGTGCCAAGACCATCGCCACCTTTTCGAATGTCGGCGAACAAAACGCCGCATTTGCCGTGCAGTTCCTGCGCGACGAAGGCATCCGTGTCGTCGGCTCCAGCACGGGCGGCGAACACGGACGCAAGGTGGAGTTCTGGCCCGTGTCGGGACGGGCACGGCAGTATCCGTTGACCGGTGCCGAAGCCAAGAAGACGGTGGATCTGGAACGCAAGCCGATCGTTGCGGCCAAGCCTGTCGAAAACTCAATCGAATTCTTTTGAAAAGCGAGGTCTACCCATGAACGCTATCTCGTCTTCGGAAGCTTCGATTGTCGAAGAGGCTTTGCCAGCCATTCTGATGCGCATCGTGTCGGAACTGCACGACGTGGCCTATCTGATCGAGCGCATCGAGCCACAATTGCTGGAACTGAACGGCATAGACGCGCAGTCGGCCGACTCGATGAAAGTGATGCAGGGTATCGATCTCGCGGTGCAAAAGACGCGCGGCATCGCCGAGTTCATCGATACGATAACCGCCGATATCCCGGAGGCATGGATCGTGGATGTGGCAACTGCACTGAGCCTTGTAAAGCTTGCTGAAATGCAGAAGGCACTTGGCGGCGGCGTGCGCCATGGACACTCACAGCCGCTGACGAAGGCGGCAGGCGACTTCGATTTCTTCTAGCCGCATCAGGCAGCGCCCGCTCGCCTAGATTGGGCATGTTGCGCAATTCCCTCTCCTTAATCGACACCTCGACGCGCCCGAAGAAACGCTCGCGCAAGCTTCAATGCCTATTTCCTTAAATGGGCACAAAGCCAGTTGGTCTTTGACGAAGCGTGCGAGAACAGAATGAATCTGTTAAATCAACTACTTCAGATATTGAAGAATGTTCAAAACCTTGGCCGGAACCGGTTGATGGCCATGGCAGGCGTCGCTGTGCTTTCCATCGCCGTGGTCCTCGGCGCCGCAATGTATGTCAACAAGCCAGCCCAAGAAACGCTCTATGTCGGGCTCGACAAGCCGGACCTGAACCAGATCAGCATAGCCCTTGCCGAAGCCAATATCGCTTTCGAGGTCGGTACCGATGGCACCAGCGTCACCGTTCCCGCCGGCACCACGGGCAAGGCCCGCCTTCTGCTCGCCGAAAAGGGCCTGCCCAACAGCAGCAACGCCGGTTATGAATTGTTCGACAATGTCGGATCGCTTGGCCTGACATCCTTCATGCAGGAAGTGACGCGCGTGCGCGCACTGGAGGGTGAGATCGGGCGTACGATCACCTCGATCAACGGCATCAGCGCCGCGCGTGTCCACATCGTCATGCCTGACGTCGGAAATTTCCGAAAAGCGGGCCAGAAGCCCACAGCCTCCGTCATGATCCGCGCCGGCTCAGAAGCCGGCCGCAAGGCTGCTCAGTCCATCCGTCATCTCGTCGCCTCCGCCGTGCCGGGCCTCGAAGTCGACGACGTGACGATCCTCGATTCGACCGGCCAGTTGCTCGCTTCCGGCGACGATCCCGGCAACAGCGCCCTCAACCGCAACCTGAGCATCGTCCAGAATGTCCAGGGCGAAGTCGAAAAGAACATCGACAAGGCGCTCGCTCCCTTCCTCGGCATGGACAATTTCCGCTCCAGCGTCACGGCGCAGCTCAACACCGACACGCAGCAGATCCAGTCGACCGTCTACGATCCGGAATCGAAGGTCGAGCGATCGGTTCGCACCACCAAGGAAAATCAGAAGTCGCAGCAGCAGCAGTCTGATACGGCGGCGACCGTCGAACAGAATATCCCGCAGGCGGCCCCGGCCTCTGGCGGTGCTGGTCCGCAGAACAGCGACCAGACCGATAAGAAGGACGAGCAGACCAACTACGAGATCAACAGCACGACAACGGCCACTGTCCGCAACAGCTACAAGCTTGAGAAGCTTTCGGTCGCCGTGGTCGTCAACAAGGGCCGTATCGCCAAGATGGTCGGCGAGCCCGCTGACCAGGCGAAGGTCGATGCCTATCTGGCCGACATGCAGAAGATCGTCGCCACCGCGGCCGGTCTCGATCCGAAGCGCGGCGATATCATCACCGTCAACGCCATGGACTTCCTCGACAACCAGTTGCTCGACGACGCAGCCTCCGGCCCCGGCATCATGGACATGCTCAGCCGCAACATGGCTGGTATCATCAACTCGCTGGCCTTCGTGGTTGTCGCCTTCCTGATCATCATGATGGGCTTCCGTCCGCTGATCCGCTCGGTAACAGGTGGTCGTGGCGCAGATGCCGATACGGCAAACGGCCTGCCCGATGCTGCCGGCCTGGAACTGCCGGACTTCGCTCCGGGTGGCGCGGGTGCCGGTGGTGCCCTGATGGACGGCTTCGGTTCCGATTTCGGCTTCGACAGCACGGACGACCTGCTGACGATGGGCGACGACGACGGCAACTTCAACCGCCGCGTCAAGGAAGGCCCGGAGCGTCGCCTCTCGCGCATGGTCGAAATGAGCGAAGAGCGCGCCGCGAAGATCCTTCGAAAATGGGCGGTCGACGTCGCAGCCTAATACTAAGGCCGGGTTCATCCCCGGCCTTGTTCGTTTTCAGGCGGATGTTGCAGACGACGGAGGCTCTACATCCCGCCGCATACGCTCGACGGCACCTGCACCGGTTGCCCGGTATGGTGCGTTGCCCCCTTCCAAGAATCGATTTATCTTGCTTCAAGCAACAGGAGTGGCGCGGCCTGAGATCCGGCTGCGGTTAATAAAATCTTACAGCGTAGAGGAGCGGGGCTACAGCGTGTAAGTTGATCTATAGTGATTCGCGCAGGCGACTATGGTCATCTCAAAGGTAAAGCTGCTTCTGAGGCTGGCGTTAAACGTTTAAAATGGCAGGAAATGCAATGGACATGCATATGCTTCACGCCACCAGACGCGACAGCGAGGCAGTCATTCCGACGATTGCCGCCAGAACAATGACCCGTGATCAACTGATTCTCCGTTTGACGGATGTGGCGGGTTCGCCGCTCATTCACTCCGGTCTTCGCGCCCTGACGGATTATCTCGGCGCGTCCCATTACATGTTGGCCCGCTGCGACCTTCTCCAGGAGAGCGGGCTCGACTTTGTGATGTCATCCGACTGGCCTTTCGATCTCGTCAGGCGGCTGGCTTCCGATCTCGTCAGCACCTATGTCCGCACGACCGAGTTCGAGAAGTGCCTGATGCTTTTCCAGCCGAGCTTCTCGGTCCTGCCGGATGACGTAACCCTGCCGGAGGGCTCAAGCCGTCAATATTGCTCGCTGACGTTCAATGTCGGTCGGACGCGGCTGTCGTTGATGCTGCTTTATCGTGATGGTTTCATCCTTTCGCCTGAGCGCCTGCGCGAGGTCGGCCTGCTCACAGGTTATTTCGCCAGCTTCGGCCACTGCGTCGAGGGCAAGGGAGAGCGCAGCTTCGAACTGACGGATCGCGAACTCGAATGCCTTTTCTGGATTGCCGAAGGCAAGACCAGCGACGAAATCGCGATGATTCTCGGCATCTCCCGCAACACCATCAACAATTACATCACAAGCGTCATGCGCAAGACCGCAACGAAGACCCGGTCGGAAGCAATTGCCTTTGCGGTAAGAAACAATCTGGTCTGAGGGCTGTCGATGAAATACGCACCGGACAGAAGCACGGTGTCACGCGAACTCAAGATGACGCGGGTCCACCGCATCTCCAGCCGCTCCGATCTCTTCCCGCGACTGGTGGCGATGCAGAAGCTGATGGACGCGCAGAACTTTGCGATCTACCGGGTGGCCGGCTCGGGACTGCCAAGCCGCCTGCACCTGGTCTGCGAACTTGAGAACTGGGGTCCCGGCAATCTCACTGCCAGCAAATCCATCGTGGATGCCTATGGTGAAGATATGCTCGAGCATATCGAGAAATCTCTGCTTCCATTGATGTGGAACGGCATTGACGACGACCGCACAGCTGAGGCAATTGATTTCACGCAGTTTACCCAGCGTCTGAAGTCGAAGATGTTGCCCTGCGCCGGCGTCGCATTCCCGGTCCGGCTAGGAACGGTCGGCAACGGCTTTGTCGTGTTCACCGCCAACTTCATCGACCTGACCAGCGAACTGATCATCGACCTGCATGGTCGCAGCTGCCAGATCATGATGGATCTTTTGTCTCTGGACGAGCGCCGCAGTTCGGCAGTGGAATCGCTGAGCGAGCGCGAGATTGCATGCCTCCAGCTCGCCGGCGACGGTCGCATCAGCGAAGAAATCGCCGAGAAACTTGGACTGTCGGTCCACACGGTGAACGCCTATCTCGGTTCGGCAACGATCAAGCTCGACAGCGTCAACCGTATCCAGGCGATCGCGAAGTCCATCCGGCTCGGCTACATCAGCTGAGGCTTTCGCGCATCCACACGCTAGGGAACCACTGTTCCCAAGCCGTTGCCGATGGCGGACGCACTTGCCTCCAGGCAAAACGCCGGGCTTCCACCCGGCGTAGATTTTCCATCAAGTGGCGCTTGCAGACTTGGCTCAGGCGGCGGCGAATGGCACGGCCACAAAGGTCTTGTTGCCGGCGCGCTCGATCATAAGCAGCACGGACTTGCGCCCCTCCTTGCCGGCTTCGGCCACCCTTGTCTGGACATCGTGGGCATTGCGGGCCGGCTTCTGGTTGACAGAGACGATCACGTCGCCCGGCTGGATGCCGGAGGCAGCAGCCGATTTGTCCGGATTGACGCTGGCGACCACCGCACCGGTGGCATTGTCAGGCAGGTTGAGCGACTGGCGCATCTCCGGCGTCAGGTCGGCAAGGCCGATGCCGAGCGAAGGCTGATGGCTCTGCGAGTGATCGCCATCGAGCGCCGATGCCTGCTGTTCGCCCTTGTCGTTGCCGCCAACGGTGAACGGTAGATCGATCGATGCTCCGTCGCGCCAGACCGTCAGGCTCTCCTTGGTGCCAGGCGTAAGGTCGGCCACGAAGCGTGACAAATCCTTCGGCATTTTCACCGCCCGTCCGCCGAGCCCGGTGATGATGTCTCCCGCCTTGATGCCGGCCGCTGCTGCGGGTGTCCCTTCACTGACCTGGGCCACGAGCGCGCCCTGCGATTGCGTGAGGCCGACGGCGTCGGCGATGTCAGCTGTCACCGGCTGGATCTCGACGCCGAGAAAGCCATGGTCGATCGAGCCGTTCTTTTCGAGCTTGGCGACGATGGCCTTTGCCTCATCAGACGGAATGGCGAAGCCGACGCCGACGCTGCCGCCGTTGGGCGAATAGATGGCGGTGTTGATGCCGACGACTTGGCCGCTGCTGTCGACCAGCGGTCCGCCGGAATTGCCATGGTTGATCGGTGCGTCGATCTGGATGAAATCGTCGTAGGGGCCGCTGTGCAGGTCGCGGCCGCGCGCCGATACGATGCCCGAGGTAACCGTCGTGCCAATCCCGAAGGGATTGCCGATCGCCAGGATCTGGTCTCCGAGCTTCAATTTGTCGGAATCGCCCCAGGCGATCGTCGCAAGCGGCTTCGGCGATTGGATCTTGATCACGGCAAGGTCCGACTTCGGATCGGCGCCGATCAGCTTGCCGGGAAGCTCCGTGCCATCGTCGAGCGTCACCTTGATGTCGATCGCCTTGTCGATGACGTGGTTGTTGGTGACGATGTAGCCGTCAGGGCTGATGATGAAGCCGGAGCCCAGCGCCTGGCTATGGCCCTGATGGGCCTGCGGCGGCATCGGCATGCCCTGGCCACCGAAGAACTGGCGGAACTGCTGGTCCATAGGCGAATTGTCGCCATCATCGCTGACGTTGTCCGCTTTCATGGTGGTGGTGATCGTGACCACGGCAGGCTTGTCGGCGGAGACGACAGGCGCAAACGAGCCGCTGGAGGCGACGCTGCCGACCACGGGGTTGGCCTGTGGCGCCGCGTCGGCGGTGGTGATGTTGAGTGCCAGGGGCAAGGAGGCGGCCCCGAGGATGAAGGCGGCACCGACGAGGGCGGCGGTACGGTGTCTTTGCAGAATGGATGGCATGATATCTGTCCCTTGCGAGCATATGAACACGATGCCGGGGCCGCCTGTCTCGCTTGGCGGTCGAACGGATCAAAGGCTCAGATCCCTCCGTTTGCTAGGCTGCAAGGATCTGAACTTCACGTCCAAGTAATCACGGCCGAGGGATGGTGTCATGTTAAACAATAATAATGAAAAAGAACAGGATCCGATCTTATTTTTGCCTATAATGGCGCATTCATGGCAATTATTACATCAATTTAACGGATTTATTACTTTCATGTAATGGCGCCGCTGGAGAGCCTATCGGGCAGGGTCGTCACCTGTCGTCCGAAGGTGAAATGCAAAAAACCAAGGCGATGCCGCGCGGCGCCTTGGTTCTTTCAGGTTCTGAGCTCGTCAGGGTTTTAGGCGCTATGCGCTCAGTGCCCCCGGTTCCGGCAGAGCGTAGCGGGCCTGGCTCAATCTGTGAGCCAGCATTGCAGTGTTCTCATCCGGATCGCTCGATGGATTGTCGAAGGCGATGTGGTTGATCTCGACCCCGGCATGATGCTCGGTGAGCGCCAGCTTGGCATAGACGGTAATGCCGACCGGCTTGATCTCGAGGTCGATGCTGACCTCGGCCGGACCGCCCCAGTCGAGGGCATAGTCGCCCCCAAGTCCAAAATTGACCGTGCCTGGCAGAAAATAGAGTTCGGCTGCGGAAGCAACCAGATCGGCAAGGTTGCCGTAGGATTCAAAACGCAGCAGGGAAATCAGGTCAGCTGCATCGAGCAGTCGTAGCTCGCTTGCGACGGGGCTAATGGCCTCGGCAAGAATCTGTTCGCGTTTGGCGGAGTAGGGGCATCTCTTCATTCTTTATGGTACCCGCTTATTATTCGATTTCGCCGCGTAGATCCGATGGATCAATTCCGCGACGGCCTTAAAAAATACTGACGGGATAACACTATCGACCGAGACTTGCGCAAACATGGAGCGCGCAAGGGGTGGATCCTCGAAGACCGGGATGTTGTTTTCCTCGGCAAGCTCCCTGATTCTGAGAGCAATCAGGTCCTGGCCCTTGGCTACCACAACCGGGGCGTCATTCTCCGAACGCACGTAGCGCAGTGCGACCGCAAAGTGGGTCGGGTTCGCGATCACCAAGGTTGCACGCGACACATTCTTCATCATTCGCCGCCGTGCGCGGTCGCGGGCGATCGACCTCTGACGCGCCTTGACGATGGGATCGCCTTGCGCCTGCTTGAACTCGTCCTTGACGTCCTGCTTACTCATGCGCAGCTGCTCGTACCAATGATGGCGCGTCCAGAACAGGTCGATGATGCCGACGATCGCGGTCGCCAGCAGCACCACGATGAGGATTTTCCTGATGATGCTCGCCAGCCGCACAAAAATCGTCTGTGGGTCGGAGAACATCGAATCGATCGAGCTGAAGAACTCGCTGCGCAGCACGAAGAACATGACGATGCCGACCACGACGATCTTCATCATCGACTTGCCGAATTCCACCAGGCCGGGCACGCTGAATATCCGCTTCCAGCCCTCTATGGGGGAAATGCGCGACATCTTCGGACTGATTCGATCCAGCACCACGCTTGGCAGATTCTGCGCGACGGAAGAGCTGATGCCGAACAGGAAAAACAGCACAACGGCCGGCAGCAGAAGATTGGCGATTTCCCAGCCGATCTTGACAAACAGCGACATCACGTCGGAGCCGGTGTCCAGGCGCCACTGGTCCGGCTGCTCGAAGAGGTCGCGCAGGGTTTCGCCCATGCGCCCCATGCGCTCCGGCAGGAAAAAGATCATGTAGATGAAGGTGGCGAGCATGGAGGCGAACAAGGTCGCCTCTCGTGACGATGGAATATTGCCTTTGTCCGCCGCTTCCCGAAGTTTTTTCTCGGTCGGATTCTCGGTCTTGCTGTCTTTGTCCTCGTCGGCCAAATCCGCTGCCCTCTACAAAACCGAAAGGCCGCGCATCATGCGCAGCCGCGTCGGGAGAGCCTAGACCTCTCGCCTGTCGGGTTCAACTCGCGCCTGAGGCGACAGCCACCTTGTCAACAGTCGCGGCTTAAGCGGCGGCGTTGTCGGCTGCCGGCGGCTCCTTCAGCTGGATCTGGCCGGAGTTGGCAAGCCGGATCGCTTCCTGGGCGATGGCGCGGCGGGCAATGGCGATTTCGCGCGGGTTGATGCCGGTCGCGCCGGACGCCAGATCGGACTCGATCATGCGGCGCTGGCGTGGGCTGATCGAGGCCAGCACGGTCTCGCGCATTTCCGTCGACGAGCCGCGCAAGGCCATCGTCAGGATGTCGGCGGAGATGTCGTTGAGCAGCAGCACGCGGCCACGCTGCGGCATCAGCATGAGGTCGTCGAACAGGAAGATCTTCGGGCGGACCTTGTCGACCGATGCCTGGCTGAGGGATTCGAGCGAACTCAGCAGCGTGTCGACCTGCGGCTTGTCCATCTCGTTCATCAGTTCCGCCACCTTGGCCGAACCGCCGGCATTGCGTTCCATCTCGATTTCGGCGAGCAGGGCGACAACGCGGTTCTCGATGATCTGGGCCGCTTTCGGGCTGACGTCCTTGAGGTTGACGGTGCGGTTCATGATGTCGGCGCGCTGGGCGTCGGGGATCTGCATCAGCACCTTGGCACCGAAGGAGGACGGCATCATGGAAAGAATGTAGGCGATCGTCTGAGGGTGTTCCTTCAACAGGAAGGTGCCGACGAAAGCGGGATCGCCTTCGCCCAGACGATCCCAGATTGAGGTTTCGAAAGCTTGGAAAGCGGTCCGGCGGCCGAGCAGGCTGTCGACCTCGTCAGGCGTCAGGCCTTCCTCGAGAATGCTCTCGATGGCCTTCGCGTTGTCCATCAGGCCTGCGCCTTCGGTGAACAGGTCTTCGAATTCCGCGACCAGCACCGCCAGCTCATCCGGAGGAATGACGCGGAGCGACTGGGCGGATGCGATGATCAACTGCAACTCGTGCTGGGTAAAATATTTCAGCAGACGTCCCGCAACTTCCTTGCCCATAGCAAGCAGAACGGCTGCGGCTTTTTCAGCCTGAGATAACGGTTTCTCGGCCACTGCGCCGCCGAAATCGTCAAAGTCCATCATGGTCTTCTCCGTCCCAGACTTGGGGGGTACTAGGCTTTCTTCGAGCTCAAGACTTCAATCAGCTTGATCCCGAAACGCGTATCGTCATTTTCCAGCACGGTGATTTCGCCCCGGGCGATCCTGCGGCCGTTGACCGTGATCTCGACAGGCTCGCCGATCTTCTTGTCGAGGGCGATGATCGCCCCTTCCGTCAAATTCATCAGGCCGGAGACCTGCATGCGGCTGCTGCCAAGTACGATCTGGACATCGATCGGGATGTCCATGATCAGGTCCATGTTCGACGTCAGGGCGCTGCCTGGCGCCTGATGCGTCTCAAACGATGAATCGCCGAAGCCGCCCAGGTCCGAATCTGTTGTCGCTGCATCATCGCCGAAATCTCCAAAACTGGAAAGACCCATTGGAGCAGCAGCGACGTCGTCGTCATCTGAGCCGAAATCTCCGCCGAAATCAGAGAGATCGCCCGAATCCTTCTTCAGAACGCCGCGAAGTCCGTCGATCGCCTCGTTCAGTTCGTCCTCGTTCCCCGGCAGGTCGAGGGCGTCTTCGCCGATAGTTTTTGTTTTCCTGGGTGCCATGACATTACTATTCCAGTTGAAACTTGCCTCAGGCTGCCGTTGGCTGCTCCGGGCTTTCGAAACCGATTAATTCATCAAGTGTTTAAGAAGCTCGCTATCGGAATTTATGGTGTCCTTGACGCGTACCGTGTAGTTCTCGCCTGATCTGCCAAACTCGCAGACATAGAGGTCCTTGCCATTGGCACTCACCTCCACCTTGACGTCCTCGCTATCCAGGAATGGGATGACGTCTCCCACGGCAAGCCTGGAGATGGTCTCCAGCGTCAGCGACTGCAGCCGGATGCGGGCGTCCATCGTCACCTCAGAGCGATGGACCTGATGGGTCAGCTGTTGCGTCCAGGCTTCGGACTTCACCGTCGGCGCCTTGGCCTTCGGTGGCGTGACGACCGTCTTCAGCAGCACCTTTTGCGGTACGACAAGCGTGAAGTGCGAGACGCACGTACCGAGCTTCACCGACATCTTGATCGCCGCTGCATATTCGTCCGGCTGCCCTTCCGGCGGCGGAAGCCGATCCTCGATGTTGCGTGGCGCCTCCAGATAGGGTTCGAATGCGCCTGGTGCGTTGACGGCCGACCGCAGGACATTGGCGATCTTGTCGAAGACCATGACGGCCAGATCGAGTTCCATCAGTGACAGCGGCCGAAGCGCCGGCGGAGCCATGGTATCCGGCATTGCCCCGAGCATCCGCTCCATCAAGGTCAACACGAACCCGTTGCCGCAGCCGAGAACGAAGTTCTGCGACCAGTTGCGCAGCGAGCCGTTGACGACCGAGACGTTCGGACCAAGTCCGGCGATCAACTCGTCCATCGCGCCCGTCTTGCTGCCGGCATAGGCAACGGTGATGTCGAGGCCGAGCTCGCTCTTGATAAGATCGGGAAGAAATTCGGCATAGACCAGGCCCATCGAGGAGCACAGCTTTTCGACCCGCTGGTGGTCGCCAAGCCCGCCGGTCAGCTTGGCGAGGAGGGTCGGGCTCATCGGCGCGCGGGGTGTGTCATTCATCGTCAAGCTGCCTTGTTCTCGCCGCCCGGGTTCATCATTTCCTGCTCGACGGCGTCGATCGAAGGACGCTCATAGGCCGAAATGGTCTTCCGCCCGTATTCCAGCGCCACCTGCGGCACGGAGCCGTTCATGTAGGCGAGCAGCGTCTGTTTGACGATAACATAGAGGCGATGCTGCTTGCTGCGGACGATCTTGATCTGGGAGACCAGCGGCGCGCAGACCGAGTAGGACAACAGAATGCCGAGGAAGGTACCGACCAGCGCCGAGCCGATCAGCTCGCCCAGCACTTCGGGTGGATCGTTGATGTGGCTCATGGCCTTGATGACGCCCAGCACGGCGGCAACGATACCGATGGCCGGAAAGGCGTCGCCCATAGTCGAGATCGCGTAGAATGGCTTCATCTTGTCATGGAGGATGGTGTTGATTTCCTCGTCCATCAGCGCCTCGATCTCGTGGCTGCGGGCATTGCCGATGATGATCAGGCGAACATAGTCGCAGATGAAAGCCGTCAGTTCCTTGTTCTTGAGGATCGTCGGCGCGGTCTGGAAGATCGAGGATTCATCGGGATTGTCGATATGCGCTTCGATTTCGTTGCGCGACTTGGTGCGCAGATCGCGCATCAGGGCGTAGAGCACGCCCAGCACGTCCAAGTAATTGCGCTCCTTCGGCACCGAATGCTTGAAGGCCTCACCCAGCGCCTTACCGGAATCCTTGATGACTTTCATGGTGTTGGCCATGATGAAGCCGCCAAAGCCGGCGCCGCCGATGACGAGAAACTCGTATGGCTGCATCAGCGCTCCGAGATGGCCACCCATGGCCATAAAGCCACCGATGATGCAACCGAAGGTCACAACAAATCCGATTATGATATTCATCGACGGTCCAAACCTGATGTTGTTTCTACGGCTTGAAGTAGGGCGCCTATCTTGCGTGAAGCTGTTTCCGCGCCGCTTTGCAAAGCCCTCCATAGTGTCAGCCTCGCGCAAGCAAGCGCTGGCATAAGGCAGGCCAAGGGCATCGATGCCCAGCTAACGAATGGATGACGCACGCCACGAGCGGCCGCCATTTCCGTTATTCTCCAATGTCCGGAGGGCGTTGCTATGCAGTCTGGTATTTATGTGTCCCTATCGTCTCAGATGGCTCTCGAGCGACGTCTGACCACGATCGCCGACAACATGGCCAATGTGAACACCACGGGCTTCCGCGGTACGGAAGTCAAGTTCAACCAGGTGCTCAGCAACACGGACAACAAGCTTGGCTCCAAGGTCGCCTTCGTCACCCAGGGCAACGACTACCTGTCCAGCGATAACGGCGAACTGCAGAACACCGGCAGCTCCTTCGATTTCGCGGTCAAGGGCGAGGCCTGGTTCGGCATTAATACCCCTGCCGGCACTGTGCTGACCCGCGACGGCCGGTTTTCGATGACATCGACCGGCGCACTCGTATCGGAGCGCGGCTTCCCGGTTCTCGACCCGAACGGCGGCCAGATCCAGCTCAATCCGCAGGGCGGAGAGCCGAGCGTCACGTCCAACGGCGAGATCTTTCAGAACAACAAGCAGATGGGCACGATCGGCCTTTACTCGGCGGATATCAGCAAGGGCTTCGTGCGCTATTCGAACAGCGGTGTCATTCCGGTGGAAACCCCGCAGGCCGTCGTCGACAGTTCGAAGGTCGGCATTGCCCAGGGCTATCTTGAGAATTCCAACGTCAACGGCATGCGCGAAATGACCCAGCTGATCGAAGTCAGCCGTGCCTTCGACAACATATCGACGCTCACAGGCGCCAGCGAAAGCTCCCTCCAGGAAGCGATCAAGACCCTCGGCAGCAAGTCATCTTAAAGGTTAGCCGATGGATCAGCTCGCAGATCAGGCACTCGACCTGGACATCGACCAGGAACAGGATCCCGACGCCGTAGCGGAGGAATTGCCGGCGGCGTTCAAGCTGCCGCCGGTCCCGATGTCGCCGAAGCTGTCGCAACTGGCCGATCTCGCCCGCTATTACAGCCTTCCCGCCAATGCCGTCGCCCATGGCGGTCATGTCTGCACGATCGCGGCAGGCCACTATACCGTGTCTGGCCTATCCCGGCATGTCCGGCTCGGCGAATTCGTGGCCCACCGCTCCGCCACCGGCGATCATCTCGGCGAAGTGGTGCGAGTCGAGCAGGACCTCATTTTCGTCTGCCCGATCGAGCCGGGGGAGCCGATTGGCATCCACGATACGGTCATCCAGAAGGGCGCGTTTCGCATTAGCCCCTCGGCCGACTGGTGCGGCCGGACGATCAATTCGCTTGGCGAGCCGATCGATGGTTTGGGGCCGCTGACGCAGGGTTCGACGCCGCGCTCGATCTCCAACATCGCGCCGCCGTCGATGACGCGCCAGCGCGTCGATACCGGCTTCAAGACGGGCGTGCGCGCCATCGACATCTTCACGCCGCTCTGCCTCGGCCAGCGTCTCGGCATCTTCGCCGGTTCCGGCGTCGGCAAGTCGACGCTACTGTCGATGCTGGCGCGGGCCGAAGCCTTCGACAAGGTCGTCATCGCACTCGTCGGCGAACGTGGTCGTGAGGTGCGGGAATTCATCGAAGATACGCTCGGGCCGCATATGAGCAAGTCGGTTGCTGTCGTGGCGACCAGCGACGAGAGCCCGATGCTGCGCAAGATGGCGCCGCTGGCCGCCATTACCATCGCCGAACACTTCCGTGACGCCGGCGACAACGTGCTGTTGATCGTCGACAGCGTCACCCGTTTTGCCCATGCCATCCGCGAGGTGGCAACCGCGTCGGGAGAGCCGCCGATTGCGCGTGGCTATCCGGCCTCGGTCTTCACCGAGCTGCCGCGCTTGCTCGAGCGCGCCGGTCCCGGCCCTGAAGGCACCGGTAC